>RCMY010005605.1_pt1 | contig 10634 bp, 9 predicted proteins | sample 2041341 | NCBI WGS metagenome assembly RCMY01 (sample SAMN09708234, study PRJNA481090) | Marine sediment metagenome, whole genome shotgun sequencing project.
TTTATCCGTTCATCGCCTACTGGCTGATCTGGGGCGGGCCTGTGTCCACGCCGGTCTTTGCCCTGCTTGGCGTTCTGTTCGGGGCCTTTGTTTATAGCAAGATGGTCAAGTCCAGTGCTGGTATCGCGGTCGTCGTATCCTTTGTGGCCGCTCTGATCTTTTGGATCGTGTCGGGATATCTCTCGGGGCCGTTCGAGAATGTCATGGCGATTGAAGCAATCCCGTCACGGGATATGGGCGGGTTCATGATCAACCTGATGCTGGGTGTGGTCTGTGTGTCGCTGTCGATTCCCTTGGGTATTATGCTGGCACTTGGGCGTCAGTCGTCGATGCCGATCATCAAATGGATCTGCGTGCTCTTCATCGAGTTCATTCGCGGTGTGCCTCTGATTACGCTGTTGTTTGTCGCGAATGTCGTGCTCGCGTATTTCCTGCCGCCGGGCACTAATTTTGACCTGATCCTGCGGGTGATCATCATGATCACCATGTTCTCATCGGCCTATATCGCCGAGGTGATCCGGGGTGGCCTTGCGGCCCTGCCGCGTGGCCAATACGAGGCCGGCGACAGTCTTGGGCTTGATTATGCGCAATCGATGCAGCTGATCATTCTGCCCCAGGCTCTCAAGGTCTCGATTCCGGGGATCGTCAACGTGGCAGTGGGCCTGTTCAAGGATACGACGCTGGTCTCGGTTATCTCGATGTTTGACATCGTGGGGATGATCCGTGGCCCGATCCTGTCGTCGTCCGAATGGAACGGGGTCTATTGGGAACTGTTCGGCTTTGCCGTCGTTCTGTTCTTCATCACCTGCTACGGCATCTCGCAATATTCTCAGTGGTTGGAGCGTCAGCTTCAGACCGAACACCGTTAAGGAGGCCCAGTTCCATGGCCGCAGAAAAACAATTGAACGTCTCCGACGAGGTCGCCGTCGAGATCAATAACATGAACAAGTGGTTCGGGTCCTTTCACGTGCTGCGTGATATCGACCTGACCGTCTATCAGGGCGAGCGGATCGTGATTGCCGGGCCGTCAGGCTCGGGTAAATCGACGCTGATCCGCTGTATCAACGCGCTTGAAGAGCACCAAAAGGGCTCGATCACCGTCGATGGTACGCTCTTGACCAGCGACCTCAAGAATATCGACAGAATCCGGTCCGAGGTTGGCATGGTGTTCCAGCACTTTAACCTGTTCCCGCATCTGACGATCCTTGAAAACTGTACCCTTGCCCCGATCTGGGTGCGTAAAACGCCCAAGAAAGAGGCCGAGGAAATCGCGATGCATTTCCTTGAAAAGGTCAAGATCCCCGAGCAGGCCGACAAGTTTCCCGGTCAGCTTTCGGGTGGTCAGCAACAGCGTGTGGCGATTGCCCGTAGCTTGTGCATGCGCCCGCGCATCATGCTGTTTGACGAACCCACCTCGGCGCTTGACCCCGAGATGATCTCGGAGGTGCTCGACACCATGATCGAGCTGGCCGAAGAGGGCATGACCATGCTCTGCGTGACCCACGAAATGGGCTTTGCTCGCAAAGTGGCCAATCGCGTGATCTTTATGGATCAGGGGCAGATTGTGGAACAGAACGAACCCGAAGAGTTCTTTAACAACCCGAAATCCGAGCGGACCAAGTTGTTCCTGAGCCAGATTCTGGGGCACTAAGCCAAAACCCGAGCGCTGTCTTCGGGCGTGGGTTTGAGTATTTTTGCCAAGAAGAAACAGGGGACCGGTTTAATTGCCGGTCCCTTTTTTTGTGTCAGACCCAAACGCGTTGGCGGGCGCGCAGATGTTGGATGCTCTGGCGGAGACCCTCGTCAATAGTCCCGTGGCGAGGTTGGTCGCGCAGCGTCTCGACCAGATGATCGGGCCGCGCGCCGCCTTGCCGGGTCCAGCTCAGCGCGGCGAGAATCGCGCGGGCGGGTTCGGGCAGGCGCGCCGGTATCTCATAGCCGTTCAACGTCGCCCAGACCCCGGTCCAAAGCCGACCCACCGTCCACGGGTTATAGCCGCCCCCGCCGAGCACCAGAAACCGCGGGCTAAGCGCGCGTAGCGCCTTTACCGTGGCCCAATGGGCGTTGTTTGACAGCTCCAGCCGCGCCAGCGGGTCTTCGGCCACCGCATCGGCCCCGCATTGCAGCACGATCGCCTCTGGCCGCATCGCCTGAAGGGCGGGCAGGATGACCTCGTTCAGGGCCATTGCAAAGCCGCTATCATTGGTGCCCCGCGCCAGCGGCAGGTTGATCGCCTGACCGCCTGCGCGGTCATCAAGCGTGCCGGTGAAGGGCCAACGGCGGGCCTCGTGGGTTGAGATCATCAGAACGCGCGGTTCGCCGTGAAAGGCCGCCGCGACGCCGTCGCAATGATGCGCGTCAATATCCACATAGGCCACGCGCGTCAACCCCTGCGCAAGGAAGGCCTTGATCGCCAGAACCGGGTCGTTGAGATAGCAAAACCCGCCTGCATGATCGGCCATGCCGTGATGGGTGCCGCCGCCGGGATTATAGACCACGCCACCTGTCGCCAAAAGCTCTGCGCCCATAAGCGAACCGCCCGCAGCGGTCGCCGGGCGGCGGAACATTTCGGCAAAGACCGGGTTTGACAGCGTGCCCAGTTGATGGCGCGCACGGGTTCCTGGATCGACCGCGCCTGTGGCTTCGGCAGCTTGCAGGGCCGCGATGTAGCGCGGGGTGTGAAAGGTCCTCAAGGCGGCGGGCCTGGCGCGTGGGCTGTTGATATACTGCGCCTGCGACAGCCAGCCCAGTGCCCGGCTAAGGTCGATCACGGTGGGCACGCGCGGAATGCTCAGCGGATGCAACGCGCCATAGCTGGAGCCGCGATAAATCTCTGATCCTATAAACAGCGGTCCCTGCATCGCGCGCGCTTGGCCCTAGGGCAGTTCGCGGGGGATCACGAAATCCTCGACCTGTCCGGTGCCGGGCCTGAGGTCACCCCAATCATCAATGTCAAAACCTGCGAGCAAGGTCGCGCCGGTGGGGTAGTCAGAAAAGCGCTCATGCTCGGGCGGATCACTCACGATATCCTCGGCAAGCTCGGCGATGCCGGGGTTATGGCCCAGCATCAGAACGGTGCTGCCGGTGGCGGTGCGCAGGGCCGCGAGTATCTCATGCGCCTCGGCCAGATAGAGCGTGCGCAGAAGCGTCGGCGGGGTCGCCAGATCCAACAGCGCGCAGGTCTCTTGCGTGCGCTGAGCCGAGGAACAGAGGATCTCATCCGGGATCGTGCCGCGCGCCTTTAACCAACGCCCAAGCGCCTTGGCAGAGGCCCTGCCGCGGGCGTTCAGCGGGCGGTCATGGTCGCGCTGCCCGGCGCTGCCCCAGTCAGATTTCGCATGCCGCATAAGGATAAGGTGACGTGTCATCGAAAGGCCCTCATGTGAAAGGCGGATTGCGCCAGCTGTCGCCCATAGTTCTGGCTAAGCGGGCAGGCGCGGCGCACTGCGCACCCTTCTGTCATACAGTCATTTTCGGCCCGGTCCAGATCGGCCTTGCAACGCGGCACATCATAGTGATCGCCTTGCAGCGCATCTACAGGACAGGCGCCACGGCAGGGTTGCGCCGCGCAGCTCTCGCAAGGCGAGGGGGCCGGGGGCGGCAGGGTCAGGCGCTCGCCAAGGGCCAACGCCCCGCGATAGGACACCATTAGCCCGGCGCGGTCATGCACCAACAGCCCCACAGGCGACAGATGCGCGCGCCTGCTGCGTTTGGCCCAATCGATGAAGGGTTGATAGGGTGGCCCGCCAAAGGGAAAGACCGCCCGCGCGCCAAGCCTTTGTGCCAGATCGCCGATCACCCTCTCGGACCAGCGGTTCATCGGGTCAGGCGCGCCATCTTTGTACTCAGGCGAGGCGGTGAAATGTGCCCAAAAGCCCGGCTCGTCGGGGCCGAGCAGGATCAGGCTCTGCATGCCGGGTATCTCGCCTGCCTCAAGATGCAGCGCGCCGAAGGGGGCAAGGTGCACGGTGGCGGCAAGGGCGCTTACCCTCTCAAGGATCATTTGCGCCGAAACGGCAGGGCCAGTGTCCAGCCAAGCCTTGAGGGGCTGTCATCCTGCCATTGCAAGCCGATGGTCATGTCGTCATGGCCCTTGGCCGGCTGGGCGATATAGGTGCCGAACATCTGGTCCCAGATCGACAGGGAAAACCCATAATTGCTGTCATGTTCGTCGCGGATATCGGAATGGTGGACGCGGTGCATATCCGGCGTGACCAGCACCCGGCGCAGCACCGCATCAAGCCCGAGCGGCAGGCGGATATTGGCGTGGTTGAACATGGCGGTTCCGTTCAGGATGACCTCAAACAGGATAATGCCAATGGCAGGCGGCCCCAAAAGGTAAACCAGCCCGATCTTGAGCAGCATTGAAAAGGCGATCTCGACCGGGTGAAAGCGGATCGCGGTGGTCACATCGATATCGCGATCGGCGTGGTGCACCCGGTGAAAGCGCCACAGAAACGGGATTTTGTGGGTGATCAGGTGCTGCGCCCAAATTGCGAAATCAAAGATCAGAACCGTCGCCACCACCGTCAGCCAGAGCGGCAGGTCAAGCGCGTTCATCATGCCCCAGCCCTTGGCCTGTGCGTCCACAGCGGCGCCCACGGCCAGAAGAGGCAAGGCAAGTGCGAGTAGGCGCAGCGTAAGCGTATCGAGGATGGTGATGGCCCAATTGGTGATCCAGCGGGTGCTGCGCGGTTGCGTGCGCACGCGACGCGGCACCACGGCCTCGATCACCGCGAAGAGCGTGAAGAGACCTGCAAAGGCAGACAGGCGAATAAGGGCTTCGTTTTCCATGATCCGAAACCTAACGCAATTGCGCCCCCGCACAAGGCCCGGGCGCTAAGTGGCGCAGAAATGAGAGACCTAGCGCGCGCGTATAAGCGAGCCGGCACCGTGTTCGGTGAACAGTTCCAACAGCGTGGCATTGGGCGCACGCCCATCAAGGATCACCACGGCGCGCACGCCGCCCTCAATCGCGGCAAGCGCGGTTTCGGTCTTGGGGATCATGCCGCCGGCGATCACACCATCGGCGGTCATCTGGCGAATCTGCCCTGGCGTGAGCTCGGTAACGACGTTCCCCGAGGCATCGCGCACCCCGTCGATATCGGTCAAAAGCAAAAGCCGGTCCGCCTTGAGCGCGGCTGCAATTGCACCGGCGGCGGTGTCGCCGTTGATGTTATAGGTCTCACCGTTGCGCCCCGCACCAAGCGGCGCAATCACCGGGATGGCATCATCGTTGAACAGCGTGTGCAGGAAATCGACATTGATCTCGGTGGGATCGCCCACAAGGCCCAGATCGGGGCTGGCGGGGTCGCAGGTGATCATGCTGGCATCCTTGCCCGACAGGCCAACCGCCTTGCCGCCCTGGGCATTGATCGCCTGAACGATGCGTTTGTTCACCCGACCGGACAGCACCATTTCGACCACTTCCATCGTGGCCTCATCGGTGACGCGCTTGCCGTTGACGAATTCCGACTTGATGTTCAGCTTGTCGAGCATCTGGTTGATCATCGGCCCGCCGCCATGCACGATCACCGGGTTCACGCCGACCTGCTGCATCAGAACGACATCGCGCGCGAAGGTGTCCATCGCCTCGTCGCTGCCCATGGCGTGACCGCCAAGCTTGATGACAACAATCGCATCTGTGTAGCGTTGCAGATAGGGCAAGGCCTCTGACAGGGTGCGGGCGGTGGCGATCCAATCGCGGTTCATGTCTCTGGTTTTCATTTCTGTTGTCCCTTTATGCCTGCGGTTATCCCCGCAAGTCGGGGCGCACGCAAGGGCCGCGTGCAGGCGCTATTCCAGGGTGGCGATAGTGGCGCGCAAAGTGGCAATCCCCTCGCCTTTTTCGCTAGAGGTCAGGATCAGTTCGGGAAAGGCCGCCGGATGCGGGACAAGGCGGCTGCGGACCTGCTCTAACAGGGCCTCGCGCGCCCCGTCTTTGATCTTGTCGGTTTTGGTCAGCACGACTTGAAAGGTGACTGCGGCGCTGTCGAGCAGGCTCATGATTTCCTCGTCAACGGGTTTGATGCCGTGGCGCGCATCGACCAGCACAAAGGCCCGGCGCAGGGTCTGGCGGCCCGAGAGATACTGTTTCAGCAGGGCCTGCCATTTTTGCACCACGGCGACGGGCGCATTGGCAAAGCCATAGCCCGGCAAATCAACAAGATAGTGGCTTTCGGCCATGGTGAAATAGTTGATTTCCTGGGTCCGGCCGGGGGTGTTTGAGGCCCGCGCAAGCGCCTTGCGCCCGGTCAGCGCATTGATCAGCGTCGATTTCCCGACATTCGAGCGGCCCGCAAAACAGACCTCAAGCCGGTCGGCGGGGGGCAGGCCGGACATGTCGACCACGCCTTTGAGAAAATCGATCTCGCCGGCAAACATCTTGCGGCCAAGCTCCGAGGTTGCGTGATCGGGGTCGTCCGCGATGGGAAAGGGAAGCTGCATCATAGCACCTGAACGCTGTCGCCCAGGGTGATCTGGCCCGTGGTCGTGACCTCGGCATAAACGCCAAAGTTCTGATGATCCCAATGCGTGTTCAGCGCCGCCAGCGTGTCCAGATCACGCAGGCCGGTTTTGGGGTTCGCAGTAGTGGCAAGGCAGCGCTTTATCGGTTCTTTGACCAAAAGCTCTGCGGTGCCGATCCTTAGGGTTTTGCCGATCCAGTCAAATTCCTGCCAGGGGGCTAGCCCCTCAAGATGCAGATTGCCGCGCCAGCGCAGGACTGAGATATCATCCTGCCCCATCTTGTTGGCCAGATCCCCGTTCGAGGCGAGGTTGATGAGGCTGATCGACGGATAGTCCGTATCGGTCATGCCGCGCCCGTCCAGCTTGTAGATATGGGCCGGTTGCGCGCGGTTGTCGTCCATCAGGGGGCGCACCCAGTCGAGAAACCTGTTCTGCTCATCATCGGGGCAAAAGGTCAGGTCGGGGCGGTCCGGGTGGCTTAGCGTGATCGTTTCGGCGGCCTCATCGCAGACGGCATTGATCGCCATCAGCGCGGGGGTCTTTGAACCGCGCGAGAAATTGATGCAAGCTCCCCATTTGCCGGGCGTCACCATGGCCGCGTCATGGGCCACGGCCCACCGCCTGTCCCATGGCATCGCCTGACCCTTGGTCAGGGTCACAGCGGTCAACGCCTCACGCCCATGCGACTTGATGGGATGGCGCCAAAGGGCGCTGAGTGTTGCCATTACTTCTTCTGATCCGGCTTGGCCTTGGCCTGGCCGCGCTTGAAGCTGGAGATGATATTGCCAAACACGTTCGGCTTATATCCCTGGCTGCGCATGATCAGGTATTGCTGGGTGAAGGTGATCGTGTTGTTGGCAATCCAGTAGATCACCAGACCGCTGGCAAAGCTGCCCAGCATGAACATGAAGACCCAAGGCATCCAGGCAAAGATCATCTTTTGTGTCGGATCTGTCGGCGCCGGATTCAGCTTTTGCTGAAGCCACATCGACACACCAAGGCACAAGGGCAGGATGCCGATAAAGATCAGGGCCAGCACCGAGCCGGGCTCTGGTGTGCCCCAGGGTAGAATGCCCCAGAAGTTATAAAGAGACGAGGTGTCGGGCGCGGACAGATCCTTGATCCAGGCAATCCACGGCGCATGGCGCAGTTCGAGCGTGACAAAGATCACCTTGTAGAGCGAGAAAAAGATCGGGATCTGCAAAATGATCGGCAAACAGCCCGAGGCGGGGTTCACCTTTTCCTTTTTGTAGAGCGTCATCATTTCTTTTTGCAAAGCCTGACGGTCGTCGCCTGCGTTTTCCTTGATCTTCTCCATCTGCGGCTGAAGCTCTTTCATCTTCGCCATAGAGACATAGGATTTAAAGGCCAGCGGCAGCACAAGCGCCTTGATCAGCAGGGTCAGACCGATGATCGCCCAGCCCATATTGCCAATCACGGCATTCAGCCAGTGCAGCACGGAAAAGATCGGCTTGGTCAGGAAAAAGAACCAGCCCCAGTCGATGGAATCAAGGAAGCGGTCAACACCTTCCTCGTCCTGATATTGCTTGATAGTCGCCCATTCCTTGGCGCCGGCAAACAGGCGGCTATCGGCGGATGCGGTTTCGCCCGGTGCGACGGTCTGGGTCGCGAGTACGGTTTCGGTCTGGTAAATCCCACGCTGCGGGTCGAATTTGGTCACGGCCTTATAGGCTATGCCGGGGCTGGGGATGAGCGTGGTCATCCAATAGTGGTCGGTAAAGCCGATCCAGCCACCTTCGGCGACTTGCGTCACGTCGGCGGGCGCACCTTCGCGTGGGTTAAACGCATATTCTTCGACATCGCTATAGTCGGTTTCGCTCAGCTCACCATCGGACATGGCGATCAGGCCTTCATGCAGGATGAAGAATTTCTTGATGTCTGCGGGAATGCCGTGCCGCGCCAGAATGCCGTAGGGCGCAAGGCTGACCGGGGTGGTGCCGGCATTTTCGACCGATTGATGCACCGAGAACATGAAATCCTTGTCGACGCTCAGCTTGCGGCGGAACTTGAGGCCCGCACCGTTGTCCCAGGTCAGGGTGACCGGGCTGTCAGGCGTCAGGGTTTCGCCACTTTCAACGCTCCAGATGGTGTTGGCGCCGGGCACGCTTTCGCCGGTAAGACCCGCGCCGGGGGCCCAGCCATAAAGCGCATAATAGGGTTCATCGGCACCCACGGGGGCCAGCAGGCTGACGATGTCAGAGTCCGGCTCAATGGTTTCGTGATAGTTTTTCAGGAACAACTCGTCGATGCGCCCGCCTTGCAGAGAGATCGACCCCTGCAGGCTTGGCGTGTCGATGGTCAGGCGCGGCGCACTGGCCTCGGCGACAACGGTTTCGGTGCTGGCGGCATCGGCCGTGGTCACGTCGCTGGTGTCGGCCACGGGCGCAGGGGTGTCCTGACTGGCTGTGGGGACCGGCGCGTTCGGATCAACTGCCGGTGCCTCGGGCGGGGGAAACACCACGAACCACACCAGAATAACGATGAAACTTAGCGCAGTCGCAAGGATTAGGTTCTTGTTTTGATTATCCATGTCCATTGACCACTTCTTTGTTGCATGTCAGTGGCGGTTCAACAGAGTGCGGATCAAAAGGTCAAGCGGATTCCGGGTTTTCCGTGGAATGCGCGGGGATTCATCGCAGGGATCAGCCGGTAATCCGGCCGATAACGGGCGGCGCGTGAACCTTGGCCTGATGGGTGGTGATCCAGTCGGCCGTTTCATCAAGCGGCATGGGGCGCGCAATGCCATAGCCCTGAACATGGCCACAGCCAAGCTGTGCCAGAATGGTATGCTCGCCCGCGCTTTCAACGCCTTCGGCCAGCGTTTCCAGCCCCAGACGCTCGGCCATGGACAGGATCGCCGAAATCATGCGCTGTTGCTCTACGTCGCGATCAACCTTCATCACGAAGGACCGGTCGATCTTGAGGCGGTGAACGGCAAAGCGGCGGACCGACGAGATCGAGGCATGGCCGGTGCCGAAATCATCCAAATCAATCATACAACCCATTTCAGCCAGAGCATTGATATTACGCGTGATCGTATCGTCAGGTGATGTGGCCACCACGGTTTCCAGAATCTCGACGGTCAGGCGCTTTGGGGTAAGGTTGCAGCGGTCCAGTTCCCATTCAACCTTTTCGGCCAGACGCGGATTGCGAAGCTCGTCAGGCGAAAAGTTCACCCCGACATGGGGGATGTCAAAGCCGATATTATCCCAGGTCTGTATCGCCTTGAGGGCATTGCGCAACATCACGTCCCCCAGCTGTTCCAGCCGCCCGGTAGAGGCGAGCACCGGCAGGAATTCGGCGGGCAACATAAGGCCCGCGCGTGGATGCACCCAGCGTGCCAGCGTCTCAAAGCCGCTGATCTGTCCGGTGTCGGTTGAAATCTGCGGTTGAAACCAGCTAACGAACTGGCCGCTTTCAAGGGCTTTTTCCAATTCATCAGCGATCCGGTGAGGGGGGGTGGCGCGCATGCCGCGGCTATAGGCGCGCACCTTTGAGGGGCCATGGCGCGAGGCATCGTTCAGGGCGGTGATGGTGGCGTCAAACAGGGATTTACCACTGCTGTTGGGGGCATGCCCATCAAGGCAAAGCCCGACCGACACCGAGATATAGGCGGTTGTGGTGCTGAGGGAAATAGGCTCCTCGACGGTGGATTGCAGGCGTTCGGCCAGCTCCAGAGCCGGTTCAAGCCCGAACTGGCGGACCGGGGCAAGGAGAATGCCGATCTGGCCATTTGCCAGATTGAACAACTGGTCTGAATTGCGCAAAGCGCGCGCCAGCCGGTCCAGGCAATGGGTGGTGATCATATCGGCCGTGGTGCGGCCATAACGATTCAAAAGCGTATCAAAATCGTCGATCTGAATAGCTATGCATGCCGTTTGAAGGGATTTTTTGCGTGCGCGGGCGAGAACGCGGTCAAGCTCGTCGCGCATCAGGCTTGTGTCGCCACCATCGGGGGCCTGAAGGCCGGTCGTCTCGCCGACCGTGCGATAGCTGGGGTAAAAGGCCAGCAGGATCAAAGGGATCGCCAAGAGAATCGCCGCCGCCCCGAGCCAATAGGCGGCCAGAACAGAGGCGGCCAGGAACGCCACTGATTGCGGCCCGCGCGAGGCCTGTGAAAACGCAAGCTTGGCGTTTAGAAACAG
>RCMY010005607.1_pt1 | contig 10634 bp, 9 predicted proteins | sample 2041341 | NCBI WGS metagenome assembly RCMY01 (sample SAMN09708234, study PRJNA481090) | Marine sediment metagenome, whole genome shotgun sequencing project.
TAAAAGAGAAATTAAAGGGACGTAGAGGTAATTTAGTTGATATAGCCGAAAGATATTATAATTATCTTAATGAGTTGGTTATTCTAACGGGTACAGATAAGGATGATTATATTGAAATAATACGTTCAGGTAACAAGGAAACTACCGTAAAAATAGGTAGAATTAAAGGGGGTGATAAAAGTGATATTTTGGTCAATCGTGTATTGAACAGAGATATTACTAAAGAAATTTGGATTTATGGCTTAGATGATAAAGATGTTTTTGAAGTAAGTGGTAATGCAAAACATCCGATAAAAATAAGAATAATTGGCGGACAAGAAAACGATAGCTATAACATTAAAAATGGGCGTCGTATTACCGTTTATGATCATAAAACCAAAAAGAATACAATAGTCAAAAATAATGGTGCAAGGTTAAAATTTACTAATGTTTACAATAATAATATTTTTGATTATCAGAAATATATCAATCAATTTTATATTACTACGCCAAATATAGGATACAATCCAGATGATGGTTTCTTATTAGGTCTTTCGGTGGCAAAAACAGTAAATGGTTTTGAGCATAATCCGTTTACGAGTCAGCATCGCTTAAATGTAGGATATTATTTTGCCACAAAAGGCCTTGATTTAAGATATCAAGGTGAATTTGTCTTTATGGGGGAGTGGAATTTTCTTTTGGGAGGAGTTTTTACCACTCAAAACTTCACTAACAACTTTTTTGGTTATGGTAATGAAACTGTAAATAGTGACGACGAACTAGGAAAAGACTACAATCGGATAAAAAAGAGTATTTATGAGGCAAGTGCTGGATTTATAAAAAGATCACCTTTTGGCAGTGATTATAGTTTTAAAGCTATTATTGAAGGTATAGAAATTGATAATACCGAAGATAGATTTATATCAGAGTTTGAACTATTTACCGATGAAAATTTTTATGATAGACGTTTTTATGGAGGTTTAGACGCCATCTACAATTATAATAGTTACGATTCTAAAATAAATCCTACACGTGGAATGACTTTTTTATTTGATGTAGGTGGTAAATCAGAATTTAAGGATACTAAAAACATACATGGTTATATCAATTCACATTTAGGTTTTTATAATGCTCTGTCCAGAAATAGAAAGTTGGTGCTAAAATCAAAGGTAAGTACACAGTTGCGATTTGGAGATAATATTCCGTTCTACCAAGCAGCACAAATAGGTGGTAAAATGGGATTAAGAGGATACAGATCAGAGCGGTTTACGGGGCAAAATTCCTTTGTGGCCAACGCAGACCTCAGATACAGCTTTAAGTCTTTTAAAACTAAAACATTACCCTTACAGATTGGAGTTTTTACAGGTTTTGATCTTGGGCGTGTCTGGCTGAAAAACGACGTTTCCAAAAAATGGCATAATGATTATGGAGGTGGGTTTTGGATTTCATCAGCAGAATCTATTTCGGGAACTTTTAACTTATTTACAGGTGACGAAGGATTGAGGTTCTCATTTGGTTTTGGATTAAATTTTTAAGAAGTATACTAAAAATCCATTTTGTAAATATTACCACCTCCTCCTTTTTTCATTTCATCAGTTATATATATTGATGAATTCGTTTTAAAGCAGATACCTTCTTTTTGTGAATTATGCTCAAAATTAATTGAAGTAATATCTCCATTAAAAAAATTATCATCTGTAAAATTTGTCAATTTCCATACTTTATCATGATTTAATAAAATAACGGTTTTGCCATCACTACTAATATCAGCAGAAGTAACTTTATTATTCTTTTTAGGTAAATTAAACGTAGTAATTAATTGAGCAGTATGTTCACCGATAGTATTTGGTACTTTTAGTAAAACTTCTTTCTTTTTACCTTTACTAAATAAATAGAAATTGTTATTGTATAGGAAGAATGCTTCGAAATTTTTAGAATCTAGATTATTAGGTAATACAAAATTTATAATTTCTGCTGTTGCTTCTTCATTTAAATGCTCTGGTTTCTTTATTTTGTAAATAGTAAATATTTTCCGTTTAAGTTTATTATTACCGAAATCACCAATATAAATATTACCATCAATATCAGATGTTAAATCTTCCCAATCACTATTTCTAGCATTTTTTATAGTTAACATTTTTAAGATATTTCCTGAATCGTCTAACCCATAAAGAATGTTTTTGTTGCCAGCATCTTCTATAACCCAATTTAAATTTGATGTTGTACTTATTTCTAGGGCAGACACCTCCTTTAAGTTACTTGGTATGTTTGCAAGAACTTCTAATTTTCCTGTTTGGCAAGACAAGAAAATTAGTAAAAAAAGAACAGTTTTATAAAGCATAAATTAAATTCTTTAAAAGATTAAAATTGAATTATAAATGTATTATAAGTAAAAATGTTTTTTAATCCTAATGATTTTTTCTTTGACTGAATTGCATCAAGTTTTATAAGTATAGGTATTTTTAGATTACATTTACTAAAAAATTATATGAACTCTTCACCTACCTTAATTTGTATCCCTGATATTAGTGGTTTTACTGAATTTATGAGTAATAGCGAAATTGAATTAAGTACAAGGGTAATACCTTCATTGCTTAATAATATTATTTATTCAAATGAAATAGGTTTAAAAGTATCTGAAATTGAAGGTGATGCAGTTTTATTTTATAAATCTGGTTCGCTACCCGATATAAAAACTCTAATTAATCAATGTCGTTATTTTTATACTGAGTTTTACAAACGCTTAGAACAATTAAGAAAGCAATATAGTCATCTAGAAAATAGTGAAATCATACCAAATACTTTGGGTTTGAAAATTGTATTACATTATGGTCATGAGGTTAGTGTAATTCCTATTGGTAAAAGTATCAAGCTGATAGGTGAAGATGTTATTATTGCACATCGCTTGTTGAAAAATGAAATAGAAAGTGATGAATATCTCTTGTTATCGTCAGATTTATTAGATCAATATAATGGTAAGTTACAAGGACATACTTTTAGTTGGGGAACACTTAATTATCATCAAGAAGAATATGATCATATTGGTATTGTAAAATATGCTCATATTGATTTAAAACCATTAGTCGATTAAATTTCTTTAGATACAATTGTGTTAAATTTAATGAGTTAAGAAAAAAATCATTTAAGCCAAACTAGATTAGTGTTTATATAGATATTTGATATTGAAATATTTTATCTATGAATAAAACAATATTTATTAGTTGGGCTTTTCTTATTTCTGTAAGTCTTACATTGTTTGCACAGCCTTCAGATTTAGCAAGAATTGATTACACTACCTTGCCAAAAGGGAATTCTAATTTAGAATATAATCGAACACGCTTTGTACTCAATTACCCTATAAAATTAAATGATAATTTGTCTTATTTGGTAGTAGGACTTGACTATAGTAAAATTAATTTAGAATTAAAGAATAACAATCCCTTTACAGAGAATATTGACCAATACAGACTCCTAAATTTTACATTAGGTTACACTTTACAGATGAAAAATAACTGGCGATTTGCCCTGATAGCAATGCCAAGGATCAGTGGACAATCTAAATTTAAAGATTTTAACTCAGAGAACTTATCAGTTAAAGGACAAGTGTTTTTCATAAAAGACGAGCTAGATAATAAGACTATAAGCCGACCGTATAGATTATTTTTGGGACTCTCTTATTCAACCATTAGTAGCATACGTTATCCATTACCAACTATTAATTATTATCGGAAATTTAAACCCAATTGGTCTTATAATATTGGTGTACCTAAAACAAATTTACAATATTGGTTTTCAGAAAAGAATCGTTTAAAATTATTTGCACAAATAGATGGTTTTAATTCTATTATTGATCAAGGGTTATTTGATGAAGTTGTGCAACAACCTAAGCAGGTAAGTATGACTTTGGGGCTTAGTGGTTTTCAGTATGAATATTATATTACAAAACACTTACAGTTGTATGCTAGAGCTGCTTATGTTTTTTATGAAAAAGTAAAAATGCGAGATAATAATTGGGATAAAATTTATACGCATAATGGTGATAATCATTTGTATTTACGAACTGGTATAAGATTTAAAATATAATTATTATAATGAAGAAACTTACACTATGCTTTATGTTTACTTTGATCTGTGGGACGTTAAACGCTCAGCAAATTAACTCCCCATATGAATGGAAATGGGTTAAGGACGGAATTTGGACAGGAACAGGTATTGGCGTTAGTTATTATGGATTGCACCTTATTAGGTCTAAAAAGGATATATCAATTGAAAAAATGAATTCGTATAATAAAAATGATATCAATTTTATAGATAGATGGGTAGCAGGTAATAGTTCTCTAAAAGCGATTGATATGGGTAATATTCCTTTTGGTATTGCATTTGCAACACCATTTGCCATGCTTATTGATGATGAAATTAATGACCATACGGGTATGGTTTTAGGAATGTATTTGGAAAGTTTGGTAACTACGGCGTCATTTTACACAATTACTGCTGGTTTAGTTAATAAAGCAAGACCTTATGTATATGATCAAAATATAAGTGATGCCAGAAGAATAAGTAAAAATGCACAGCGTTCTTTTTATTCCGGTCACGTAGCAGCTGCAGCAACAGCTACATTTTTTGCAGCGAAAGTATATAGTGATTTTCACCCTGATTCAAGTGCAAAACCATATTTTTGGATAGGTGCAGCTACAATTCCAGCTGTAGTTGGTTATTATAGATTACAAGCTGGGCAACATTTTTTAACTGATGTTCTGTTAGGTTACGGATTAGGTGCCGCAGTTGGAATATTAGTTCCAGAATTACATAAAATAAAGATTAATAATGTAAAAGCATATCCGACTTCAGGACGTACATTTTTTGGTGATGAATATTCAGGGATTACCTTTAGGTATACTTTTTAAAAAAAAGCATAACCTCTTTAATGAACATTATATTATATGAAATTATGCTTTCCTAATATTAACTTGGTTCGTTAAAACTCATTAGAGGAATGTTTATTTTCACTTCTAATTTTTCTGCAATAGTTTTAGTGAATAGTTTTTGAAAGAAACCTTTTTCTTCACGCTCCAACAATACAATTATATCAGCATCTATACGCTTAGAATGGGCGTTAAGTTCTTTTTCAATATTCTCAGAAAACAAAACCTCAAATTTTACATTTTTATAACTTACCTGCTCAGTTAAACGCTTTTCAAAGTCCTCCATTTTATCTTTTCCAGCATATTGAGTTTTAGTAGAAACATGAACAACATGTATTGTTGCATCCATATCTTTTGCTGTAGGCACTATTTTCTTTATAGCTAAAATATCGCCATCTTCAAAATCAGTAGCATATAATATTGTTTTTACAGGTTTGTCACTAACGTTATTTGGTACAATTAGAATTGGGAAAGTCAATTTTTTCAAAAGTTCTAATCCAATATCACTTGCCAAAAGTCCTCTTTTGGTATGTTTTTCTTTTTTGCCAATGACCACTAGATTTGGTTTTATTTTTTTCGATTGATTTAAAATAGCATCTAAAATAGTATCTGAAATAGCTACATCAATCTTAACATTGTTTAAATCTTCACCTAAGTGCTTTTTGCAATAGGATTTTACAATACTCTTTTGTTCTTTTATTACAAACCCTTCCACTTGTTCAGCTGGGCGTGATACTGAAACACGAATAGGTGGTAATTGATAGATATGAAATACTACTAACTTAGCATTTAAATTTTTACTTAATTTATGGGCGTATTTTAAAACCGAAGCTTCATTTTCATTGAGGTCGGTTGCGTAGAGTATTGTTTTCATTTTATTGATTTTAGACTGCGAATTTACTAATTTTTGTAGAGACAAGAAATGATAATGGTCATATATTTTTAGTGGGTAATTTGAACTATAATTTCGTACTAATATTTTTTTAGGAAAATTGATAATCACCAAATTGTTCAATTACTTCATTAAAAACGGTAAACACACCTTCGGCATCATCAGTTGTAACCATCTTTAGACGATACTCTTTAAAGTGCGGAATACCTTTAAAATAATTAGTATAATGTCTTCTAGTCTCTACGATTCCTAGACGTTCGCCTTTCCAATCAATTGCCATTTGCAAATGTCTTCGGGCTACTTCTACACGCTCTGCAATAGTTGGCGGTGGCAAATGCTCACCCGTGTTAAAAAAATGTTTAACCTCTTTAAAAAACCAAGGATAACCAATGGTTGCCCTACCAATCATGGCACCATCTAATCCATAATGGTCACGCATTTCCATTGCCTTTTCAGGAGAGGATATATCTCCATTACCAAAAACTGGAATGTGCATTCTAGAATTATTTTTTACTTCGGCAATGGGTTTCCAATCAGCATCTCCTTTGTACATTTGAGCACGAGTTCTACCATGAATAGAAATGGCTTTACATCCAACATCCTGTAGTCTTTCAGCTACTTCAACTATTTTTATAGAATTGTGATCCCAACCAAGGCGTGTCTTAACGGTAATCGGTAAATTGGTACGTTTTACCATCGCTTCCGTTAATTTCACCATCAGGTCAATATCCTTTAAAATTCCTGCACCGGCACCTTTGCTCACTACTTTCTTAACAGGGCAACCAAAATTGATATCAATTATGTCTGGATTCGACTTTTCGACAATATCCACGGTTTGCAACATGCTTTCCAAATTAGCACCAAAAATTTGAATACCAACTGGACGTTCTTTTTCGTAAATATCAAGTTTCATTGTGCTTTTTGCAGCATCACGAATCAATCCTTCACTTGAAATAAATTCAGTATAAACAACATCCGCACCTTGTTCCTTACACAACGCACGGAATGGCGGATCGCTAACATCTTCCATAGGTGCCAAAAGCAATGGAAAATCTGGTAGTTCTATGTTTCCTATTTTTATCAAATGTCTATTTGTTGAAATTTGTGCAAAAGTACATTTTTTAAAGAAAATTAGTATTCTATTTTTGAGTAGTAAATTTTCTCACTTCCTATTAACTTGCTAACTTAAAAAGTAACTTTTTTCTCAATATTTTTTCCATCACGTTCTACCTTTACCGTAGTCGTATCACCAGCTTTAAAAGTTGACAAAGCCTTCATATAACCCATCATATCATCAATTGGGTTATCACCTAATTTTACAACTACATCACCTTTTTTTAAACCAGCTTTCTGTGCGGGTTTATCTTCGCTAACACCATCAATACGCATCCCTTTTCCGTCAAACATATAGTCAGGTACAACACCCAAAGTAACTTTAAAACGAGGTGCGTCATCACTTTCATTTTTGGTTTTTCTAAAAGGTAATTTACCATTATCGTCAAGGTCAGTTATGATGTTAAAAATATAGTCTGAAATGGTTTCCATACCTTTATAATTCAATTTATTTGAATCATCTCCAGGTCTGTGGTAGTCTTCGTGCTGACCTGTAAAAAAGTGCAATACTGGAATGTCATTCAAATAAAATGAAGTATGGTCAGAAGGACCAACACCTGATTCTTTAAGAATCAGTTTAAAGTTATCATTATATGCATTTACAATATGTTTAAAAATTGGCGAAGTACCTACACCATATACTGCTAAAGCATTATCTTCTTTTAAACGTCCAACCATATCCATATTAAGCATATAGTTAACAGAATTAAGACTTATGGTTGAGTTTTTTACAAAATAATTTGATCCCAATAAACCCATTTCCTCGCCAGAAAAAGTCATAAACAAATAGTTATTACCTGTGTTTGTTTTTACTAATTTTTCTGCTAAGCTTAACAGAATCGCAACACCACTAGCGTTATCATCTGCACCGTTATGAATTTGTTTTTCTTTACCTCTATACAATGAACCCTCATCACCATAGCCCAAATGGTCGTGATGAGCTCCAATTATAATAGTCTGTTTTGCATTATTATTGATGTATCCTAAAATATTTCTTCCAGTAATTGTTCTATCGTTGTTAGTATTAGAATATTTTACTTCACCGTGAGGATTTGTTTTAGGTGTAAAGGTGAAATCTTGAAAATAACCATTATTTCCTTTAGGTTCTAGACCAATTTCTTTAAATCGCTTGGAGATATATTCTGCAGCAACTTTTTCTCCTTCAGTACCCGTTGCTCTGCCTTCTAATTTATCATCAGCAAGAAATACAACATCTTTATATATTTGAGTTTCAGTTTGAGCATTGTTCTTACTAATGAAAAGTAAGGTAAAAAAAGCAAAAATTAATATCCGATTCATCATAATAGTATTATTTTTGGCAAAATTACTAAATTTAAATGATGCAACCCTCATGGAATGTTTTTGCAATCCTAGGGCGTCAGGAAGCTAGTCTTGTCAGGATAAATAATTAAAAATTAAATACTTAGTATAATGAAATCTATATTTACCTTATTATTTGTACTTGTTTTATTTGGCTGTAAAACACAAAACACAACTCAAAAAGTTGAAAATACAACTTCAAAATCGAAACAAGTTTATGTTGATTTGGAAGGAAAGTCTCTTGTGTTTCCAGAAGAAAAACACTTTAAATCTCTTAGGCAAGTAACTTTTGGTGGAGATAACGCGGAGGCATATTGGAGTTTTGATGATAAGCAATTGGTATTTCAATCAAATCATAAAAATTGGGATGTTGAATGTGATCAAATGTTCTTAATGGGTGCTAATGAAACTTTGGATAGTCTAATGTCTCCACCTATGTTAAGTACCGGTAAAGGACGTACTACTTGTGCTTATTTTTTACCTGATAATAAGAGTATTGTTTATGCTTCTACTCATTTAGGTGGCGAAGAATGTCCAGAAGCCCCATTGCGTAAAGAAGGGAAATACGTTTGGCCAATTTATGATACTTACGATATTTTTGTTGCTGATTTAGAAGGAAATATAACCAAGCAACTAACACACGAAAAAGGTTATGATGCCGAAGCTACAGTTTCACCAAAAGGAGATAAAATTGTTTTTACATCAGATAGAAGTGGCGATTTAGAGCTTTATACTATGAATATTGATGGTTCTGATGTAAAGCAAATTACATTTGAGTTAGGTTATGACGGCGGAGCATTCTTTTCTCCAGATGGCACAAAACTAATCTTCCGTTCTTCTAGACCAAAAACAGAAAAGGAAATTAAAGAATACAAAGATTTATTAGCAGAAGGATTGGTAATGCCAACTGAAATGGAATTGTATATCTGTAATGCAGACGGCTCTGACTTACGCCAATTAACCAATTTAGGCAATGCCAATTGGAGTCCGTTTTTTCATCCTTCGGGTGAAAAAATATTGTTCTCTTCAAATTTTGAGGCAGAACGTGGTTTCCCATTTAATTTGTACATGATTGATCTTGACGGTAAAAACCTAACCAGGATAACCCACAGCGAAACTTTTGACGCTTTTCCTGTATTTTCTAATGACGGCACTAAGTTGATTTTTTCTTCTAATAGAAATAATGGAGGAAGTAGAGATACGAATTTGTTTATTGCGGAATGGCAAGATTAGTATTGTCAAATCGCTTAAGGTCTTTTTAATAGTTTAAGCCATTTCCGCTGTTCTCTTAGATTTTCTATAAAGGAAAGAATTAAAAATATTTCTTTTTCCGAAATTATTTATTGACTTGCTATTTACAAATTTGATAAACAACTTACGATTTACTCCAAAATATTCATAAGTATTACCATCGGCAAAAGTAACTTCTAAAAGCATACTTTTATGATGAAAATCTTCAACCGGAGATTGGATAGTTATTTCATTATACTCCTCTAGGTTGGCCTCTTTGGTTTCTGGAGCAATACTCACAAGAAAATGATAAGCATCAATAATTTTTTGACTTCTTACTTCGGCTTCAACTTTTTCTTCTTCAACTTGAAATTTATCTGGATGCCAATTTTTTACCAAGCCTCTATAAGTATTTTTAAGTTCTTTAAGGTTTATTGCTCCATCCACCTCAAATAGTTTTTTATAATCATTAATACGTTTCATTAATATCAATTTAAAATTGGGGTGCAAATCTATAGATATTATCTGATATAAACACTTAGTATTTTTAATACAATTTTATAGTTTTTAAACAAGTAAAATGCTTGGTGTATCAACTTGTATTGTAAAATTGCAATCTATCAAAGAAGTGGAAGAAACAATAAAAACGAACTATTAGTACACCAACTTATAACCAAACCCCCTGACATTCAAAATTTGAATGTTAGGGTCTTCCTTTAGTTTTTTTCGAAGTTTTGTAATAAAAACATCCATACTTCTTGAGCTGAAAATATCATCATTACCCCAAAGCTTTTTAAGAATTACCGAGCGATCTAAAACTTCATTTTTATTTTTAAACAAATGAAATAAAAGATGGGCTTCTCTATGCGTAAGTTGAATTTCCACTTCGGTGTTGAATTGCAATAATTGCCTTCTAAAGTCGAAAGTATAAAGACCAATTTCTATAATTTCTGCAGATTTTTGCAAATTTGTTCTTTGTAGTAAGTTGTTAATTCTTACAATCAATTCTTCAATGGAAAAAGGTTTTTTAACATAATCATTTCCACCTATAGTAAAGCCTTCAACCACATCTTTAGTTTGCGATTTTGCGGTTAGAAAGATAATAGGAATTTCGCAATCTTCTTTTCTAATTTCTTTGGCGAGCGTAAAACCGTCTTTTTTTGGCATCATTACAT
>RCMY010005608.1_pt1 | contig 10633 bp, 9 predicted proteins | sample 2041341 | NCBI WGS metagenome assembly RCMY01 (sample SAMN09708234, study PRJNA481090) | Marine sediment metagenome, whole genome shotgun sequencing project.
TCGCCCGACCTCAGCCCAGAAGCGCCGCGAGGAATCGGTCGTTCTCTTCGGGCGTCGAGATCGTGACCCGGATGCCTTCACCGGCGAATGGTCGGGTGACGACACCGGACCGCTCGAGGTCGAGGTAGACCTCCTCGGTGCGGGCACCGAGGTCGAGATAGACGAAGTTGGCCTCGGGCTTGGGGATGTGCCATCCCGCCGACTCGAGTGTGGACACCACACGGTCGCGCTCGGCGATGATCACGCCGACCCGTTCCATGACTTCATCGTGCGCTTCGATCGAGGCGATCGCCGCCGCCTGCGCCAATCCGTTCACCGCGAACGGGAAGAGGGTCTTGTCGACGGACTCGATGAGTTCCGGATGCCCCATGGCGTAACCGACCCGCAGGGCGGCAAGCCCCTGGGCCTTGGAGAACGTGCGCAACACGCACAGGTTGTCGTATCGGTCGAGGAGCTCGGGCACCGGGTTGCCGAGCTCGGGCGACATGAACTCGCGGTACGCCTCGTCGAGGACGACCACGACGCTCGGATCGACCCGATCGAGCAGGGAGGCAATGTCGGCCATCGGCAACGCCGTACCGGTCGGGTTGTTCGGGTTCGCCAGTATCACGAGCTTGGTCTTGTCGGTGATGCTGTCGGCGACGGCATCGAGATCGAACCGACCATTCACCAACGGCGTGGTCACTGCGACGCCACCGACCAGTGCGGTGTAGACCGGGTAGACCTCGAACGACCGCCACGGATACACGACCTCGTCGAGCGGGTCGACATAGGTGAGCATCAGCTGCTGCAGGAGTCCGACCGAGCCGCACCCGACGGTGATCCGCTCGGGCGCCAGACCGACCCAGTCACCGAGAGTTGCCCGTAGTTCGGTTGCCCGATGGTCGGAGTAACGATTGGTTCCCTTGGCGGCGGCCTCGATGGCCGCAACGACCGAAGGCACCGGGCTCCACGGGGTCTCGTTCGATGCGAGCTTGATCGCATCGACGATGCCATGCTCTGCTTCGGCTTGCGCCGCTCCCTTGCCTGGGCGGTAGGCAGGGAGTGCAGCAATGTTGGGACGAGGTCTTCCGATCACCAGCTCACTCTAGGTCACGGCTCCGCGCTCGCCCGAATGTCATGCCCCGCGCTCGTCCGAATGTCATGCCTCGGCGTCGCTGGTGTTTACGCTGTTGGCATGAGTATCGGTCCGACGATTGGTGATTCGATGAACGATGAAGTGGCTCGGAACCTCACAAGGAGCGCAGGCACCGCCGGCTCGACGGCCGAGGTCATCGACGGAATGCCCCGCTGGGACGTCTCGACCTACTTCCCCAGTCTCGAGAGTCGAGAGTTCTCGACAGCCGAGGAGCAGGTGGGCGCATCGCTCCAACGCCTCGGGTCACTCTTCGACCGGCACGATGTGCGCGGAGGTGACAAGGCGCTCGATCCCGCAGCGCCAGACGCTGCGATGCTTGCGGCCTTCGACGAGGTCATCGAAGAGACCAACCGGGTGACCGCCGAGCTCGACCGGCTCGACGCCTTCACCTACGCCTTCGTCTCGACCGACACCACCGACGCCGTCGCCCAGTCGACCATGTCTCGGCTGATGGAACTGTCGGCGACCATGTCGGACCTTCGTACCCGTCTCGATGCCTGGATGGCGGCGCTCGGAGCCGACACGCTCACTGCCAACAGCTCCCAGGCGCAGGCCCACGAGTGGCCGGTGCGCAAGGGTGCCTTGCGAGCCGAACGCCAGATGCCAGAGGGCGAAGAGCAGCTTGCATCGGTGATGTCGCTGACGGGATCCTCGGCATGGTCACAGCTCTACTCCGACGTGAGTTCGGCGATCACCGCCGACGTCGATCTGCCCGACGGTCCGAAGCAGATGCCGATCTTCGCCATCCGAGGCCTGGCGATGGACGAGGACCCACGGGTCCGCAAGGCCGCCTACGCCGCCGAACTCGGCGCCTGGGAGGCCAACGCCGTTCCGCTGGCTGCGGCGATGAACGCCATCAAGGGCGAGCAACAGAAGCTCGCGTTGCGGCGGGGCTGGCCCTCGATCCTCGACGCCCAACTCTTCGGACAGGCAGTCAGCCGCAAGACGCTCGACGCCATGCAGGCAGCCATGGTCGGCTCGTTCCCTGACTTCCGCCGCTATCTCCAGTCGAAGGCCACGCTGCTCGGCAACGACGACGGACTTCCGTTCTGGAACCTGTTCGCTCCGGTCGGGGCCACACGTCGCGTGTCGTGGCCCGAGGCGAAGGCCACGGTCGACGAAGCGTTCGCCACCTACTCACCCCAGCTTCAGGCCCTCGCCCAGCGTGCGTTCGAGAACGCCTGGATCGACGCCGGCCCCCGAGCGGGCAAACAGGGCGGAGCGTTCTGTATGCCCATGGGCGACGGCGACTCGCGGGTCTTGCTCAACTTCAACTCCTCGATGCCCGAGGTGTTCACGTTGGCCCACGAACTCGGCCACGCGTATCACAACACGACCATGACCGAACGTACACCGATCCAGCAGGGCACACCGTCGTCGTTGGCCGAGACGGCGTCGATCTTCTGCGAGACGATTCTCATCCAGCACGGGCTGGCAGCGACCACCGACCCGGCCGAGCGACTCAACCTGCTCGACGTCGACCTTCAGAGTTCGACTCAGGTGATCGTCGACATCCACTCTCGGTTCCTGTTCGAGGCCTCGGTCTTCGAGGCCCGAGCGAACTCGACCATCTCCACCGCCGGCTTGTGCGACCTCATGGCCCAAGCGCAGGAAGCAACCTACGGAAGCGGCCTCGCCGTCGATCAGCGACACCCATGGATGTGGGCGGCCAAGCCGCACTACTACGGCTCACTGTTCTACAACTGGCCCTATGCCTTCGGCTTCCTGTTCGGACTCGGGTTGTACGCCCGTTACACCGACGACCCCGATCGCTTCCGTACCGGCTACGACGATCTGCTGTCGTCCACGGGGCTCGCCCAGGCCGACGCACTCGCCGCTCGATTCGGAATCGACATCGAGGACCAGGCGTTCTGGGAAGCAAGCCTCGACGTGGTCCGCTCCCGGATCGACGACTTCTCTGCGCTCACCGAACAACACTGACGAATACACGGACGAGACATCACTGACGGAACAGCGTCGTGGTTCTCGGGGTTGTCGTACGTATGGCCATCTCCCGACTCAACCACGCAGTGCTCTACGTACGAGACGCCGAGAAGACGGCGGCGTTCTACGCCGAGCTGCTCGGGTTCGAGGTGTCGAGCGCCTTCCCCGGCGGGGTCTTCATGAAGGTCGCCCCCGACGCTCCCAACGATCACGACATCGCGTTCTTCTCGGTCGGCCAAGCCGCCGGACCCAACACGGCCGGGCGTGCTTCGGTCGGCCTCTATCACCTGGCCTGGGAAGTGCCGACCCTGCGTGAGTTGCTCGAGCTGCGGACCCGTCTCCTCGGAGCCGGAGCGCTCGCGGGCGAGAGCGACCACGGCGTGTCGAAGAGCTTGTACTGCCGGGATCCCGACGGCATCGAGTTCGAGCTGCTCTGGGCCGTACCGGTCGATCAGCTGACCGCCGACGACGCCGTCACCACCCGCGCCCTCGACTGGGACGCTGCGATCGAGCGGTTCGGACTCGACACCGAATCGATCACTGCATCAAGTCGGTGACCACGTCGATCCAGAGGTCGGTCGACAGGCGGAGCGACTCGGTGTCGATTCGTTCGTCGTTGCCGTGGAACCGTGAGGAGAAGTCGGCGGCGCTGAGGTCGGGACTCATCAGGCCGGCACCGTAGGCGACGGCGCCGAGGTCTCGGAAGACTCGGGCGTCGGTGAAACCGACGGCGAGACCGGGGCTCAGACGAGCCGAGGGGAACGGCTTGTTCACCGCCTTCTGCACGCTGTCCCACAGTGGTGTCTCGAGCCGGCTCATCGACGACATGTCATTCATCAACACCTCGACGTGCACCTTGTCGGCGAGGTCGCCGAGCGCGGCGTCGAGGTGGGCTTGGACTTCGGCGGGGGTCTCACCCGGCAGGGTGCGGATGTCGACCTGGAGTTCGACCGAGTCGGGGATCACATTGGTCTTCATGTCGGGACCACCGGTGAGGACGTTGGTCGAGAACGTGGTGTGCACGCATGCGTGCAGATAGCTGGCGTTGGCTGCGTTCGGCATCGCAATGAGCATCTCGTCGAGCTTGACGGGGTCGAGCATGAGCGCCCGCACTTCTTCGGGGACCGGCATGGTGTCGACTCGTTCACGCCACAGTTCGTGGAAACGGGCGGGCGGTGAGTACTCGCCGATTCGCTGCACGACGGCAGCGGCGGTGATCAGGGCGTTGTCCTTGCGGAATGGCATCGAGCCGTGCCCGGGTACACCGTCGATGCGGATCCGGCGCCAGGCCACACCCTTCTCCCCCACCGTGAGCCCGATGGTCTTGTCGTTGTCGACACCACCGTGGAGGCCACCGTTCTCGGTCAGCACGTAGTCGCAGCGAATGGACTCGGGGTGGTGGTCGGCAACCCAGCGTGCCCCGTGGGCGCTTCCGGATTCCTCGTCGGCGACGGCGAAGTAGATCAGGTCGCCCTTCGGTCGGAAGCCGGTGTCGGCCAGGTGGCGGAAGGCCACGGCCATGGAGGCCGTGAGGTTGAGCATGTCGACCGCTCCCCGCCCCCAGACCTCGCCGTCGATCAGTTCGCCGCCGAACGGATCACGGGTCCACCCGTCGGGGTTGACCGGCACGACGTCGGTGTGGCCCATCAGACACAGCTTCGGAGCGGCCGGGTCGGTACCTTTGATCCGGGCGACGAGTGAGACCCGGCCCGGTGTCGGTTCGAAGCGTTCGAACTCCATCACCGACGCACCCGGACCGCTCTCGAGGTAGGTCTGGAGCAGGTCGGCGTTGCGGACTTCCTGCCCGGAATCGGCGTGCCCGTTGTTCACGCAGGCATTGCGGATCAGGTGCTGGAGGAGGTCGACCGTCTGGTCGAGGAGCTGGTCGGATCGTCGCAGGTCTGGCATGAGCGCAGTCTTCCATGCAGGCCGCCACCTACGCCTCTTTCCATGAGGAAGTCGACCGTCGGCCCTCCTAGAGTCGGCTGCGGCTCATTCCGAGCCGACGAGAGGAACTGATGAACAACGAAATGAGACGGCGTTGACTGCCGTCGGCAAGTCCACCGGTCGGTGGTCCGCAGTAACACTCCTCGCTCTGCTGGCGCTTTTGCTGGCGAGCTGCGGAAGTGACGACGCAACAAGCGATGAGGGAGACGCCAGCCCCTCCTCGGAGATCAGTGGCACGCTGAAGATCGGAGCGATACCCGATCAAGACCCCGATCAGCTCGCACGGACCTACGAGTCCGTCGCCGACTACCTCGAGGGCGCCGTTCCCGGGCTCACCGTGGAGTACCTGCCGGTCACCGACTATCAGGGCGCAGTTGCCGGTTTCCGTACCGGCGACCTCGACCTCGTCTGGTTCGGCGGACTCACCGGAGTCCAGGCTCGACTCGAGGTCGATGGCGCCAATGCCGTCGCCCAGCGAAACATCGATGCCGAGTTCACCAGTGTGTTCATCGCGAACGCCGACGCCGGTATCGATCCGATCGCCGACGTCGCCGGGCTGAGCGCCTTGGCCGGAACACGATTCACGTACGGCTCGGAGTCCTCGACCTCGGGTCGACTGATGCCACAGGCGTTCCTCGCCGAGGCCGGCATCGATCCCGACGCCGACTTCGACGGAGCCGTCGGCTTCTCGGGCTCGCACGACGCGACGATCGAACAGGTCCAGGCCGGAACGTTCCAGACCGGGGCGCTCAACTCCCAGGTGTGGGATTCCCGCACCGAGGCCGGCGAGATCGACGACTCATTGGTGGTCGAGGTCTTCCGAACCCCGACCTACTTCGACTACCACTGGGTGGCACGGCCCGACATCGATGACCGGCTCGGTGCCGGCGCGACCGAAGCCGTCGTCGAAGCGCTGACGGCGCTCGATGCCAGCGATCCGGACCAGGCAGCGATCCTCGAGCTGTTCGGCGCCGAGTCGTTCATTCGGACCGAGAACTCGAACTATGCCGACATCGAGACCGTCGGACGAGATGCCGGTCTGATCAATCAGTGAACCCGTTCGGTCGCACCAGCTCGCTGGCCTCACTCGATGAGGTCAGCGTGCGATTCGGCGACGCCGCCGACGAACAGGCGCTGGTGTCGGTGTCGCTCGACATCGGCGCCGGCGAGTGCGTCGCGCTCCTCGGTCCGAGCGGCGCGGGCAAGTCGACCTTGCTTGCGGTGCTCGGTGGGCGGCAACGCCCGACGGCCGGACGGGCTCTCGTGCACGGCGTCGACCTTGCGACCGCCTCAGGACGTTTGGCCCGCCGCACGCGGGCCAAGATCGGCATGGTCGCTCAATCCGACGAATTGGTTCGATCGATCTCGGTCCATCGCAATGTGCTCCTGGGCCGGGCAGGTTCGATGTCGACGCCGTCGATGTTGGCCGCGCTTGCGAAACAAGGCGACGTCGCAGGCGTGTCGGCCGCGCTGGCTTCGGTCGGGGTCGACGAGCTGATCGGCCGCGTCACCGACACGCTCTCGGGAGGTCAACGCCAGCGAGTGTCCATCGCACGGGTTCGTTACCAAGACCCGGCACTGGTGCTCGCCGACGAACCGGTGTCGAATCTCGACCCGACGAGAAGCGAAGACGTTCTCGAGCTGATGACGAGCCTCGTTGCCGAGCGGGGCGACCGCTCGCTGGTCGTGTCATTGCACGACCCCACGCTCGCCCGTCGGCACTGCAGTCGGGTCATCGGGATCGAACGGGGGACGGTGGCGTTCGATCTCGATGCCGATGCGGTGTCCGACGGGATGATCGCTTCGCTCTACGCCAACGAGCACCGAGACGCCGACGCCCGTCCCGGCGCATGACGTCCGGGTTCGAGCATCGGCGGTCCCTGACCACGGTCTCAGCCATTGCGATCGCCGCCATCTACGCCCTCCGTCGTGGCGGAGGATTCACCGGTGCGGCCGGCCGTGACGCGTTCGGCGAGTTCTGGATCGCAGCGCTGTCGCCCGAACTCGATCCCGAGTTCCTGCGACGGGTGCTGTCGGCTTCTGCCAGCACGGCATCGTTCGCTCTCTTGGGAACCCTGCTTGCACTCTGCATCGGCGTGCTGTTCGCTCCCCTACTCGCAGAAAGCACGTGGGATCTCGACCGGATGGTCACCGGTCGCCGACGTCAGCTCGCACGAGCGACGCAACGTGCCGTGCGCACCGCGGCCGTCGTCCCCCGCTCGATCCACGAGTTCGTCTTCGCTCTGGCACTGATCCAGATCTTCGGCCTCGACCCCATCGTCGCGATCGTGTCGATCGGGATCCCGTTCGGCGCGGTCACGGCACGAGTCTTCGCCGAGATGCTCGACGGCGCCGACCGACGGGCCGTCGACTCCCTGCGTGCTGCGGGCGCACCACGCGTGGTCGCATACCTCGCCGGTTCGGTGGCGACCGCCCGCAAAGACCTTCTCTCTTACGGCTTCTACCGATTCGAATGCGCCATGCGGTCGGCAGCGGTGCTCGGCATCATCGGAGCCGGCGGACTCGGGTACGAACTGGCGCTCAGCTTCGAGTCATTGAAGTACGGCGAAGTGTGGACGGCCATCTGGGCACTTGTGATCCTCAGCGGGCTGGCCGACCGCTGGTCGTCACATGTTCGGCGAGACGCGTCGGGCGACGCCGGGTTGCGATCATCGATGCTGCTGCTCGTCGTCACTCCCCTCGCCTGGTGGTGGGCAAGGCCCGAGGTCGGACGGTTGTGGAGCAAGCAGAGCCGGGAACTCGGAGCCGACCTTGCCGACCGGGCCTGGCCCCCGGCGCTCGGAACCAACGGGCTCGGCGGGCTCGTGCTCGATTCGCTCGACACGATCGCGATCTCGGTCCTGGCCATCGCCTTGGCCGCATCGGCCGCGGTCGGCATGGCGTTCGTCGCCGGTGGCGGCCTCCGTCCCTCCCGCACGCGTCCCCCGTTCGGCGTTCGACTCGGGGAGTTCGTGACCCGGTCACTGCTGTTGATCATGCGGGCCGTCCCGCCGCCCGTGTGGGCGTTCGTGGTCGTGCTGCTGCTGTTGCCGGGCATCATCCCCGGAGCAGTCGCCCTCGGGCTCTACAACCTCGGCGTCTTGGGCCGTCTCATGTCCGAGGTGCTCGAAAACGACGACGACGGCGCCGCACCGGCCTTGAGGCTGGCGGGGTCGCCGTCGATCGTGGCATTCATCATCGCCGGGCTGCCCTCCGTCAGACGACGGTGGCAAGGCCTGGCGTTCTATCGCTGGGAGGTGGCAGTTCGAGACACCGTGATGGTGGGTGCCGCCGGCGCCACCGGGCTCGGGCGGACGCTCACACTCGACCTGGCAGGCCGAGCCTTCGATCGAGCGCTCGCCGTGGTGATCGCACTACTCATGGTCAATCTCATCGTGGATGAGATCGCCAGGCGAGCGATCAGCCCCAACAACTCCGACTGGCGTTCCAGGGACGAGTCCCGTCTCGCTGCCACGTGATGACCGCAGCCTCGTCTTGCTGTGCGTTGGTGGCACCATGGGCTTCGAAGACGCCGTAACGGCTGGCGTGGCCGTAGGCGGCCCAGCTCGAAGCGAGGAACTGGTAGGCACCACGGGCGCTGGAGCGACGATTGGCGGCCTGGTAGTTCCCGCCGGACTCGCAGCGGCGAATCTCGAGGAGAATCGGCGGCACGTAGACGCCGTGACCGGCATCGACCCACCCGGGGGGACCGACCGACAGTTCGATCGGAGCAGACGGTCCTTCGATGACCTCGAGGCCGGTGGCCACCTTGTGCTCGGCCGAGTCGGAGATGAACAAGACAGCCCGAGCGGCGTCGTACTGTGACCAGTACTCATAGCCCGTATTGTCGGGTTCACGACCCAGGGCCCACAGGTAGGCATCACGCAGCGGATCGCCCGTGGAGCGGTTCTGCGCCTCTTCGGAGTTGATCAGTGACTGGGTGAGCCCGAGAAGCGATGCTCCGCTCTCGATCTGCTCGACCCAGTAGGCGTGACCAGCGACATCGGGCTCACGACCCAGTGCCGCCCGGTACAGCCGGGTGATCCGATCGTTGGGTGCCAACGTGGCCAGGCCCGTGAGGGCTGATCCGTCGGTGTCTGTCGTCGTTGCCTCGGTGCTTTGAGCCGACGCGGGCACTGCAACCAGCAGGGTCCCGAAGGCCAAGAACACAGCGAAGGTCATTCTCATTTTTTTCAGCATGTAACCACCTCATCGTTCGCTCGGCAACGAGGTCGTCACCGAGTGGGAAGCTGGAACGACGCATGCCCTGGACATCACGTACGTGCTGAGCGAACAACAAACCGACCATCACCTACGCATGTCTGCGTCATCCCATGCCCCTCCCTGAAGGTTCCCGCCTTGGTTAGAGGCATGTGCGCTCGGGTTGTCGGCCCCCGAGTAAGCCGGTAAGTGACGATTACGTTACGTGGACTCGCGCCAAATGCAAACTCGGTGTGGTCCATGACACAACAGCGGACCGTCGGCAGCGCTGCGACCAGCCAGATCATCTACGATGCCAGCTGTCACATTGGAGGGACGATGAGCGATCAATACACGGCTTGGGATGGCAACGACTACCCCTGGCCTCCACCAGAGGGCTGGGTCCTCGGCAACGACGGCCGCTACTGGCCCGCCGACCAGCTCCCCGAGGCTGCTGCAGCCCCGGCTACGCCTGACCCCGGGGCGATGCCGCCACCGGCAGCCATGCCGCCACCGGCACCGATGGGCGCCGCTCCCCCGGGAGCGCCGCAGGCGGCATACGGCTCTGTCCCGCCGCCGGGGACGCAGGCTCCCGGCACGGTCACCTACGGTGCGCCCCAGGCGAAGTCGAGCAAGGCCGGCTGGTGGATTCTCGGGATCCTGCTGTTCTTGATGGTCATCGGTGTCGGCGGCTGCTTGCTGATCGCCAATGTGATCGCCGAGGGCGCCGAAGAGTTCAGCGACTCACTCGAGGAGTTCGAAGACGACTTCACTCGCCGAAACGAAGCCGAGCAGGCAATCAGCGTGGCATCGTGTGCGGTCGAGGGTGGCGTCCCGAAGGCCACCGGCACCGTCACCAACACTCGAAGTGTCGATTCGAGCTACTTCGTCCAGATCGAGTTTTTCGAAACCAGCACCGGTTTGTCGCTCGGCACGGCCGACACCTCGATCTTCGGCATCGGCGAAGGCAGCAGCGAGCCGTGGGAGCTCGTCGCCCCACAATCAGGAATCGAAGGTGCGGTCCAATGTGTCCGCAGCACCAACTCGATTCGCATCGCCGACTGAACGAATGCTGTGGTCGTCGGCGCGATGAGCTGTGCTCTCGCGCTGGCGCCCCCGGCAGGACTCGAACCTGCAACCGTCAGATTAGAAGTCTGGTGCTCTATCCGGTTGAGCTACGGAGGCTGGTGAGTTGCTCTGCCATGGCCGAGCAACGACCCGCCGAGCCTAGTGCGATCACCTGCAGAACTGCGCGAAGGCCGCCGGATCGGGTTGGTCGAGAAAGTTGTTCGTTGTTCGGCCGGTCACCCGCTAAGCTTGTCGATTCCTGGTGGTCGTAGCTCAGTCGGTTAGAGCGTCAGTTTGTGGCACTGAAGGCCGGGGGTTCGATTCCCCTCGATCACC
>RCMY010005609.1_pt1 | contig 10633 bp, 15 predicted proteins | sample 2041341 | NCBI WGS metagenome assembly RCMY01 (sample SAMN09708234, study PRJNA481090) | Marine sediment metagenome, whole genome shotgun sequencing project.
CGGCGCATTCAAAGCGGTCGGCGCGATATGGCCCGCCGCCATTGACCCAAGCGCAAACGACCCCGCCACAAGCGCCGAAAACGCCAGCATCGCAAGATGCCCGCGCGCCGCCTCATTCATTCGGGTTGCCACGCTTTGGAGCGGTCTTTCAGAAAGGCCAGAAACGCCTGAACCTTGGTGGTGCGGTGCAGATCCATATGCGTCACCAACCACAAAGGCGCGGCCCATTCGGGCTTGGGCGGCATCACCTGAACCAGCCCCTCGACCTCGGCGGCCTGGAGCACGGAGGTAAAGCCGATGCCCGCTCCGCTTAGAATCGCGCGGCGCTGTGCATGCACGTCACCGCTGCGAAAGATAATGTTGTCGGCGGGAACGTTGTCTCGCATCCAGCGGGCAAAGGGCGCGCGGCTTTTGGGATCGTCGGCCCCGATAAAACGATGCGCGGCGAAATCCGCCTCCGTCTCAGGCAGGCCATGGCGCACCACATAGCTTTCGCTGGCATAAAGGGTGAATTCCTGGCGGAAAAACGGCTGTACCACATTATCGGGCTGATCGGGCACAGCCCCCGCGCGCACCGCCACATGCGCCTCGCCATATTCCAGCCGGAACAGGCGATCACCGGTCAGATAGCGCACGGTCAGCCCCGGAAAATCATCCTGAAAGTCGGCCAGCACCGGCACCAGCAGATGACTTAGCCCGCCGATAGAGGTGACCACCAATTCGCCGGACACCTCGTTGCCGCGCCCTTTGATCCGGCCGACCAACTGGCTGAACTGATCATCGGTGGCCTGCGCCACACGCAAAAGGTCACTACCCGCCTCGGTCGGCGTATAGCCCCGCGCGTGGCGCTGAAAAAGCTTTACACCAAGGCGTTCCTCCAACGCATCAATATGGCGGATCACCGTGGCATGATGCACGCCCAATACTTCTGCTGCACCGCTGACCGTGCCAATGCGCGCAACGTTATAGGCGGTGCGCACTTCATCCCAATGTTCCATTATTCTCTCTGTGCGTTATCTCACATCTACCCCCGGCAAGACGGCCGGGGGTTCGCATCTTTGGTAAAGCGCAGGGCCCAGTCCCGCAACGGCAAAACGAAACCCGACCAATTGACCTGACGCAATACGCCATCGCTTTTTAGGTGATAGAATGAACAAACCATTGATCGGACCCCTGCATATGCCAAACCCATTTTCCACATTCGCGCAGGCCCTTCTGATCCTGATGCTCACGTCAGGGGCCAGCAGCGCACAAGCTCTTGATCCGCACGATACGTTCGAGGCGGAGTGCTTGTCGTGCCACGGTCACGCAGGGGACTTTGCCCGTCGATACCTTAGCCTTGACGGGGCCACGCCCCTGACCTCGGGCGGTGAGCCTGTGGCGGATTTTCTCGGCCATCACCGCGGCGGCCTGCCGGGTCCGGTGATCGAGCAGGTCGTGGCAATGTTTCGCGCGCAACTCTCGTCAGACGGGCTTTTTGGATCTCCGGAAAAGCGCTGTCTTTTCTGCCATGACCGCGCCCATGACTTCGCCCACCGCCAACTTGTACTGCGCGGTGGCACGCTGATCGGGCGCTATACAGGTCGAGACGTCGCAGGGTTTCTGCCCGGCCATGCCGGGCTTACCCCAGGCGAGGCGGCCCAGATATATACGATCCTTGAGAGGTTCCTGCTCCCGCCTCGGTAACGCGCGACGCGCCCAACCCAAGGCTTGACTCGTGAGGTGCGCGCGCGTAAACGCCCCCAACACCCGGAAGTTCAATGCTTCCGGTCCCTTTGCCATTGTGCAGGGATCGCCCCCCGTCAGCGCGTTGCGCCCACGGGGGAGATTGGCATTTGCACCGTCCCTGCCTATTTTGGGGCCAATGATCAACGGCTCAGAGGAGCGCTTGAGATGTTTGAAAATCTATCCGAACGCCTCTCCGGTGTCTTTGACCGGCTGACAAAACAGGGTGCTTTGTCCGAAGAGGATGTCAAAACCGCCCTGCGCGAGGTGCGTGTCGCCCTGCTTGAGGCCGATGTCTCGCTGCCCGTGGCGCGCGATTTCGTCAAGGCGATCCAGGAAAAGGCCACCGGTCAGGCGGTCACCAAATCCATCACCCCCGGCCAGCAGGTCGTCAAGATCGTGCATGATGCGCTGATCGACACGCTGCGCGGCGAGGGTGATCCCGGCGCGTTGCGCATCGACAACCCGCCTGCCCCGATCCTGATGGTCGGCTTGCAAGGCTCGGGCAAGACCACCACCACTGCCAAGCTTGCCAAGCGCCTGAAAGAGCGGGACGGCAAGCGCGTATTGATGGCCTCGCTTGACGTGAACCGCCCGGCGGCGATGGAACAGCTGCAAATTCTTGGCCTTCAGATCGGGGTGGATACCCTGCCGATCGTCAAGGGCGAAGACCCGGTGGCGATTGCCAAGCGCGCCAAGACCCAGGCCGCGATGGGTGGCTATGACGTCTATATCCTCGACACTGCCGGTCGCCTGCATATCGACGCCGACCTGATTGCCCAGGCCGCCGCCGTGCGCGACGTGGCCAAGCCGCGCGAAACGCTTCTGGTGGTCGATGGTCTGACCGGCCAGGACGCGGTCAACGTGGCGACCGAATTTGACGACAAGATCGGTGTGACCGGCGTGATCCTGACCCGGATGGATGGCGACGGGCGCGGCGGTGCGGCGCTCTCGATGCGGGCCGTGACCGGCAAGCCGATTCGCTTTGTCGGCCTTGGCGAAAAGCTTGACGCGCTTGAAACCTTCGAGCCAGAGCGTATTGCCGGGCGTATCCTTGGCATGGGCGACATCGTAAGCCTTGTCGAAAAGGCCCAGGCCACCATCGAGGCCGAACAGGCCGAGCGGATGATGAAGCGGTTTCAGAAGGGTCAGTTCAACATGAACGACCTCAAGATGCAGCTTGAACAGATGCAGAAAATGGGCGGCATGGAAGGCGTGATGGGAATGATGCCCGGCATGGGCAAAATGGCCAAACAGGTGCAAGACGCCGGATTTGATGACAAGATCATCATCCGCCAGATCGCCCTTGTCCAATCCATGACCAAGAAAGAGCGCGCCAATCCGGCCCTGCTTCAGGCGAGCCGCAAAAAGCGGATCGCGGCGGGGGCCGGCCTTGAGGTGTCCGAACTTAACAAACTTCTGAAAATGCACCGCCAGATGGCGGACATGATGAAGAAGATGGGCAAGGGCGGCATGCTCAAGCAGGCCATGAAAGGCATGCTTGGCGGCAAAGGGGCGGGCGGCGGCATGCCCGACATGAACGACCCCAAGGCAATGGAAGAGGCGGCGCGCGCCATGGGTGGCAAGCTGCCCGGTGGTTTGGGCGGCATGGGCGGCGGTATGGGCCTTCCGCCGGGCCTCTCCGGGTTTGGCAAGAAGAAATAGCAGCATGAGCCTGACCCAAGCCCCCATTCTGGAAACCGAACGCCTGATTTTGCGTGGCCCCGAGCCGCGCGATAGCGAGCCGATGATCGCGTTTCTTCTGGACCGCGAGCGCGCCGCCGGCTTTGGCGCCGCGCCCAACCGGGGCGAGGCCTGGCGCTGGTTTGCGCTGAATGTCGGGCATTGGCATATCCACGGCTACGGCTATTTCAGCATCGAGATGAAAGACACCGGCGCCACCGCCGGGGTCGCCGGTATCTGGAACCCCGAAGGCTGGCCCGAACCCGAGCTTGGCTGGGTGGTGTTTGACGGCTTTGAGGGCAAAGGTATCGCCCATGAGGCCGCTGCGCGGGCGCGGCGCTATGCCTATCAGGACCTTGGTTTTACCACGCTCACCTCAAACATCGTGCCGGGCAATACCCGCTCGATCGCGCTTGCCGAACGGCTTGGCGCGTGGTTTGAGCGCGAATATGAAAACGTCCATATGGGCCACGACCTTTTATATCGCCACCCCGGCCCGGATGGCGTTTTGGAGGCCGACGAAGACGATGACGGCTCGGTCGAGGCCTACGCATGACCCTGTCCAGCATCCCCACCATCCAAACGCGCCGTCTTGTGCTGCGGGGGCCCACCCCCGAGGACTATCCTGATTTCAAGGCCACGTTCAGCTCGTACCGCTCGCGCTTTATGGGCGGGCCGCTGAACAAATACGAGGCGTGGATGCTTTATGCCGCCGAGATTGGCCACTGGCAGATCCGTGGCTTTGGCATGTGGATGATCCACGACAAGGCCTCTGAGGCCACCCTTGGCATGGCCGGCGGCTGGTTTCCCGCCGCCTGGCCCGAGCGCGAAATCGCCTGGATCATCTGGCCCGACAAGGCCGGACAGGGCTATGCGCTTGAGGCCACAAATGCCGTGCGCCGCTATTTCTATGACCAACAGGGTTGGGATGGCGCGGTGAGCTATATCGACCCCAAGAACCTTGACAGTATCCGGCTTGCCGAGCGCCTTGGCGCGGTCAAGGACAAGGACGCGCGCACCATTGATGGCAATGACGCCGTCTATCGCCACCCCTCGCCCGAGCGCCTCAAATCCGGCCAGATCGCCGACGGGATCGAGCTTGAGATCAACCACTATTGCGACCCGCGCTTAAAACCGAAAGGGATGCCCCTTGACTGATCCCAGCATCCGCGCCGCCGCGCTTTTGAAAGAGCACCGCGAGTCGATTGACCGGCTTGACGCGATCCTTGTCTATACCCTTGGTGAGCGTTTCAAGCACACCCAGGCGGTTGGCCGTCTCAAGGCCAAACACGACCTTCCCCCGTCTGATCCCGCCCGCGAAGCGGCCCAGATCGCGCGGCTGGAAGACCTGGCAGATCAGGCCGATCTTGACCCTGAATTTGCCAAAAAGTTTCTCAACTTCATCATCGCTGAAGTGATCCGACACCATCAACAACACCAATCGTAAGGCGGCACAAGCGCCCCCTGACCCACGCCATTCAAAGGAGAACATCAAATGGCTATGAAAATTCGTCTCGCCCGCGGCGGCTCAAAAAAGCGCCCTTTCTATCGCATCGTAGCGGCCGACAGCCGCATGCCGCGCGATGGCCGTTTCATCGAAAAACTGGGCACTTACAATCCCTTGCTGGCCAAAGACAACGAAGAGCGCGTGAAAATAGACGTCGAGCGCGTTCAGCACTGGCTTGGCCAGGGCGCCCAGCCCACCGACCGGATCAGCCGCATGCTTGAAGCTGCCGGCGTTGTGCCGAAAACCGAGCGTGCCAACCTGAAAAAAGGCGTTCCCGGCAAAAAGGCGCAGGATCGCGCTGAAGAGAAAACCGCCAAAGCGGCCGCTGCTGCCGAAGCTGCTGCTGCCCCGGCCGAAGAACCGGTTGCAGAAGAGCCCGCCGCAGAGGCCGGTGCCGAAGAGTAAGACAGGGACATCGCTGGAATGTCAGGCTTTTCCCAAGGCTTCCAGAACGACCTGCTTGATCTCATGCGGTGGCGGCGCGATGTGCGCCGCTTCCGCCGTGATCCGGTGGACGAGGCACTCTTGCAAGAGTGTCTCGCCACCTTTCAGCTTGCGCCCTCTGTGGGCCTGTCCGAACCCTGGCGCGTGATCCGTCTGGCCAGCGACGCCGCCCGCGCCGCCGCCCTTGCCAATTTCAAACTCGCCAATCAACAGGCGCTGGATGGCTATAACGGCGAAAAAGCCAGCCTTTACAGCGGTCTGAAACTGTCTGGCATGCAAGAGGCCCCGGTGCAGCTTGCAATTTATTGCGACGACGGCACCGCCAAAGGATCCGGCCTTGGCGCGGGCACCATGCCCGAAACGCGGCGTTATTCCGTGGTCGGCGCGATCATCCATTTCTGGCTTGCGGCGCGGGCACGCGGGCTTGGCGTGGGCTGGGTGTCGATCCTCGATCCCGCACAGCTTGGCCGTGATCTGGCCACGCCTGAAGACTGGTCGCTGGTGGCCTATCTCTGTGTCGGCTGGCCCGAAACCGACAATGACACGCCCGAACTGGAACTTGCCGGCTGGGAAACACGCCAGAGCACCCTATCCGTCGAGACCCGCTAAATGATATTCCGCCCGATCCGCACGCTTATCCTTATGGGTTTGGTTTTTCTGGCAGGAATCGTATTTGAACGCTATCAGCACAACCAACGCTGCGAGATTGCCAAGGGCGTCACGCAGGATGGGCTTTGCCGGGGGATCCGCCAATGAATGACGAAAACCGCATCTGTGTCGGGGCGCTAGGCGGCTCCTTTGGCGTGCAGGGCGAGGTGCGCCTGAAAAGCTTTACAGCCACGCCCGAAGATATCGCGGACTACAGCCCGCTGACCTCGGAAGACGGGCAAAGATCGTTTGAGGTTACCCTGACCGGTCAACTCAAGAACGGATTCAGCGCGCGCCTGACAGGGGTCAGCATCAAAGAGGCCGCCGATGCCCTGCGCGGCACCCGGCTTTATGCCGAGCGCGACCAGCTTCCCCATCTGCCCGACGATGAATATTATCACGCCGACCTGATCGGGCTTGAGGTCTATGACACCGGCGGCAGCCTTTTGGGGCAAGTGAAAACCGTGCTCAATCACGGGGCCTCGGATATTCTGGAAATCCAGGCACCGGGGACAAGCGCCACGGTGCTGCTGCCCTTTACCCTGCAAGCGGTGCCAACGGTCGATCTGTCCGCAGGGCGGATCATTGCCGACCCGCCGGATGGCCTGTTTTAACCTTGCGCATTCTGCTTCATCCCGGCTTTCACAAAACCGGCACCTCAAGCCTGCAACGCGGAGCGATAGCACGGGCAAGCGATCTTGAACCGCACCTGCGGCTTCTGCTGGGCAATGATATGATCAACGTGATACGGGCCGCGCGCAGCTATTCAGCCACGAAATCGCCAGCCCTGCTTTCGCGATTTTCAGGCCATTTCGAAACCGCGATCAGCACCCTGTCGCCCGACGATCCCCGCCCCGTTCTGATCAGCGCAGAGGACCTTAGTGGCTGTATGCCCGGCCTTTCGGGTGTTCTTACATATGATGCAGCCCCCATGCTGATGCTCGCCGCCAGTGCCGCGCTTCAGGCCCATTTCGGACCCGAGGCCGAAATCACACTCTGGTTCACCACCCGTAACGCCGACCTCTGGCTTAAAAGCCTGTATTGGCAAAACCTGCGCGCACGCCGCCTTGTGGATGAGTTCGAAACTTTTCGCCCCAAGTTTGCGCCTGCCGCAGACCTGGAACGGATTATTGCCAACGCCCATGAGATGTTGAGCGGTGAGGTCAGGGTAAGCGCAACCGCCCTTGAAAGCAGCGCCCAGCATCGCCTCGGCCCGCTTGGGGCAGCCCTTGACCTGCTGGAGATCCCAAGCGCCACGCTGGCCCCGCTCAGAGCGCAGAACCTGCAGCCCGCCAATGCCGCAGAGGAGCTTTTGGCGCTCAACCGGTCAACGCTTGACGATGCCTCTTTGAAAGCCGCCAAGCGCGAGGTTTTGCGCAAATACCGCCGCAGCGGTCAGCCTTGACGCCCCCAACGAAAATTCTGCGAATTTTCTTTGGCTACGATTTTTCGCGAAAAATCTTGCCCGCGCCCCGCCCCCCACGGTAAGGCCCAGACCTATGACAAACACTCCCAGATCTCACGGGCGCAAATCCATCACCGCCAGCGCCCAACCCCGCGAGCTGATCACGCCCACGCCCCGCCTCGTCGGCGCGTGGACCGCCAAGGTGATCACCCTGCTGCCGCAGGCTTTTCCGGGAATTTTGGGCGAAAGCCTGACCGGGCGCGCTCTGCAAGACGGGCTTTGGGCGTTGGAAACCATCGACCTGCGCCAGTTTGGCGAGGGCAAGCACCGCAATGTCGATGACACGCCTGCGGGCGGCGGCGCGGGCATGGTGCTTCGCGCCGACGTGATGGGGCGCGCGATTGAGCAGGCCCAGACCGGAACGCCCTCTGGCTGGCCTTTGATCTATCTTAGCCCACGCGGCAAGCGGCTTGATCAGGCAATGGCGCAAGGCCTGTCGCAAGCCCCTGGCGCGACGCTGATCTGTGGCCGGTTCGAGGGGTTGGACGAGCGCGTGATCGAACATTTCGGCATCGAGGAGGTCTCGCTTGGTGATTTCGTCATGACAGGCGGCGAGATTGCGGCGCAGGCGCTGATTGATGCCACCGTGCGTCTGTTGCCCGGCGTTTTGGGCAACGCCGAAAGCGCGCTTGAGGAGAGTCACTCCAATGGTCTTTTAGAGCATCCGCAATATACCCGCCCAGCCGAATGGATGGGCCGCGAGATCCCGCCAATCCTTACCTCAGGCGATCACGCCAAGGTGGCCCAATGGCGGCGTGAGATGTCGCAAAAGATTACTGCGGAGCGCCGACCTGATCTGTGGAATACTCATGAAGGGCGCGCAAAGACCAATTAACTATATGCCGCATATTGCGACGCACGCTCCGCGCCATAGCTAGGCTCGAAATTCAACCCCTGCGACGAATCGACAAAACGCCTTGCGTCACAGAAGGATTGCTCTTAAACCCCGCGTGTTCCCAGTCGGTTTTCCGACTCGGGGATCTGTGGCGTCGTTGCATATGGTGCTTGGGAGTTTCTTCACTTCATCGCGGGCCATACGGGAAAAGACACCACAGACGATCCAAAATAATGACGACCTGATCTCTGGCGGGCGCATCTGCGGACCCGGAAGAAGACCAAGAGCTCTGAGGACGCAACACACCTTTGCGGAATAACCGCAAGCAAATTAGGAGAGAAGCGATGAACATTATCGCTCAGTTGGAGGCGGAACAGATCGCCTCGCTCGGGAAAACCATTCCCGATTTCAGAGCCGGCGACACGATCCGCGTCGGTTACAAGGTGACCGAAGGCACCCGCACCCGCGTTCAGAACTTTGAAGGCGTCTGCATCAGCCGGAACAACGGCAAAGGCATTGCAGGGTCGTTCACCGTTCGCAAGATTTCTTTTGGTGAAGGCGTTGAACGTATGTTCCCGCTGTTCTCGACCAATATCGACAGCATCGACGTTGTACGTCGTGGCCGCGTTCGTCGCGCCAAGCTGTATTACCTGCGCTCGCGTCGCGGCAAATCAGCCCGCATCGTGGAAAACGCCAACTACAAGCCCCTCTCGGGCGCTTCAGCGTAAGGACGTATCCGATGAGAAAAGACATTCACCCCGATTATCACCTGATCGACGTCAAAATGACCGACGGCACGATTATTCCGATGCGCTCGACCTATGGCAAGGAAGGCGTCACGCTGTCGCTTGATATCGACCCGACGGTCCACCCTGCCTGGACAGGCGGAAGCTCGCGTCTGATGGATGCCGGTGGCCGTGTTTCGAAGTTCAAGAACAAATATGCCGGTCTGGGTTTCTGATCACCCGACCGCAGCATTATGTAAAAGAAACGCCGTCCCTCGGGGCGGCGTTTTTCGTTTGATGGATCAGTTTGAAGTGGCTTATGCCACCATTTGTTCGGCCTTCTTGAGGTCCACCGACACAAGTTGACTCACGCCCTGCTCGGCCATGGTCACACCAAACAGGCGGTCCATCCGGCTCATGGTGACGGCGTGGTGGGTGATGATCAGGAACCGGGTTTCGGTACGGCGGCACATCTCATCCAGAAGGTCACAAAACCGCGTCACATTGGCATCATCAAGCGGCGCGTCGACCTCGTCGAGCACACAGATCGGCGCCGGATTGGCCAGGAACACCGCAAAGATAAGCGCCAGCGCCGTCAAGGTTTGTTCGCCACCCGACAACAGGCTGAGCGTTGCAAGCTTCTTGCCCGGCGGCTGGCACATGATTTCAAGCCCGGCCTCAAGCGGGTCGTCGCTTTCGACCAGCACAAGGTTGGCCTCGCCGCCACCAAAGAGGTGGCGGAACAGCAGGGTAAAGTTGGAATTCACCTGCTCGAACGCGGTCAAAAGCCGCTCGCGACCCTCACGGTTAAGGCTGGAAATTCCGCTGCGCAGGGTCTTGATCGCCTCTTCCAGATCGGTCTTTTCACGGACCAGCTCGTCATGCTCGACCTGCACCTCCTGAGCGTCTTCCTCGGCCCGAAGGTTGACCGCGCCAAGCGCATCGCGCTGCCGCTTGAGGCGGTTCACATCGGCCTCGATCGCGTCTGAGGCGGGCATCGTATCGGGGTCGGCGCCAAGGCTTTCAAGCAGCGCCTCGGGCGTGGTCTCTTGCGCGTCCTGAATGCGCTCGGCCGAGAGCGACAATGTCTCGCGCGCGGCATCGGTGCGGGCCTCGGCGCGGGCGCGGGCCTCGCGGGCCTCAGACGCCAGACGTTCGGCCTCGCGCTCATCCAGTGCCGCCTGACGCGCGCGCCCTTCGGCGACCGACAGAGCATCGGCGGCGGCGGCCCGGCGGGCTTCGCTGCGCTTGATCTCTTCGCCCAGTTCCGAGCGTTTGGCGGCCAGGATTTCGGGCGCGGCACTGGCATCGGCCAGCTCGACCTCAGAGGCGGCCTTGCGTTCGGCAAGCTCTGCACTGCGCTTTTCGGCGGTTTCAAGGCGGTGGCGCCGGGTTTGACGCCTTGATGAATATTGATCCTGTCATTGCGGCAGTTTCTATGATTGCTATGCCATTTGCTCCTGCTCCTGCTTTCGCTCCCGGGTAATATCCCGGATAATGACCGCGAAGGAATCATCGTCCTTCCCACTGCTGACGTGGCGAATATTGAAATGGTGGTTGGCCAGCTCGGTTTCCTTGTTCGCCAGGGTTCCTGGTAAATG
>RCMY010005610.1_pt1 | contig 10633 bp, 7 predicted proteins | sample 2041341 | NCBI WGS metagenome assembly RCMY01 (sample SAMN09708234, study PRJNA481090) | Marine sediment metagenome, whole genome shotgun sequencing project.
CAGGCTCGACCGGCGGTGCCGGTTCGGGCTCAGGCTCAGGCTCAGGTGCCGGAGCAGGCTCGACCGGCGGTGCCGGTTCGGGCTCAGGCTCAGGTGCCGGAGCAGGCTCAGGCTCGACCGGCGGTGCCGGCTCGGGCTCAGGTGCCGGAGCAGGCTCAGCCGGCGGTGCCGGCTCGGGCTCAGGCTCAGGTGCCGGAGCAGGCTCAGCAGCAGGAGACTCCGCGGAGTCGGCAACCGGAGGCGCGTCGGCGGCAACCGGAGCGTCAGCGGCAACTGGAGCAGCGTCAGCGGCCGGAGCAGCGTCAGCCGCAGGGGTGGCCGGCTTGACGGCGGCTTCGGCTTGGGCCTTGGCCTCTTCGAGGTTCTGGGCGGTCTCGCCCCGCGCCCACTTGAGGGCGGCCTCGTGGCGCTCGTCGGGCGTGATGCCGGCCTGGACGAGGCGGTCGTACATGCCCTGGGCGTCTTCGACGCGCTTCTTCTTGGCGAAGTCCCACAGCAGCTCGCGGTAGGTGGCCTCGTCGACGTGGACGCCGGCGACCGCCAGGTCGTCGATGACCTTCTTGGTCCGTTCGATGTCGCCGCCACGCTTCACGGCAGCAACGACCTTGCCGGCGTCGCCGACGGCGGGCGCCTGCTTGCGGCCCAGCGTCTCGGTCAGGATGGCGAGCGCGTCGTCGACCTTGCCCTTGCGCGCGAACGCAGCGGCAAGGGAGCCGAAGTGACGACCGTGGGTGAGCACCCGGGCCTTGCGTGCACGACCCAGGAACGTGCGGGCGTCGTCGAGACGGTCGGCGCGGATGAGTTCGTGCAGGATGCCGCTGCCCTGCTTGCGGTCGCCCGGGATGCCGAGCTTCAGGTTCTCGTCGAAGGTGCCCATGGCAGCGTCGAGCTGACCGGCCTTGAGCTGCGCCCCGACGAGCTCCGCGACCTTGGGTGCCGGCACGGGAACGCCCAGGACGACCATCCAGTCGAGGATGTTCTGTGCGCGGCTGAGGGCGACCTCGTCGCCTCCGGCCAACAGCACGTCGAACGATGCTTCGAGGTTCTCGCCGGTCGGGATCACGCCGTCGTCGACGAACGAGGACGTCATGGCCACGACGGCATCGGCCTCGCCGGACGCGACGGTGGCGGCAAGCAGGACGTTGCGGTGGTGGCTGGTCGGCGTGGCGCCGGCGTCCGCCATCGCGCGGATCGCGGTCTCGACGGCACCTTCCTCGCCTCCACGCGCGGCCGCGGCGATGAACGCCTCCCAGGCCTCACGCTCGACGACGACACCGTTCTGCCCCAACAGGTCACGAAGCTCAGCGGCCCGGTCGACGTGCCCGGCCTTGGCCATCATGGTGACGAGGCCGGTGGCACGGGCGACGGTGGGCTTCTGGTCGACGGCGAGCATGGACTCGATGACGTGGCGAGTGTCCTTGATGGCCCGGCGGTCGACGCAGTCGTCGAGCAGGACGGACCACTCGGCCTCGGACGGGCGGTGGCCCTCGTCGATCATCTGCTTGAGCAGGGCCCGAGCGATCGGCAGGCGACGCAGCGACACGAACAAGGAGAAGGCGCGGGCGACATCGCGCTCACCGGCCCGGTAGTTGTTGGCCTCGAGCTTGTCGACGAGCTCGCCGGCCATCTTGGTGCGCCCGGCCTGAGATGCCGTGTAGGCGAGGTCGAAGCGGGCGTCATCGCCGAGCTCGTGCCCGGCGGCCTCGAGGTCGCGCAGGGCCCGGCTGGCGTTGACCAGGTCGTGGGCGCTGAGGTGGGCCTGCATGAGCAGTTCGTGGTGGATGCGCTCCACCGTCTCGCCGCGTTGCCGCATCGAGTCGACGACCTGCTGGGCCATCCGCCCGTCCGCAGCCGCCCCGAAGCGTCGCAGCGCCTCCGCGTACTTGTCGTTGCCGGCGTCGTCAACAGCCATGCTCACCCCTGGAAACTCGATGCGCACTGGCCCGCGTGCGGTACGGGCGACCGAGCATCGATCGCGATCGCGACCCTACCGAGGCCCCCTGCAAGGGTCAGTCGTCGAGCACGTGCTCCAGCCCGATCACCAGGCCGTCGAGCCCGGAGACCTTGCGGATTCCCAGCAGCACACCGGGCATGAACGAGGTTCGGTCGAGGGAGTCGTGACGGATCGTGAGCGTCTGGCCGAGCCCGCCGAAGATGACCTCCTGGTGTGCGACCAGGCCGGGCAGCCGGATCGAGTGCACCCGGACGCCGTCGGCCTCCGCCCCGCGCGCCCCGTCGATCCGCTCCCCCAGCACCGGGACAGGGATCTCGGTGCGTCCCTCGTCGATCATCTCCACGGTCCGCAGGGCGGTGCCCGACGGGGCGTCGGCCTTGCGGTCGTGGTGCAGCTCGATCACCTCGACGTGGGGCATGTGGCGTGCCGCCTGCTTGGCGAACTGCATCATCAGCACCGCGCCGATGGCGAAGTTGGGGGCGAACAGGGCCCGGGCCGGGCCGGCTGCCGCCAGGGTTCGGACGCGTGTCAGGTCCTCGTCATCGATCCCGGTGGTCCCGACGACGGCGTGGATGCCGTGCTCCAGCAGCCAGATCGTGTTCCCGGCCACGGCATCGGGGTGCGTGAAGTCGACGACGACGTCGGCCTTGCCGTGCACGAAGTCGTCCAGCTTCTCGCCAAGGACGATCGGTGAGTCGATGTGCGCAATGTCCGACAGCGCCTCTCCGGCAGCTCCCGGGTCGACCGCAGCGACCAGCGCGAGATCTTCGGCACCGGCCACGGCACGGCAGACCTCGGCGCCCATGCGCCCGGCGGCCCCGACCACTCCGACTCGGATCGTCATCTGCAGGCCTCCCGGCACGTCGCTGGGAACAGAGCCTACGAGGTCGCCTCAGCGCACCCAGCGACGGAAGCGTTCCGACTCCGACGCGTCGAACGGTCCGACGACAGCCAGGGACCGGCCGCCGCCAAGGACGTCCTTGGCCACAGCCTTGACCTCGTCGAGGGTGACCGCGTCGATCTTTCCGAGGATCTCGTCGATCGGCAGGATGTCCAACCCGTGCGTGACGAGCTTGCCGAGACGGTTCATCCGCGACCCGGTGTCCTCGAGACCCAGGACGGTGCCGCCACGAAGTTGCCCCTTGGCGCGGGCGACCTCGTCGGCCGTCACGTCGTCGCCGACCTTCTCGAGTTGCTGCGTCATGACGTCGAGGACCTCCTCGACCTTGCCGGGCGTGGTGCCCGCATAGGCGCCCCACATGCCAGCGTCCGTGTGCATGGAGGCGTACGCGTAGGTCGTGTACGCAAGCCCACGCTCCTCGCGGATCTCCTGGAACAGCCGCGAGGACATGCCGCCACCGAACAGGGTGGAGAGGATGCGCATCGCGTAGCGACGCTCGTCGTCCATGTCGAGGCCGCGACCACCGAAGGCCACGTGGGCCTGCTCGGTCGGACGGTGCCGGACGCGGACGTCGCCGGACGGCCAGGAGGTCGGGGCGTGACGCTCGGGGTGGACGCCGCCGGGGCGGCCGAGGTCGCCGAGGTGCTCGGAGACCAGCGCGAGCACGGCGTCGTGGGTGATGTTGCCGGCCACGGCCACGACGATGTTCGCCGGGCGGTAGGTCCGCAGGAAGTAGTCGTGAACGGTGTCCCGGGCCATGCCGGAGATGCCGTCCATGGAGCCGAGGGTCTCGAGCGCCAACGGGTGGTCACCGAGGACGATCTCGGCAAGGTCGCTGTGCACGAGGTCGTCAGGCGTGTCGAGGTGGATGTTGATCTCTTCGAGGACGACCTGGCGCTCCGCGTCGAAGTCGGCGTCGGTGTTGCGGGCGTCGATGAGCATGTCGCCCAGGACGTCCATCGCCAGGGGCAGGTCCTTGTCGATGACCGCTGCGTGGAAGCAGGTCAACTCCTTGGAGGTGAAGGCGTTGAGTTCTCCGCCGACCTCGTCGAGCACCTCGGCGATCTGCTTCGCGGTGCGCTTGTTCGTGCCCTTGAACAGCAGGTGTTCGAGGAAGTGCGAGGCGCCGGCCTCGTGCACTTCCTCATCGCGCGAGCCGACCCCGACCCACATGCCGACGGCAGCGGAACGGACATGGTCGATGGCCTCGGTGACGACGGTCATGCCGTTGTCGAGGAGGGTCTGGTTCACGGTCAAGGGAACTCCGGTGCAAAGAAGGGGAAATCACCGATGGGGCGTGGGTTGCCCCACGCCCCATCGGTCAGACGTACTCAGTCGCGGCTGCGCGTCCGAGTGCGGGTGCGCTGACGGCCACCGCCCTCGTTGTCGCTGTCGCCACCGCTGTCACGACCACCACGGTCGTCATCGCGCTTGGGCTCGTCACGCTTCGCGTCACGGTCCCGGTCACGACCACCACGGTCGTCAGACTTGGGCTCGTCACGCTTGGCGTCACGGTCCCGGTCACGACCACCACGGTCGTCAGACTTGGGCTCGTCACGCTTGGCGTCACGGTCGCGGTCACGACCGCCCCGCTCACGACCACCACGGTCGCCGCGGTCACGGTCACCACCACCGGAGCGACCACCACGGTCACCACGGTCACGGTCGCCACCACCGGAGCGACCACCACGGTCACCCTTGTCGCCGCCGTCACGCTCGGTGGAGACGACGTTGCCCTCGTCATCCACGTACTCGAGCTTGAACTTGCGACCACCGTCGAGGACTTCCTTGACCTCGACCCAGACCTGCTGGCCGACGTCGACAGCCTCTTCGGCGTGGTTGAGACGCTTGCCGACCATCTTGGACAGAGCCGAGATGTGCAGCAGACCGTCGATGCCAGGCGTCAGGGAGACGAAGGCACCGAAGTCGACCGTCTTGACGACGGTCGCGTGGTAGCGCTCGCCGGCTTCCGGCATGACCGGGTTGGCGATGGCGTTGACCTTCGCAACCGCAGCGTTGACCTGTTCGGCCGAGGTGCCGTAGATGCGAACGATGCCGCGGCCACCCTCTTCCTCGATGTCAATCTGCGCACCGGTCTGCTCGGTGAGCTCCTTGATGATCTTGCCGCGCGGTCCGATGACCTCGCCGATCTTGTCCTGCGGAATGCTGACGACCTCGAGACGCGGGGCGCCTGCGGCGACCTCGTCACGGGGCTCGGCAATCGTGTCGGCCATGATGTCGAGGATCTCGTCGCGAGCGTCCTTGGCCTGCAGGAGTGCCTTGCCGAGCACGTCGGCAGGGATGCCGGTGAGCTTGGTGTCGAGCTGCAGGGCCGTGACGAACTCACGGGTACCGGCGACCTTGAAGTCCATGTCGCCGTAGAAGTCCTCGACGCCCTGGATGTCGGTGAGGGTGATGTAGTCATCGCCCTCCTTGATCAGGCCCATCGCGATACCGGCGACGGGAGCGTGGATCGGCACACCACCGGCCATGAGGGCCAGGGTCGAGCCACAGACGGAAGCCATCGACGTGGAGCCGTTGGAGCCCATCAGGTCGGTGACGATCCGCATCGTGTAGGGCCACTCCGCCATGGGCGGAAGGACCGGAACGAGGGCGCGCTCACCGAGCATGCCGTGACCGATTTCGCGACGCTTGGGCGAACCCACGCGACCGGTCTCACCGGTGGACCACGGCGGCATGTTGTAGTGGTGCATGTAGTACTTCTCGGTGACGGGCGACAGCGTGTCCAGACGCTGGTTGTCGCGAGTCGAGCCGAGGGCCAGGACGCTCAGGGACTGGGTCTCTCCACGCTGGAAGATCGCCGAGCCGTGCGTCTTGGGAAGCACGTCGATGTCGCAGGTGACCTTGCGCAGGTCCGACAGGCCACGCCCGTCGATGCGCTTCTTGGTCGAGACGATCATCTTGCGGACGACCTTCTTCTCCACGGAGCGGAAGGCCTGGCTTGCCTGCTTCTTGAGGTCGTCAGCGTCGTCGTCGTCAGACAGCGAAGCGGCGAAGTCCTCGAGCATCTTCGCCTTGATCTCCATCAAGGCGTCCTGCTTCTCTTCCTTGCCGGTCGAACCGTCGGCGTAGACCTTCTCGACGGCGGAGACGGACAGGTCCATGACCTTGTCCAGCACCTCGTCGGTGTAGTCCAGGAAGAACTTGAAGTCGCCGACCTCACGACCGCCACCCATCTTCTTCACGAAGGCGTCCTGCGCCTCGCAGAGTTGACGGATGATCGGCTTGACGTCTTCGATCGCCTTGCCGATGGCGGCCTCGGTGGGTGCCTCGGCGCCCATCTCGATCTTGATGAAGGCGTCGTCGGTTGCGTCGGCCTCGATCATGAGGATCGCGACCTCGCCGTCGTCGGTCACACGACCGGCAACGACCATGTTGAAGACGCACTCCTCTTCCAGCTCCTTGTAGGAGGGGAAGGCGATCCAGGACCCGTCACGGGTCATGGCGTAGCGCAGCGAGCCGATGGGACCGGCGAACGGAATGCCGGCGAGCATCGTGGCAGCGGACGCACCATTCATGGAGACCACGTCGTACGGGTCTTCCTTGGTGGTCTGCAGGACGGTGTTGACGACCTGGATCTCGTTGCGCAGGCCGTCCGCGAAGGTCGGGCGCATCGGACGGTCGGTGAGTCGGCAGGTGAGGATGGCGTCCGTGGACGGACGGCCCTCGCGCTTGAAGAACGAGCCGGGGATCTGACCCGACGCGTACTGGCGCTCCTCGACCTCGATCGTCAGCGGGAAGAAACCAAGGAACTCCTTGGTGTTCTTGCTGGCCGTGGTGGTGGTCAGGACCTTGACGTCCTGAAGGCTGGTGACGACGGCGCCGCCAGCCTGCTGGGCGAGCAGCCCAGCTTCAAAGGTGATCTGCTTGCCGTCGATCTCGACGACGTGCTCGGTGGTTCCGAGCTTGCCCATGAGGGCCTCCTGTGTTTGATTATCTCTTCACTCGTGCCACGCATCAGGGTCCGTTTCCGGCTCCCGTGCAACCCCACCATGGGGCTGCGCGTGGATCTTGCTCCCGTCATCCCACCCGGAGGCGGAATGTCGGGTTCGTCCTTCTTCGATGACCCGTCAGGGTCCGGCAAAGGACGACGAGCCGGGACATCTGTCCCGACTCGTGGTCTGTGGTTGTCAGCGGCGCAGGCCGAGCTCAGCGATGAGCTTGCGGTAGCGCTCGATGTCCTTGTTCTTCAGGTACGCCTGGAGGCGACGACGCTGACCGACGAGCATCAGCAGGCCGCGGCGGCTGTGGTGGTCACCCTTGTGCAGGGCGAGGTGGCCGTTGAGGTGCTCGATGCGCTTGGTCAGCAGTGCGACCTGGACCTCGGGGGAGCCGGTGTCGCCTTCGTGCTGGGCGAACTTGGCGATGATCTCGGCGTTGGTGTCTGGAAGGTTGGTGACTGCCATGTGTTGCGGTTCCTCTTGGGGGTGTCCCTGCGTTCGCCGGGCGAGGCACACCTCATCGGGAGGTGTCCTCTGGGCCACCCCACCGCGCAGCGCCGAGGAGGCGGTACGAGTACGGAGGCCAACGCCCGAACGGGCACGGACATGCGTGAAGGCGCCCGAAGGTGGGCGCCTGTCCCGGCACGCTACCAGCGGCAGGCAGGGTGAGTCAGGACGCCGCGTGCGCTGGGCGAGGTGTCCGCCGGACAGCCCTACGCTTCACCACCTCCCCTGTCGCCCCCCCGCAGGACCAAACGTGCCCCAGCCCACCCCCGATTTCGCCCACGCCCACGAGGTCGACGACCTCGGCGAGCTGGACCCAGCGTGGAAGGGCATCCTCGTCGACTGGCTCGAGGTCGCCGGCACGCGGACGCGTCTGCTTCGCCGCGCTGCCGACGACGGCGTCGCGCCAGGCGCCCCGACCATCGTCTGCGTCCACGGCCTGGGCGGCTCCGCGACGAACTTCACGGAGACCATGGGGCCGCTGGCCGCTCTTGGTGACGTCATCGCCCTGGACCTCCCCGGCTTCGGTGAGTGCGCCCCGCAGCCCGACATCGCACCGAATCCGCAGGCCAACGCCCGGTTCCTGGCTGCCACCCTCGACGAACTGGCCTTGGGGCCGGTCGTGCTCGTCGGCAACTCCATGGGCGGGTTGATCTCGATGCTCGTGGCCGCCCGACGCCCCGACCTGGTCAAAGCCCTCGTGCTGCTGGGAGCGGCCCTGCCCGGCTATCTGCCGGCCGTCCGGATCAGCAAGGTCCAGGCCAAGAGCTTCGGTCCCCTGCTGGTTCCGGTCCTGGGCAAGAGGTGGATCCGGCGGCGCATGGAGCGCATGACCTGGCGCGAGCGCTACCTCGACACCGTGCTCAACCTGGTCGCCGACCCCGGGGCCGTCCCGGAGCGGACGATCACCATGGGCACGGCCAACCTGGCCCGCGAGGCCGACCTGCGTTGGCGGGGCCGATCATTCCTGCAGGCCACCGAAGGCCTGCTCAAGATGGTCAACCTGTCCGGCGCAAAGGCGACGATCCGCCAGATGCAGGCCGTTGAGGCACCCACGCTGTTCCTGCGAGGCGCCAGCGACCCCCTCGTCCTGCACGCCCCGACCGCCCTGGTGCGGCGACTGGACCTCGGTTGGACCGTCGAGGAACCGCCGAACGTCGGCCACCTCCCCCAACTGGAGGCTCCGGACCTCGTCGCCGACCACCTCCGGACGCTCCTGGCCCAGCAGGCCTGAGCCGGACGATCAGGCGACGCCGAGGAGTTCGCGGGTCCGTCGGCAGTCGTCCTGGATCTGGGCGACCAGGGGCTCGATGCCGTCGAACTTCACCTCGTCGCGGATCCGGTGCGTGAAGGCGATGCCAAGGTCGGTGCCGTACAGGTCCTCGTCGAAGTCCAGCAGGTGGGCCTCGATGCGCAGGTCCTTGCCGTCGAACGTGGGACGCCAGCCGATCGACACGGCCGCGGGGATTCGCTGGTTGCCGACGTGGGCCCACGCGGCATAGATCCCCGCCGGCGGCACGACCAGGCGCGGATCGGGGCGCAGGTTCGCGGTGGGGAAGCCCAGTTCGCGACCCAACTGGTCGCCCTTGACGACCACGCCCTCCAGCAGAAATGGGCGTCCCAGGAGGTCGGCGGCCTCGGTGACTTGCCCAAGCGCGACGGCCTCACGGATCCGCGTGGCGGAGACGACCTCGCCCTCGACCTCGTCAGCGACGAGGTCCTCGATCCAGACGTCGTAGCCGTGGGCCTGGCCCAACTGGCTGAGCAACTCCGGCGTCCCGGCCGCCTTGTGGCCGAACCGAAAGTTGGATCCGACCGCGACGTGCTGCGCCCCGAGCGCCTCGACCAGCACCGCCTTCACGAAGTCCTCGGGCGACATCCTCGCGACCTCGAGGGTGAACGGCAACAGCAGGACGCCGTCGACGTCGCACTCCTGGATCAGCGTCAACGCCCGGCGACGCGGGGTCATCAGCAGCGGCGGCGCCTTGTCCGGCCCCAGCACGTGCGCCGGGTCAGGGTCAAAGCTGAGGACCACGGGGCGCAGGTGGTGGGTCCGGGCCGCCCGCGACATCTTGCGGACCGCGGCCCGGTGGCCGGCGTGCACACCGTCGAACACCCCGATGGCCACGGCGGACGGGGCGTTGGGGACGTCCGCCAGCGTGCGCCAGGTCTGGCCGTGGTCGGGGCGGCTCACGTGGGGGTCACCAGGTCCTGCGGCTGCGCCAGCACGACCTCGGACCGGCCACGCTCGCCCTTGTCGGAGAAGATCGCCAGCAGGTTCCCGCCGTGCAGCAGTGCGTAGGGGCCTTCGACGCCCCGAGCCGGCTGCGGCTTGCCCTGGGTGATCTCCACGGCCTCGTCGTCGTCGACCTCGTAGCGAGGCATGCCGATGACGGAGCGAGGCAGGTCCAACAGCAGTTCGCCGATCCCATCTTCGCCGGCGTCCACGATCTGGTCGAGGGAGTACGCGTCGTCGACCGTGAACTGGCCATTGGCCGTGCGCCGCAGGGTGGTCAGGGAACCCCCGACACCGAGGTCCTCGCCCACGTCATGGGCGATCGTGCGGACGTAGGTCCCGGCAGAGCAGGTGACCATGAACGAGGCCTCCGCGCGCTCCCCCGGGACGAACTCGTCGAGGATGATCGAGTGGACCGTGATCCGCCGCGGTTCACGTTCGACGACCTCGCCACGGCGGGCCTTCTCATGCAGGCGCTCGCCGTCGATCTTGATCGCGGAGACCATCGGTGGGATCTGGTCGATCTCCCCGGTCTGGCGAGTCAGTGCCTCGCACACGGCGACCTCGGTCACGCCCGAGGCGTCGGCCTCGAACGTCGGGTCCCCGGCGGCGTCCTGGGTCCAGGTCGCGAGGCCCAACACCATCCGGGCCTCGTAGGTCTTCTGGCCAGCCTGCAGGAACCGGACCAACCGTGTGGCTCGGCCCATGCAGATGACCAGGACGCCGGTGGCATCGGGGTCCAGCGTCCCGGTGTGGCCCGCCTTGCGCTGCCCGGTGGCTCGGCGAACCACCGCCACGACGTCATGGGAGGTCATGCCCGCAGGCTTGTCCACGACCAGGACACCGTCGAGGTCGGGATTGCGCGACTTCGGTCGGCGACCCATCGGTCACTGGCCCTTGTTCAGGTTGCGCAGCAGTTCCTCGACCCTGGTCGAAGCCTCCTGCACCGGGTCGTGGACGAACTTGAGCGCCGGGGTCCGGCGCATGCGGACCTTGGCGCCCAGCATGCTGCGGAGGCGAGAGGACGCGGACTCCAGCCCCGCCCCGACCTCTTCGACGGTGGGCAGGTGGTCGCC
>RCMY010005611.1_pt1 | contig 10632 bp, 6 predicted proteins | sample 2041341 | NCBI WGS metagenome assembly RCMY01 (sample SAMN09708234, study PRJNA481090) | Marine sediment metagenome, whole genome shotgun sequencing project.
CACCCCGCCTATCGGCCCGAATGGAAAGCCATGCACCTCGACCGCACCCAGCGTATGTACGAGCGGGACAAGAATTTCACCTCGATCGTTACTTGGTCGCTGGGCAACGAGGCGGGCAATGGTGAAAATTTTGTGGCTACCTATGAGTGGTTAAAAGCACGAGATAATACCCGCCCGGTACAGTATGAAGGAGCAACCCAATATGACAACACCGACATTCAGGCCCCGATGTATGATCAGATCCAAACCATGATAGACTATGCGGAAAACGACCCGAAACGCCCTTACATTCAATGTGAGTATGCGCACGCCATGGGCAACAGCGTCGGCAACCTACAAGATTATTGGGATGTCATCGAAAAATACGACGTACTTCAAGGCGGCTTTATCTGGGATTGGGTCGATCAGGGCCTCTTGACCAAAAATGAGGAAGGAACGTCATTTTATGCTTTTGGCGGCGACTTCGGAGCATCAGACCTTCAAAACGATAATAACTTCTGCCTAAACGGATTGGTAAACCCCGACCGTTCGGCGCATCCGGCTTTGCACGAGGTCAAGAAAGTGTACCAGTATGTGAAATTTACCTCCGACAATCCGAAATCGGGAGCGGTTACGTTGACCAATCACTACGATTTCACTAATCTTTCTGAATATGATTTTTCTTGGAAACTCATGAAAAATGGCAGCGAGGAAGCTTCGGGAGATATTTCGGATGTTTCCGTCAAACCTTATGCCTCCCAAACCGTACAGATCGATTTGCCGGAACTGTCAGATGCTAAGGCCGAATATTTTTTGAATGTTTATGCCACAACAAAGAAGGATGCCCCCTTAATTCCGAAGGGTTATGAGGTCGCTTACGCCCAATTTCAGCTTACGGATTTTACTCCAATAGTTTTCGAGAACAACACCGAAGGCTTGTCCGTTACCAAAGAAAATGGCATAATCAAAATAACCGGAGACGGATTCGAAGTCGGAATCAATAGTACCACAGGTGTCTTGACTTCATTGGACTATGGCAACGGTAATCTTATTTTACAAGGGATGCAGGTCAATTTTTGGCGCGCGCCGACCGATAACGATTTCGGGTTTAACATGCCCGAAAAGCTAAAAGCATGGAAGGAAGCCACTGAAAATCAAAACCTTAAAAGTCTGCAGTTGAATTCGAAAGTTGAGGAAAAAGGAATGGACGCGCTAAAGCTGACGGACAATCCCTTTAAGGTCAAGGACAAATTGGATATCACGGCCACTTTTGACCTTCCGTCGGTCGACGGAAAAGCGTCGGTCACCTATGCCATCAATAACAAGGGAGAACTGTTGGTCAGTACCCAGTTGATGGGCATCAGCGAAGAGCAACCCATACTGCCTCGGTTCGGCAACAACTTTATCATTGATAATGCGTATGGTAATGTAAGCTGGTATGGCAGAGGACCTTTCGAAAACTATCAAGATCGAAAGACAGCGGCACTTGTTGGGTCTTACGATGCAAAAGTGGCCGATTTATACTTTGAATACATTCGCCCGCAAGCCAATGGTAACCGGAGTGATGTTCGCACCCTATCGTTTACCAACGGCAGCGGAAAAGGCATTGAAATTACCGCCCAAGAAACCTTCGGGTTCAGTGCCCACCACCAATACAATTCCGATTTTGACGAAGGGATGAAAAAACACCAACGTCATACGTTCGACGTTCCTAAAAGGGATTTGATTAACATCAATATCGACCACAGCCAAATGGGTGTCGGTGGTGACAATAGCTGGGGTATGATGCCGCACGAGGAGTATCAAATCAAGGCGCGGGATATGTCTTTTAGTTATATGCTTCGGCCGGTGCGATAGTAGTCAGTGGGTCAGTAGAATAAATTAAAATGTTACCGGCAGTAGTATTAAAAACCGCATTATGGCTTACTCATTATGCCAGCAGTTGCAAACTGGCGGGAGCAGAAGTGAAAAGGTGCTCTCCTTTGATGTTATAAACGAAAAAAATCCCAAAGGTTTAGAACCCTTTGGGATTTTGTTTTAACAGATTGCCGCGTCATCCCGACTTCATCGGGATTCCTCGCAATTACTGCTTACTTCCCCATCTCGACCCAAACATTACCGCCCTTATTAGACTCCACCGTAGCTTCGATAAAGTTCATACCTCGAACACCATCGTTCATCGTCGGGAATTCGCCATCATCGTACTTCTTACCACGAATGGCCTTGGCAACACCCAGATAGATATTCGCCATGGAATCAAAGATACCTTCGGGATGTCCAGGTGGCAATTTTGTACCTTCCAAAGAAAGTTTGCTGTTGTAGGCATGGCCAGGTTTATAAATTTGAGTCGGTTTTGTGTCGCTCAACAGGTACAAGAAATTCGGATTTTCCTGCTCCCACCGAAAAGCGCCTTTTTCGCCGTAGATGGAAATGGCCAATCTGTTTTCCTCGCCCGTGGCGACCTGGCTGCTTCGGATAATGCCTTTGATATGGTCGCCCATTCTAATCAGAACGGTGCCATCGACATCCATTTTATTATCGGTGTACAAATAATTGAAATCGCTCAATATCGATTTTACCTGCAACCCGGTGGTATATTCCACCATATTAAAAGCGTGAACGCCTATATCGGCGATACACGAGCTGATTCCCGCTTTTTTGGGGTCTAACCGCCAAACGGTGGAACGTTTTTTCTTGTCGTGGATAATCTCGTTGATCCATCCTTGGTAATACACGGCATCGACTTTGTGGATTTTTCCCAATGCCCCTTTTTTTATCATTTCCCGCATTTGGCGTACCATGGGGTAGCCTGTATACGTGTGGGTCAAAGCAAAAACGGTTCCTGCTTTTTTATGGGCTTTTTGTAAAATCTTGGCCTCTTCCAAGGAGGTGGTCATCGGTTTTTCGCAGATGACATGAAATCCGTTTTCAATCAGCTTCAAAGCCATGGGAAAATGTAGAAAATTCGGTGTCAGTATCGAACATATCTGAATACGTTTGTTCGAGGGCAGCTTCATTTCCTCTTCGATTAAAGTGTCGAAATCTTTGTAAATCCGATCGGTCGGCACATCGATTTCCTTGGCGAAGGCCATATTGTCTTTGATATCCGGGTTAAAAACCGCTCCTACGATTTCATAATTATCGTTGATCTGTGAGGCTACACGGTGAAGTATCCCTATAAGGGAATCTCCGCCACCACCCAATATTCCTAATCTGATTTTTTTTGGCATTTGTATTTCTATTTTAGTTTATGAAATCCATTGATTTTTCAAGAGTGTTAATTTAGTAAAATATACGCTGCTAGCATGATCTTATCCGAAAAATAGAGATTTGGGAAAAGGTTTTGGCGCGGTATCTATAAAGAATAAGTCCATCCCTTTTAAGGATAGACTATTCCGAATGCTATGATGTAAATTTTGAAAACTACTTTTTAAAATCCCCTGCATTCACGACCGTCCATTTTTCAAAGGGCTGTACATACTTTTTAATGGCTTTGCTGACATCGGCGACGGTCAATTTGCTTACCTTATCCTCCAAAGCTTTTTGAAAATCGAGGCTACGCCCATAGAAAATGTTGTTATTTATCAAACGAGCCAGTTCATTGTCCTTGGCCCTTGAAACATTTTCCTCCTGTACCCATCCGTTAACGGCATCCTTCAATTCATCCTCGGTAATACCGTCCTTAATATACCGACTTAACTCCTCCTCAAAACCGAGCTGTACCTTGTCATAATTCATCGGGGCGTAGATGGCGTATAGGTACATTGTCGAATTTTCGTCTTCGGCATTACTGTCCGCTTGGAATCCGGCCCCGGCTCCATAACTGACCCCATCTTTCTGACGTAATCGTTCCTCAATACGCGAATTCAGGAAACCGCCGCCCAAAATCGTGGAGGCAATGGTAAGGGCCGGATAATCTTCATGTGCTTGGCTAATTTTCACACTAAGATTACCCAAGGTCATGGCATTCTTCTTGTCCGGGGTAAGTATATCTTCGTTTACGTCTTTAGAAGGATTGTACGTGTTTGCGATGCGTTTGTACCCGTTTTTGCTTGTATAGTCTTTGAAATCATTGGTTATAAGGGCTTTTACCTTGTCGGATTCAAAGGTTCCGATAGCCACCAATATCGATTTTCCGAGACCATAAAATTCGTCGTAAAAGGTTTTCACTTTATCTACCGTCAGGGCCTTGATTGCCGCTTCCTCTTCCGCTATTGTCATACTGTATAAGGGATGTTCTTTCGGATATGGGTTATTTATCTGCGAAACTTTACGCGATGCCAAGAATTGGGGCTCCGTTTTGTTAGCTTCTAAACCGGCCAGCCGTTCGGTCTTCAATTTTTCAAGTTCTGCCGCATCGAAAGCCGGGTTTTTAAGCATATCGGCCATCAACTGCAAGGTAGGCAACAGATTTTCTTTAGTGGAACTGATTGAGAAATTCACATTGCCATTATTCCCATAAATATAAATGGAAGATTTCAACTTGCTGAGTTCATCCTCGATCTGTTGCCTTGTTTTGGACTTCGTACCCTTGTTCAGCAAATCGGCTGTAAAGGAGGGAACAATGCCCTTGCCGCTCAGCGATTTTACATCCCCATTACGGATGCTGAAATTCACGTTTACATTCTCCCCACGATTGGCCTTTTCGATAATGCCGAATTCAACTTTGTTTGAAAGCGTTCCTTTTTCCAGGCGTTCTTTGATTTTATCATAGGCCACATCGAAGGCTTCCCCGGTGCCCATACCTTCCTTGCCCTTATAGGCGGATACTAGGGAATCAAGACCTTCGGTATGCGCGATTTCGATACGTTCGGCAATTTTTACGGGATTGAACCGCCCGATGGTCCTGTTGGTGGGGATGAAGTATGTTGTAGCCACCGTGTTCACGGTCTCTAAAGTTGCGTTCTCGATCCGGTCGCGGTAGATGAAGGACAACCGCCAATCGCCGGCCCCTATAAATTCGCTCATGTAGGTGCCTAAATAGGCGGAATTCCGGAATTGTTGGTCTATCTGTTTCAGCAGGTTTGCCTTGGCCCGATCGACTTCTTCTTGTGTAATAGGATTTGATTTTAGGTCGTCAAGGGTCTTTTTCAGGATGGTCTCCACCTCCTCCGCATTTTTATCGGAAGGCACTTCTACATTAATGTAAAGGAAGCCCGGCTCTTTGGTAAAAGGCGAAAAAGACCATAAAGAGGATGCTTTTTGGGTATCAACTAAAGCTTTGTACAAACGTCCGGAAGGCTCGTCAGTCAATATATTTTCTAGCACCGATACGGCCGCGTACTCTTCGGCGGACCCGGCGGGAGTATGGTAAAGAGCGGAAACCAATTGAATATCCCCGACCCGGCTTACGTTGACCTTCTTTTCGCCGTCTTGGGCGGGCTCCACGGTATGCGAATCCCTAAGCGGAATCGCGGGTTTCGCAATTTTACCGAATTTATTTTCGATCAGCGCCAGCGTCTTCTCTTCATCAAATTTTCCCGTTACCATCAAAACGGCATTATCGGGACGATAAAACTTTTTGTAAAAATTTTGGAGGTTTTCGATAGGCACCCTTTCGATATCGGAGCGGTTACCGATAGTAGAATTTCCGTAATTGTGCCATAGGTAGGCAGCATCGATAGTTTTCTGCATAAGCACCCGAACCGGACTGTTCTCGCCCGCCTCGAACTCGTTGCGCACCACGCTGAATTCGGATTCCAAGTCCTTTTTAGCGATGTAGGAATTGACCATTCTATCGGCTTCGAGATCTAAGGCCCAGTCTAGATTCTCATCCGTGGCATTGAAGGTCTCGAAATAATTGGTGCGGTCGTACCAGGTTGTGCCGTTGGGCCTTGCCCCGTGCGAACTCAATTCTTTGGGAATATCGGGGTGATCGGGCGTGCCTTTGAACACCATATGCTCCAAAAGGTGGGCCATGCCCTTCTCTCCGTAACCTTCATGGCGAGAACCCACCAAATAGGTGATATTAACGGTCATGGTCTGGGCCGAATTATCGGGAAAGAGCAGTACTTTCAGGCCATTGTCCATTTGATATTCGGTGATACCCTCGACGGAGACCGTTTTTTCGAGTTGCGCAATAAGTGCATTGCCAAATAAAAGCGTGAATAGGCAAAAAAGGAAGTGTCTGATTTTCATGATAGTGCGGTTATTAGAGTCCATATCAATAGTACGAAAAAATCGGAAATTAATAAGCCTTGGTACGCTACAAAATTGCCGGACCAACGCTTACCCGCATTAGATTGTGCAATTATCCCTGAATCAAGGAAGGACCTGCTATTTTCTCTCCTTGAAGACATCCGACCAAGGGTCTTTGTACTCCGTTTCCTTATTATCCATCAAGCCAGTAAACAAGCTGAGCTTCTCGGCAATCTTTTTTTAGCAGAACTAAATCAAACCTTGGGCTATGAAAGTCGAGGGATTAAATATGGAAACTTTCAGGTTTTGAAAGAAACCTCTTATTGTCCTAGCATATTGTTGGAATTGGACTTTTTATCAAATGCCCAGGAAGAAATGCATAATGATAAGGCCACTAGTATTTCGGCTTATGCACTCCTTATTTTGGAAACGCTAGTAAAATACATAAAATATGATTGAGATATCAAAAGCCTTGATACAGATTTTTAAGGAAGTTTTAAACGAGTTCTACTTATATTTTAAGGATTTGATCAGTAAGACCAAAATTTAGATTTAGATTTAATCCACGGTTCGGATTTATTCAGAAATATTTATAAATGAAACGATGGCTTTGATTCAAATTGGACAGGGTGTTTTAATTAAAATTCACAAATCCTTTTTTGACAAACAAAGAATCAAACTTTTAAATCGCGGAACACAAAAACACCCATTAAGCCAATCGCCCGTAAGCAGCATTTGTTAGCGTAAACTATGTATATATGAAACTTGATTTACAATTTGTGCGTTCACAATTTCCCGCTTTTTCGGAACCTTCTTTGAAGGGGTGGGCCTTTTTTGAAAATGCCGGGGGATCCTATCCTTGTAAACATTTTATAGATCGACTGACCGACTTTTATATAAAGAACAAGGTGCAGCCCTATTATCCATATCCCGCTTCCAAGCTGGCCGGGGAAATTATGGATGCTTCCTATGAGCGAATGTCAGGGTACCTGAACGTAGATGCTTCCGAAATCCATTTCGGTCCGTCCACCACCCTAAATGTTTATGTACTGGCAAATGCCCTGCGACCCATTTGGAAAGACGGCGACGAGATCATCGTTTCATGTCAGGATCATGAGGCCAATGCAGGAGCATGGAGAAAATTATCGGTACGCGGAATTAAAATTATAGAGTGGCATGTAGATTCGGAAACTGGTCTGTTGAATACAAAGGATTTGGAAGGGCTAATTTCCGGCCGAACCAAAATGGTGGCATTTCCCCATTGCTCGAATGTGATCGGCCATATCAATCCTGTTAAGGAAATAAGCCGAATAGCACACAAACATGGGACACTCTCTATCGTGGACGGCGTGGCGTATGCCCCACATGGCTTTCCGGATCTAAAAGATCTGGGTGCGGATATTTATCTTTTTTCATTGTACAAGACGTTCGGTCCACATTTGGGGTTGCTGTTTGTCAACAAAGAACTAATAGGAAAGATGGAAAATCAATCCCATTTTTTCAAGGAGGGAATTACCAAAAACATGCTAACACCCGCAGGGCCCGATCATGCACAGATAGGGGCTGTGCAGGGCATACTGGATTATTTTGATGCGGTCTATGAACACCATTTTGATGATGACGCTACACCAAGTCAAAGAAATCGGGCTTTGAATGGCTTGTTTCGGGAGCATGAACGTGTGCTTTTAGAAAGATTGCTTAGTTTTCTGGCATCTCGTGAAGATGTCCGAATCGTAGGTCCCCATACATCGGAAGACAGAGCGCCGACAGTTTCGATCATTCCCAGGAACAAAACCATTGATGAGGTGTATGCAACACTTACCGAACACAAATTGATGTTAGGTAAGGGTGATTTTTATGCAGTTCGTCCTCTCATGGATATGGGCATCCCAAGACCTCCCGGGGTGCTGCGTATATCTTTTTTGCATTACACGAGTATGGAGGAAGTCGACCAGTTGATCACAGGGTTAAGGGCCGCATTATAATATAAATAGGTATACTAAACTACCGAATTTGCAACCACCGATATCCTATTCTATTTTTTATCCGTGGAAACCAACCGCTATGACGTCTTTCACCCTATCCAATGTGGGGGTCTGTATAATCGCATCCAACTATTTGATTTAAAGCCCTAAAAGCTATATTCAATCCTTCAAAAGCCGCAATGAATATACGCTATACTGAAGAACGTTTTTCCTAAAAAAACCGTTGAAATTATACTAAAATTATATCCTCTTTTTTTAGTATCTTCTACCGAGTGTGCCGAGCCATAACATCTAGGGCATGAAGTCTTAACTTTTTGTTTTAGAGGCTATGGCGTTTTCGAAGTGAACTATCAGATTCAATCAGCTCTTTCAAGAAGCGATGGAAGGCTTAAGAACAATAAATAATTTTAGTTTTTTAAAGACGGAACTAGGTGTGTTCAGTTGACCGATCGGATTTAAATTCAGCGAAAAGGAATTCAATAAAATTCCTTATTTACATAATTGGATTATATATGTATAATAAACTTTTCCTGCTTGGCATTTGTCTAGTACTATGTATTGGCTGTAATCCTAATTCCGCTAAGACCAATGATGATAATGATGATATAACCGTAACGATAAGGGATTATGAGGATATACTAGAGGATGGTAAATTAAAAGCGCTAATTGCCTATAGTAGCACAAGTTACTTTTTGTACAAAGGAAGACCGATGGGCTATGAATACGAGCTTTTGCAACGACTGGCAACTCACTTCGACTTAGAACTTGAGCTTATCGTAGCAGAAGACCTAAATTCCTTGTTGACAGAATTGAAAAAAGGAAATGTTGACCTCGTGGCATACGGGTTGGCAGTTACTTCTGAACGGAAAAAAAATGTTGCTTTTACTGATTATCTCTATCTAACCAATCAAGTATTGGTACAAAGAAAACCTGATAACTGGCGTCAATTGACCCTAGATAATATAGGAGAAAAATTAATACAAGACCCAATCCAGCTCATAGATGATACTGTATCGGTACGATTCAATTCTTCCTATTTTGAAAGACTTGAGAATCTCTCCAGGGAGATTGGTGGAACTATCCAAATAGATACCATATTGGGAAGGGTATCTACCGCAGAAATAATAAAGATGGTAGCCGAAGAAGAAATCGATTACACCATAGCAGATAAAAACCTTGCTACTATTAACGCCTCCTATTATCCCATTTTAGATGTATCCGTTCCTGTTAGTTTTTCCCAACGCATCGCCTGGGCAGTTAACAAAGATTCGGGAGTATTATTGGAAAAAATCAACGAATGGATTGAAAGTCAGAAAAAGAAAACCGACTATTACGTAATCTACAATAAATACTTTCAGAACCAAAGATATTTTAATCGGCGTGTAAACAGTGAGTTCTATAGTCTTACCAATAATCAGATAAGCCAATATGACGAAATCATCAAGCAAAATGCCGAGGAGCTTGGCTGGGATTGGCGATTATTGGCTTCTTTGATATATCAAGAGTCTCGTTTTGATACCGAAGCCAATGCATGGACAGGTGCTCAAGGGTTGATGCAATTGATGCCACGTACCGCTGAAGAATTAGGTATTGCCAACAGTTCAGAACCCATTGACAATATTAATGCAGGTTCCAAATATCTGAAAAGTATTTACGGGAATTTTGAGGAGATTAAAGATACGGTGCAACGTATTAAATTTACAATGGGCGCATACAATAGTGGCTATTACCATATCATGGACGCTCGAAAACTCGCAAAATTGAATAATTTAAATGAGGATATTTGGGATGACAGCGTAAATGAAATGATGTTGGCATTAAGCAATCCTCAAAGCTTCAATCATCCCTCGGTAAACTATGGTTATGTAAACGGCATAGAACCTTATAATTACGTGGATCAAATTTTTGAGCGCTATGAACATTATAGGAATTTTATTCAGGAATAGCATAATTACCCCCATCCTTAGGACAATAATTCTTTAAAAATAAGTTTGATGATGGTGTTGAAAGAGGGGGGTCCGGGGGGAGACTCATAACTCCCCTTTTTTGTTGAAAACCCTGTTCTTCCCTTTCGTACCGTCACGCCGCTCTTTTCTTGCCCTGTTCACAAATTACTGATGGGGCCTCATTTTCATTGTAATCACACGCTCTACCCCTATATTTCATAGTTTGCGCCCAAATTATACGTACCTTGCGCTTAAATTTTCCCATTAATGCCTAATAGCGCTCATTTTTCAAGTTATGCGCCCATTTTTAAGGGCAGGAAAGTTCCCGAAGAAGGAGCCATAATCGGATATGGTGCCATTATTGAAAAATTAGGGCTAAAGATACCAGTGCCAGGTCAAATCGCATTGATCTGCCTGCAGAACAAAAAATATCAAACCGAAGATTGGAACGTACTGCCAAAAAGTTATTTGCCAGATGACAATAAAAACCTTACGGAAGTAGAGGCGTTATACAGGCACTTGGTATTTTCCCTAAAATATGAAGGAATCAACCTCCTATTTTTTAGTTTTCTGGCCAAACACTA
>RCMY010006878.1_pt1 | contig 10632 bp, 8 predicted proteins | sample 2041341 | NCBI WGS metagenome assembly RCMY01 (sample SAMN09708234, study PRJNA481090) | Marine sediment metagenome, whole genome shotgun sequencing project.
GTGAATATGGCCAACATACCTTTTACCTTGGCACCTTCGGCTTTTAGGGCATCAACTGCATTGAGACTACTTTTTCCTGTACTTATAAGGTCTTCGATGACTACTACGGTCTGGTTCGCTTCCAGTTTTCCTTCGATCTGGTTTCGTCTTCCATGTGATTTAGGCTCTGGTCGTACATAGATGAAGGGTAGGCCCAAAAAATCGGCTACCAGTGCGCCAATACCAATGGCTCCAGTGGCCACGCCTGCAATAATATCGGGCTTGCCATAAAGTAATTCGACCTGCTTGGCCATTTCTTCCCGGATATAATTTCGGATGACCGGATACGATAGCAGAATCCGATTATCACAATAAATTGGCGATTTCCAACCCGAGGCCCAAGTAAACGGATTTTCAGGATTCAACTTTATTGCATTAATTTGCAATAAGAGCTCTGCTGTTTTCTTAGCGGTATCTTTATTTAAAACCATACCACAAATGTATAAAGTTTTTGTGAACGAACTGCCGTTGATCTTAACAAATAAACTATCGGAAACGGCCAATGGCGAATATTTTCTGCTCAACGAAGAGTCGATCAAACAGGCCATAAAAGCTTTAAAGAAAAAGAAGCTTACCGAAGCCTATATCTACCATCCGAACTACGAGGAAATCCTGAAAAAATTCACGAAAAAGATTCCCCTGACCGTTGCAGCGGGTGGGGTAGTGACTAATCCTGAAGGCAAGGTGCTATTCATCTATAGAAACGATAAATGGGACTTGCCCAAAGGTAAACTTGACAAAGGAGAATCCATTGAGGATTGCGCTATTCGTGAGGTTATGGAAGAAACGGGCGTATCGGGCCTACGCATCGAAAATTTTCTCCAAACAACCTATCACATCTACAAGAATAACGGTACCTACACCTTAAAGGAAGTTCATTGGTTCGCCATGAAAACAGAGTATGATGGCAAACTTAAACCTGAAAAAAAAGAAGGCATCGTAAAGGTAAAATGGAAGGGACCAAAAAAAATTCAAAAAGCGCTTCAGAACTCGTATCCCAATATCAAGATGCTTTTTGAGTAATTGGTTGATTTGTCAACAGACTCGTTTCTCAGGCGGTTTGTATAAAGTGTGGATTTAAATTTATAAGTTTCCTAAACTCCTAAACTCCTAAACTCCCCAAGCCTAGAAGCCCACAAGCCCATAAAAATTGCGTAATTTATAACCAGCAGACTAACCAGCAGACTAACCAGCAGACTAACCAGCAGACTAACCAGCAGACTAACCAGCAGACTAACCAGCAGACTAACCCTTCGATGAGTGCCTTTTGGATGGGCTTATGGGTATAAACGAGTGTATGTTCGGTCTTCTCTTTGTAGCGTTTATAATTCTGTAGATCCAACGCATCGATGGATGAAGTAACAATATTGATCTGTACCTTTTGGTTTAGGGGAAGGGCGATGAACGCTTCCAGAAACTCCCATCCATCCATTATAGGCATGTTGATATCCAAAAAAATTAGTTCCGGAACCTTTCCAGTGGCCTCGAACATCTCCTGTATTCCCTCGATGGCCAATTTGCCATTGGCATACGAAATGATGTTATCACAGTTTACGGTAAGGTCCAGCATTTTTCTTATGCCGTAAATCGTAATACGATCATCGTCGATAATACAGATGCTATTGATTTTTTCCATTAAAATAAATCTTGAAAGTAGAGCCGATGCCCAATTGGCTTTCGACACTTACTTTTCCGTTCATGGCTTCGACTTGGTTTTTGGTAATGAAAAGGCCCATACCCCGGGCATCGCTGTGGTTATGGAAGGTCTTGTACATACCAAAAAGTTTAGATCCATCTTTTTCCAGATCGATACCAAGACCGTTGTCGGTGATAGAGAGTAAAATAGCACCGTTTTCATTAGTGGCTTTCAGGGTAATGACAGGATCTCTTTTAGGATGCTTGTATCGTACCGCATTGGTAATAAGATTGGTCAAAATACTATCAATATATTCCGGGATAAGATCTATTTCAATATTAGCGGGAACCTGATTGATAAGCTTCGCATTATTTTGGGTTAAATAAGAGGACTGATTTTGTCGTATCGCTTCTATTTTATTTTTAAGAGGGATGGGCTTTTTAACGAGATTAGCATTGGTATTAATACTTACGACCTCGTTCAGGTTTTCTAAGGTTTCCATAAGTTTATCGGAAGCATCGGTCAGCATATCGACAATATTGTCTTTCTCTGCCTCATCTTTTTCATTGGCTAGAAAATTAAGCAACATCGCAAAATTCGCGGTGTGGGACCGTAGGTTGTGCGATACGATATGAGCGAAATTGATGAGTTTCTTGTTTTGTAACGAGGCAACATTGACCAAGTCGTGCAGCTCAACCTCCTTTTGTTTGATATCGGTGATATCGATACTGATGCCCACCAATCCGTTCGCTTTCCCATTATGGTCAATAAGCGGAATCTTTGATGTTAAGAATGTTGTGGACTTTCCGCTTTTCTTTCGGTTTGTAGTTTCCTTGGCAAGGATGGGGGTAAGCGTTTCCATGACCCTCAGGTCTTCGTTTCTTGAAATCTGTGCGATGTCTTTGTCGTAGAGTTCGAAATCGGACTTTCCTAAAAGTTCTTCGGGGCTATCAACGCCCAAATAATCACATTCGGCCTTATTGACCAGTATTTTTCTTGACTCGGTATCCTTTATAAAAATGTTGAGCGGTAGATTATCTATGAGGGTGCGCAGCAAAAGTTCGCTCTCTTTTGTTTTGGTTTCCGATTGTACTTGATTGTCTATGTTTTGGAAGGTTCCTGTTAATCCAACAATTTTTTCATCCTTAAAAATAGGCATTCCCGCGGTTTGTACCCATATCTCGGTTCCATTGGCATTTATAATTTGTAACCTTTCGCTCCAGTGTTTCCCATTTTGCGTAGCTTCGTGAATTACCATGGCCATGGTATTTCGGCTGTGGCCATCCTTATAAAATTGTACGGCATTGTCGATGGTCGGAACGAAATCATCGGTAACCTCGTGAATTTTCCGGGTCATTTCGCACCAGGTAAGCTTGTCCTCTTTAAAACCATACTCCCAACAGCCTATTTTACCGATTTCGCAGGTCGCTTTTAAGAGTGATTGCAACTTGTTCTTTTGCACCTCCTCCAGTTTACGCTGGGTAATATCTTCTGTTTCAATAATTAATCCGACTATGTGCTTCTGTTCGTCGTACCATGGAACGCAGGTCCATTCAAACCAAGTTTCGTTGGAGGTGGTATCGGGATTAAAGTGAACCGTGGTTTCATCGGTTGCACCCGATAGGCAATCGTGCAAGGCATTTTCCCAGTCGCGGCCCGTTCTTGTAAAAAGTTCTCCAATGGGCTTTCCGGAAACATCGAGAGACTCCAGTTTAAAATCTGTTAACCACCTGTCGGAGGCGTGGACGACTTCAAACTTTTCATTTACGAAAACAATAGCTTTTGGAAGTTGTTTGATTAAAAAATTATTGGTTCTGATTGGGGGACCTTTCAACATATAGCCGTAATTTCTGACTAAAATAGTACGGTTTGTCGATATGACTAAAGGTTTGTTGTGAAAGGTGCCAAACACGTTGTCTGCGTCCCCATACTTGTGGATAGCTTAGATTGCGTAAATTTAATAAGTTATTCCTTACAAAGGGCGGAGAAAGCTAAATTACCTGTGAAAAACGCTTAGAAGTAAATGCGTGAAATACGTTTAGGAAGTGCGAACCGAATGGGGCACGAGCCCGGTATAATCTCCTCCATTTCTGATAACGTCCCTAACGATCGATGAGCTGATGTACGACTTTCCGGATGAGGTTAGCAGAAAAACGGTTTCGATTTCCGAAAGTTTGCGATTGGTATGGGCAATGGCCTTTTCGAATTCAAAATCCGCGGGGTTGCGTAATCCCCTCAATATAAATTCAGCATCCATTTTTTTGCAGAAATCGACGGTCAACCCTTCGTAGGTCTGTACCTTGATCTTGGGTTCGGATGCAAATGTGTCCTTGATAAACTTCATGCGCTGTTCGATAGGGAACATATACTTTTTCTCGGCGTTACTGCCGATAGCAATAATCAATTCGTCAAAAAGAGTGATTCCCCTTTGAATAATATCGGAATGCCCCAATGTCAGAGGGTCGAAGGATCCAGGGAAGATAGCGCGTCTCATGGGGAAGGTTTTGGAATGGCTGGTTTCAGGTTAAAAATTACAAGTTACAAGTTACAGGTTTGAATTTAAAGTTCAAGTATAAATTCATGAGCTGGGTTTAAAAAGGTTTAGGAGTCTATTTTTTTTTCAATGCTTCCTCAACCGCGCTTCCGAACAGTTGAGTTAACGAGATTCCCGCCGCTTTGGCCTGTTTCGGTAGAATGCTCTCGGTGGTCAGTCCTGGGGTAGTGTTCATTTCTAGCATAAAAGCTTCATCGTCTACAAAGATGAACTCGCTACGCGAATATCCCTTCATTTTTAGTATTTCATACACTCGCTTGGCCAGTTCCGAGACCTTCTTTTGCTGGGTTTCCGATATTCTGGCCGGGGTTATTTCTTCGGATTTGCCCTCGTATTTGGCCTCATAATCGAAAAAATCATTTTCGGTGACGATTTCCGTGATGGGAAGCACTTTTGTCTTCCCATTGTAGGTAATTACACCGACGGACACCTCTATACCGTCGAGAAAGGCCTCGATGATAATTTCGTCATCCTCTTTATAGGCATTTTCAATGGCCTCTTTCAATTTGGATTTTTCATATACTTTAGAAATCCCAAAACTGCTGCCCGCCTTATTGGCCTTGACGAAGCAGGGCAGGCCGACTTTCGAAACAATGGCATCTTCATCGATTTTATCCCCCAAATTAAGGTAATAGGATGGTGCCGATTTGATGCCATAGGGTTTAAGCACGCTCAGCAAATCCCTCTTATTAAAGGTAAGTGCGGCCTGATACTGATCGCAGGATGTCTGTGGAATGCCCAGCAGCTCAAAATAGGCCTGCAATAGGCCATCTTCCCCGGGCGTGCCGTGAATGGCGTTAAAGACACAGTCGAAGGTCTGTTTTCCGTTTTCGGTGCTTATGGAAAAGTCGTTTTTGTTTACCGGCGATTCTTTGCCCTTGTCGTCAACATATACCCACTTATCCTTATAAATATGGATACGAAAGAGATTGAAGGTATCGGTATCCAAATAATCATGGACTACATCACCGCTTTTTAACGAAATTTTAAATTCGCTGGAATAACCGCCCATTACTATGGCAATATTTTTCTTCATACTTACGTTACATTTCTAGAAGCCATTTTGAAATCTCTCGATTCCTTTTTTATGTCCCTTGTCACGCCCTTTTTCGTTAAAATTTTATACCGTAGCTAAGGCTATGCTAGGAAATTTTGCCTAAAAGGGCCTGAAAATGACTTATAAAAATTCTAATCACAAATTTCAAAACAGCCTCTTAGTGAGCAAAACAAATCCGAAAGTAAAGAAAAAAAGCAAGACGAGTTCACTATATTTGTCCAATCAATCACACCCGAATGCGCAATTTCTTCAATTTTTTAAAGAGTAAGGTATTTCTGATTCAGCTCGGCTTGGCACTGTTAGTGCTAATACTGATAATTTTCTTGGCGCTTCGTTGGTTGAATAGTACTACCAATCACAACGAATTCGTGGAGGTGCCGGATTTCGGAAAGATGTCGGTTCCCGATATGCGAAAAGCGGTAGAGGAGGCACATTTACGCTTTGAAGTGCTGGATTCGGCAAATTTTAATCCTGATTATCCACGGTTTTCTATCATAGAACAGAATCCTCCCGCAGGTAATAAAGTAAAGGAAAACCGTAAAATCTATCTTACGGTAAATCCATCCGGATATAAACAGGTAACCGTTCCTAAAATCATTCAAGTCACACAGCGCAATGCGACCTCGATGTTGCGTGCCGTTGGCCTAGACGTACAGCGTACGACCTATATCGATCAATTGGGCAAAGACATGGTATACTATATCAAATATAAAGGGAAGCAGATCAAACCGGGCGACAAACTGCCCAAGACCTCGAAGATCGAACTGGTGTGCGGCAATGGCGCTATTCCCGATCAGGCTAGGGTACAGGCCGAATCCCAATAAATTATGCAGTCAGAAGATAGCAACGAAACCGACGACGAACTTTTCGAACACCATCGGTTCGTGGCGGCTAAGGGACAAGAGCCTTTGCGCGTCGATAAATTCTTGATGAACTTCATTGAAAATGCTACCCGGAACAAAATTCAGCAATCGGCCAGAGATGGTAATATTTGGGTAAATGGGGCTATTGTAAAGCAGAATTACAAGGTAAAGTCCGGTGATGAGGTGAAAGTGCTTCTTGAGCATCCACCGCATGAATTCTTGTTGGTTCCGGAGGATATTCCTTTGGATATTGTTTATGAGGATGATTCCCTTCTTATTGTCAACAAACCTGCGGGAATGGTCGTTCATCCCGGCCACGGTAATTATTCGGGTACGTTGATCAATGCTCTTTTGCATCATATCGAGAGTGCTGGTGGGCAGCGGAAAGATTTACCAAATAATAGCAACGAGCGTCCCGGACTGGTGCATCGCATAGACAAAGATACCTCGGGGCTATTGGTTGTAGCCAAAACTGAAACTGCGATGACCCATTTGGCGAAACAGTTTTTTGACAAAACCTCTGAACGTGAGTATGTGGCCTTGGTATGGGGCGATGTCAAAGATGAAAGCGGCACCATAGAAGGCAATCTCGCCCGCAACCCTAAAAACCGATTGCAGATGCAGGTTTTTCCGGAGGGAGACGAAGGCAAGGAGGCGGTCACCCACTATAGTGTTTTGGAGCGTTTGGGATACGTGACCCTAGTGTCGTGCCAACTGGAAACGGGACGTACCCATCAGATTCGCGTGCACATGAAATACATCGGACATACGCTTTTCAATGATGAGCGTTACGGAGGCGACAAGGTTTTAAAGGGCACTACCTTCACCAAGTACAAGCAGTTCGTAGATAATGCTTTTAAGATTCTTCCCCGGCAGGCGTTACATGCCAAAACCTTGGGGTTCATACATCCCGAAACCGGCAAAAAGATGCGCTTTGATTCTGAAATCCCACAAGATATGGCGGATTGTATCGAGAAGTGGCGGCATTATGCGAAGCATCGGTGAAATTTCATGCCTATAACCATAAATTCCATCGATACCGCGATAGACATCCGATTGCAGACAAACACGTTTATCTAAATTATTCGGATTATTTTCGTAGCTTATCGAAAAAGAGTACGCTAGTATGAAAATCGTCATCTCACCGGCCAAAACATTGGATTACGAGTCGGAATATCCCAAATTCAAGCAGACACAGCCTCAATTCTTAGATCAGGCCGAAAAGCTCAACAAACTGCTGGCGAAAAAGAAGCCGAAAGATTTGATAGAGCTTATGGGTATTTCTGATAAACTCGCTCAATTAAACTGGCAGCGTAACCAAGATTTTGCGACACCGTTTACGACCAAGAACGCACGACCGGCCATTTATGCTTTTAATGGCGATGTGTATCAAGGCCTTGATGCCTACGCCATGTCTTCCCAAAAAATCGAGAAATTACAGGGTATGCTACGGATTTTATCGGGACAGTATGGTATACTCCGCCCGCTCGACCTCATGCAGCCCTACCGCCTGGAAATGGGAACGCAACTTAAAGTGGGTCGTAAGAAGAATTTGTATGAATTCTGGAAGAAAGCCATTACCAAGCATTTAAACGATGAGCTAGAGGAAAATGAACTATTTCTAAATCTGGCGAGTAATGAATATTTTAGTGTGATTGATGAAAAAGCCTTGAAAGTTCCGGTGATTTCGCCTGTTTTTAAAGACTGGAGCAAAGATAAACTGAAAATCATAAGCTTTTACGCTAAAAAAGCGCGGGGTTCCATGGTCCGATATATTGTGGATAAAGAGGTCAAGACCTTACAAGATCTGAAAGGTTTTGATTATGATGACTATATCTTCAGCGAATCGCATACCACGAAGAAGAACGAACCTGTTTTTATTCGATAAAGTTTACCTAAATATGGCCTACTAGAAAGTTTGAACGGCCCTTATAACTTGTTTTCTTGTGTATTAAGTCAGACACGATTTAAAGTATGTGTCACTTATTTTTTCTTGGCGAATGAATGTTGAAGTCTGCCCTGAAAATTCAGGATACCGGTTACTGCCGTTTCTACCGCCTACATTAGACGCCGCTCCTTACTTTTTTTTCCTCAGGCTAATCTTCTCTTCGACCGTAGGTCTCTTTTTGATTCTGCGTGGACGTCTCGCCCCGTAAGATCGGTTCGCGATTTTGCCTCTTCTTGATTTTTTGTCTCCTTTTCCCATTTCTACATTGGTTTTTTGTCTGAACTCCCCTTGCTATTACAAAGATAACGCATTGCCATCTTAACAAAAAAAAAGCTAAGTTTGTTTTTGTCGGAAAAATACGGCACATTCAAATACTTAAAAATAGAAAACGTTGAAAATAGAAAAGGTTTTAGTAGCGAACAGGGGCGAAATCGCCATCCGGATTTTTAGGGCCTGCGTAGAGATTGGGGTACGTACCGTAGGCGTCTATACCTATGAAGATCGATACTCGCTGCACCGCTACAAAGCCGATGAATGTTATCAGATAGGGGAGGACAAGGAACCCTTAAAGCCTTATCTGGATATCGATGCCATTATAAAGGTGGCCAAGGATAATCAGGTCGATGCCATTCATCCCGGGTACGGATTTTTATCCGAAAATGCCCAGTTCGCCCAAAAATGTGCCGAGAACGATATCATTTTTATCGGTCCGAAAGTATCCGTCTTAAAGGCCCTTGGCGATAAGATTACGGCAAAGGAAGTCGCGGTGGCGAATAATGTTCCCGTTATAGAGAGCAGTACTATCGATTTAAAGGATATAAAAGCGGCACTTTCCGAAGCCAAGCGCATTGGATTTCCCTTAATGTTGAAGGCCGCTTCCGGCGGTGGAGGTCGGGGCATGCGGGTAATCCGGACCGAAGAGGAACTTAAAAAGGGATTTCCAGAGGCCAGAAGGGAGTCGTTGAACGCTTTTGGCGATGATACCGTTTTTCTGGAAAAATTCGTCGAAAATCCCAAGCATATCGAAATACAGATTGTTGCCGATACCCATGGCAACATTGTGCATCTCTACGAAAGGGATTGTTCCGTACAGCGGCGCTACCAAAAGGTCATCGAGTTCGCGCCGTCGATCGGGCTCCCGCAAGAAACTAAGGATAGCCTTTACCAATATGCCATCGATATCTGTAAGGCGGTGGACTACAATAATATCGGTACGGTTGAATTTTTGGTAGATGATGATGGGAGCATTTATTTTATCGAGGTAAATCCGCGTATTCAGGTCGAACACACGGTGACCGAAATGATCACCAATATCGATTTGGTCAAGGCGCAGCTTTTTATTGCCGGTGGTTATAAACTATCGGATACGCAGATAAAAATTCCAGATCAGGCGTCCGTTCAGGTTACTGGGGTCGCGCTGCAATGCCGGATTACCACCGAGGACCCATCTAACGATTTTAAGCCCGATTATGGGGTCGTCACCACCTATCGAAGCGCCTCCGGTTTCGGGATTCGTCTCGATGCGGGAAGTATTTACCAAGGCGTGGCCATTTCACCGTTTTTCGATTCCATGTTGGTCAAGGTTTCCGCGCGTAGTCGTACGCTTGATGGGTGCTGCCGGAAGATGCGCAGGGCGTTGGCGGAGTTTCGTATACGTGGATTGAATACCAATATGGCGTTTTTGGACAATATTCTGACCCATCCGACCTTTCGGGAAGGCAAGGTTACCGTCAATTTTATCAAGAACGAACCCAAACTCTTCGAGTTTGTGGAACCTAGGAACCGGGCGAACAAACTGATTGAATTCTTGGGGGATACCATCGTAAACGGAAATCCCGATGTAAAAAATTACGACCCGAAACATGTCTTTTCAAAACCCGTAATTCCAAGCTTTCCAAAAATGGAAGGGTATCCCAAGGGTACAAAAGACCGGTTGACGGAACTGGGCCCTGAAAAATTCGCCAAGTGGTTGAAGCAGGAAAAAAAAGTCCATTTCACCGATACCACCATGCGCGATGCCCATCAGAGTTTGTTGGCGACCCGTATGCGAACCGACGATATGTTAAAGGTGGCCGAGGGCTATGCCAAGAACCATCCCGAAATTTTCTCGATGGAAGTCTGGGGAGGTGCCACCTTCGATGTTTGTTTGCGCTTTTTGCACGAAAACCCTTGGGAACGCCTAGCCTTGTTGCGCAAGGCAATGCCGAACGTGTTGCTGCAGATGCTGATTAGGGGTTCCAACGGTGTCGGCTATACGGCCTATCCCGATAACCTGATCGAAAGATTCGTGGAGGAATCCTGGATTACCGGAATCGATGTGTTCCGTATTTTCGATTCCCTCAACTGGATGAAATCCATCGCACCCTGCATCGAGTACGTCCGTAAAAACACGGGCGGATTGGCGGAAGGATCACTTTGCTATACCGGCGACATCTTAAATCCATCCAAAACAAAATACGACCTTAAGTATTACCTACAGCTGGCCAAGGATATCGAAAATGCCGGGGCGCATATTTTGGGCGTCAAGGATATGGC
>RCMY010005613.1_pt1 | contig 10631 bp, 10 predicted proteins | sample 2041341 | NCBI WGS metagenome assembly RCMY01 (sample SAMN09708234, study PRJNA481090) | Marine sediment metagenome, whole genome shotgun sequencing project.
TCAGAGGCCAACTCCCGTATTTCACCAAATTCGCAGATTTTCAGCAATAATACATTGCTGGTACTCGATTTGAGCAATAGTGTTTTGAGCAGTAGTATTGAGGAACTGAAAACGGCCAGTGCCAGTTTTATAGAAAATGTGATGCCCGCAACTACATCAGAATCCTTTAAAATGGCCATTTATTGGTTCGACGGGGAAGACGTTTTGCACGAATTGACCCCGTTGACCGCAGAGAAGGCGGAACTTAAGTCGGCCGTCGAAAGCATTACCGTCGATATCAGTAAGGATGTCTCTACAGATCTATACGGAGCCGTCATCAAATCTACCGACATCGCCTCAAACCTTTTGGCGGAAAGTACGAAGGGAGAAAAAATCGGGGCGGCCTCTGTGGTGATCTTTACCGATGGTACCGATCAAGCTTCCCGTTTTACGAAAGAAGCCGCACAGAAGAAGGTCGATACGGCCAACCCGAATATCTCTTTCTTTACGATTGGGCTAGGTACCGAAATCGATACCCAAGTGCTTACCGATATCGGAAAGACCTCAAGTGTAGTTGCCAACAACAAAGAGGAGCTTGAAACTACTTTTAACAACATATCGGAATTGGTCTCCCGACGGGCGAGCAGTTTTTATCTTTTCGAATACTGCAGTCCGAAACGTAGCGGTGACAACAATCTGGCCATTCAAGTCACTAAAGGTGGGACTCAGGGTGCGGTACAGACCAAATTCAATGCTACCGGGTTTTCAGGGGGATGTGAATAGATGGTGATGTAGCCCGAAGCTTCGTAACAGAGCACCAAGCTTGTGCGTTGGACAAACCTTCAGAGAGCTATTCCTATATAATAAAGGAAGAACATATATGCTGTTCTTCCTTTTTTTATGCGGTTTAGCGAAAAATAATACTACCCGTTAGGGATTTGGTTCTCTTTGTTGTTTAATTACAAAGAACCCCAAGTTCTACAGTGATCGTTACCTACATCAAATGGATTCATGCTATGTGTATACAACTTGAAAATAAGTTCAACACTAAAAATGAAAAATATGGATGTTTATTACACGATTGTTCAAAACACTTCTCTTAAAGGTATGCCGTTGTGGTTCAAGGCCACATCCCTGCTCCTATTTTCCGCGATTTTCAGCTTGATTTTAGCCATGTGTACGATGTTGGTCATGTACGGGCCTAATATGATAATTCGGTTTGGGTATTAATCACACTGGTCATGCTTAAAATATAAAGCCTGACCAATGGGTCGGGCTTTTATTTTCAACACCACGAAAAAATTCATCTAGTATATTGAGATATTGAATTGAAGTTTATGTAAATGTGAAATATTTCAGGCCATAACTTTCAAAAAAGGTCTCACAAAAGCGGCAATATCCTTTTTCAAGGCGGATGAAGCCTCCACCAAAGGAAGTCGTACGTCGGCGCCCGAAAGGCCGAGTATTTCGAAAATTGCTTTGATACCGGCCGGGTTTCCCTCCTTAAAGATAAGTTCCATGCCATCTTGCATGGCAAAATGTAGACGATAGGCCTTGTCGACTTCGCGATCTAATCCCGCTCGTATCATCCGCGAAAATTCCGAGGGCAATCCCTGTCCCAAAACCGAAATTACGCCTGATCCACCAGCTAGTACTGTGGGTAAAGCAGTAATATCATCCCCGGAAATCACCATAAAGTCCTTGCTTTTATTTTTCAGGATTTTCTGTACCTGTACCATATCCCCCGAGGCCTCTTTGATACCGATGATGTTTTCAAAATCGCGAGCTAGACGTAAACTTGTTTCCGGAAGCATATTACTTCCCGTTCTACCGGGCACGTTGTACATAAGTACAGGCTTTCTGGTCACCTCGGAGATCGCTTTGAAATGCTGGTAGATGCCCTCTTGGGTAGGCTTATTGTAATACGGTGAAACGGAAAGAATTGCGGAAAAATGTTCGGATTCAAAGGACTTGATTTCATCAACTATTCTATAGGTGCTATTCCCACCTATACCCAACACCAATGGTAACCGGCCTATATTGGCACTAACGACCGTATCCATGACCAGTATTTTCTCGGCCTTGTTCAGCGTAACCGACTCAGCTGTAGTACCCAGTACGACAAGATAATCGACCCCACCATCGATGCAATAATTGACAATGCGCCGCAAAGCCTCGGTATCTATGGATAAATCTTTCTTAAAGGGTGTAACCAAAGCCACGCCCGTACCTTGTAACTGTTCCATTATTGTATCTCGTTTAAAACGCCGAGGTATTTTTTTAGTTCCTTTCTGAAAGTCGAAAAATCTTTCAAGGGAGCGTCCATGATCAGATCGTTGTAGACCCGATCTACATCTTTGAAGCCCACCCGAAAACGGGCGCGGGTTTTGATGCTCATCAATTGGATGAGTAAATTCTCTGCGGTAAAATAGTTGACCAGCAGATCATATTCCCTACTCAAAAATTCAAGCGCGTAGCTATTTTCGATATTACCGTTCCATCCCAAATCCTTATCGGAAAATACGGGGGTAGAATAGGGCGAATTCTTATCGTAATAACTTTTGTAGCCGATTATCTTGACCCCATTTGGCCTTAAATTGTAATCTTCTACAAAATCATAGAACAGATTGGCATCCTCAAAACTGTCCAGATCCACAATACAGCCTACTGAGCTGATACCGCTTTCCCTCTCTACTTTCGGAGGTTCTTTGGCCAATTCCTGTTTTAGGAATTTTACGCTCGAATTGTACTTGAACTTGTCTTTTATTCCCTTAAACATGTACTTTTACATTTTGGGTGCTTTCCCTTCTAAACAAACTATTGGGTTCACTACAAATGTAAAGAAACTCCTCGCATTATTATTTATTGTACAAAGATAAAACTAATGATGGATTTAAAAATTAAACATTTTGTTATATTCTTAACAATAGGTGTGTGTTTTTCCTGCACGAATGCGACTTCGCTAGCTAAAATCGAGGGGGGACAAATTGGAATAGACGCATCTATCAAGGCCTCGGATACTATCGACAATATTATCGCCCCGTATAGAAAACGGATAGATGCGGTGCTGGACAGTACATTGGCTTACGCCCCACTAACGATTTCCAAGACCGACGGCACCTATAACACGACCGCCGGAAACCTTCTGGCCGATATCGTGCTATCGGAGGCCGGTCCTATTTTTAACTCCCGAACCGGGGAAAAAATCGACTTCGTATTATTGAACCACGGGGGTATCCGCTCGATTATTTCCAAAGGTAAGGTGACCGCCCGTAGTGCCTATGAAATGATGCCCTTTGAGAACGCTATAGTCGTCGCCAAGCTCAACGAAAAAACCGTGCAGAATCTGGTCTTATATTTAAGGGATTACGGACGGCCGCATCCCATATCAGGACTGCAGGTAGTACTGAACAAGGAGAACGAAATACAGTCCATTCGCGTACAGGGACAACTATTGGATGAAAATCGGACGTACAATGTTGGCACGTCGAATTACCTGATCAACGGTGGCGATGATATGGTATTCTTTACCGATGCCCTGCAAGTAACTCCGATCGATTATAAAATCCGTAATGCCATAATCGATTACTTTAACAAGGTGGATACGATTGCGCCGGTGGTAGACGATCGGTTTTATAGGATAGAATGAGAATCCTCGATGCTGGCTGTTTTTCGGCAGAATTGAGATTTATAAGATGGATAGTATTTAATCTTATCATGAAAAGGAGAAACTTTATTAAACAGAGTGCCGCATCAACTGCCCTAGTGGGCCTAAGCGCACTGTCATTACATTCCTGCCTAGGGGAAACGAAAAAGCATATCACCATCTTGCACACTAACGATGTGCATAGTCATATCGATCCCTTTCCGAAAAATCATTCCGAATTCCCCAATTTAGGGGGATTGGCACGGAGGGCTACCTTGGTGGAGGGCATCCGGAAGGAGAATCCGAATACCTTATTGTTCGATGCCGGCGATATCTTTCAGGGCACCCCCTACTTCAACTTTTACGGCGGCGAACTGGAATTCAAACTGATGAGCACCCTGAAATATGATGCTGCGACCATAGGCAACCATGATTTTGATAACGGTATCGAAGGACTTTTATCACAAATGCCAAATGCGGAATTTGACCTGCTTTCCGCTAACTACGATTTTAGCAATACGGTAATGGACGGGCATGTCAAACCCTACAAAACGTATTCGATTGATGGCATCAAAGTGGGAGTCTACGGCTTAGGCATCGGATTGGAAGGCTTGGTCGACAAAAAAATGTACAAGGAAACAGTGTATCTTGATCCGTATGGGATGGCAATGGATTCCGAACGTCGTCTTAAAGAAGACGAAAATTGTAATCTGATTATTTGCCTATCGCATATCGGATACGATTATAAAAACAAAGACAGACCCAACGACCTTTCCCTTGCGGCCAACACCCGATACACCGACCTGATTATTGGTGGCCATACCCATACTTTCTTGGACAAACCGACCATCGTCAAAAATAGTATGGACCGTAATATCTTGGTCAACCAGGTCGGCTGTTTTGGAATCAATTTAGGGCGGATCGATTTTTATTTTGATGGAGATAAAAATCGGATGGCGAAGGGGGTATCGATCATAGTTTAAACAAAAGCAATGTGCCTTTAGAAAGAACAACTTTCAAAAATCCTGATTTCATTGCGCTTGTAGCCGTCCTAGCGTTTCTTCCAACCTTTTTGATAAAATTTCAACCTCTCAAAACAAACTCCACAATCTCTCGATGCTCCTCTTCTAACGAAATCTCAGGGAATTCGCGCTTCGCCCTTCGGTACCAATATCCCGCATTGAACTCATCACCTTCCTTGCGGTGCAGATAGGCGTGAATCCAACTTCCGATTTCGGTATGCAGGTCTTGGGCGATGTCGTGTGAAGCTTTCCAATCACCCTTGGCATCGAACCAAAGAGATTTCAGGGCTGCCGGCCATTCCGAGGCCGGTTTATGATGTTGTAAAGTAGATGTAACGTCTTCGTAATTCCTCGGCTTGTCCATCAATTTATAGTTTGGCGTTCTTTCCTTTACAAAAATACCTAAATTCGGCGGGTTAATCCGTTTTCATGATGCCTTCAAAGTTCGACAAAAAAGTACAATGGCAGCCGCTACCCTATTTAGTGGCATTGTCATTTACATTAATCATCTTCGGCATCCATATGCTGCCGAATATGGACAGTATGCTGAACGAGAACAATACCCGCATCTCCCATGGATTTCTAAAATCCCAAATAGATTACCATCAAGAAATTGCTCCCTTTGCGCGCAGGCCACTCACTAGCTTTCTAATTGAAAGCATCACCGGAAAAATTGGTATACGACACGGCCATGCCTTTATTCTAATTAACTTCATACTCTTGTTTTTTAGCGGATTATTACTCTTTAAATTATCTAAAACTTTAAAAGCTACTACGGTACAGTCCCTGTTCAATATGTGTGTTTATTTTTCATCCTTTTCTGTAGTGTTCGCCTTTTTTCCACCCGTCTTCAGTTATGACGAGCCGTTGCAATACTGTTTTATTTTACTATCCCTAATAGCCTTTGTTGAAAGAAAATGGTTTTGGTACGTTACACTCTTCACGCTGGCGTTGATTTCGAGGGAAACAACTATGTTGCTACTACCGGCATTGCTGTTTTTTATACCAAGCTTGGGGAAATTCAATATTAGATTACTTTCAAAAAGACATCTAAGATTTTGTATTCCGATTTTGCTTCCCCTACTCTTCTACGGGATATATCTCGTGCTTTTTATCTACACCCATGATCAACTAAAAGCGACCCAGATCGAAATGGCCAGTCGTTACTCCTGTTTCCTTGAAAATTTTGAGAGTACCAAGAACACCGTGGAAACGTGGACCTCCCTTTTTTTGGCCTTGGCCCCATTTTTGTATTTGATCGCCGTTCAGATGCCAAGGAAGGATGACCCTACCTGGCAGAAAAAATGGGTGGGTGCCTTTCTCCTGACCGTAATCATCAACACCCCAATTGTTATTTTGACTGCCTTCGCACGGGAAACCCGATTGTTCGCGCTACCACTTTTCTTTATATGGCCCCTAACTGCATCCCTTTTTGGGCGAGAGATCAAACTTCTATTTTCAATTGGACTTTATCCGGAGGTATTTAGAAAATGGCCTTATTTACTAGGCCTATTAGCCCTGACCGCAGTGAATTTTTGGTTCTGCTTTCAGGTGTATCCCGAATTGGGACTCGGGGAGAATACGTTTTTTGGGGAGTACCTATTCCTGATAAATGAATTGATGGTACTACATGGTTTACTACTTCATTTTACTAGAAGAAATTTAAATGCAAAACGTGACGCCAGAAGGTATATGTGATATTTGACGGACTCTCTTATTCTATTGCAATGAAAATTAGCTATTTAAGTCAGCTTATGACCCCATGTGATACTTCTCTATCCCGATAATTACGATGTTTCGGTTTGATTAAGTTAAATAAATTTGCGAATAATTCAATTCCGTATTCCTTTCTTTAGTATATTAGTTAAATAAATCTTAAAAAAACCGATCATGAGAGGACTTCTTTGGCTTGTAGCTGTAATCTGTATTGTAATTTGGCTTTTGGGGATGTTGGGCGTAGTGCCCGGACTTGCAACCAATAGTCTTATTCATATCCTAATCGTTATTGCCGTTGTGATAATACTTTATAACATCATTTCAGGGCGTAAACCGCTGTAGGGAATTTTTATTGAGAATCGTTTTTTCTTACCGATAATTCTTTATGGACGATTAATTCTTTTAGGACAATTCGTGTGATTGGAATCTAGTTTTGATGCTAATCACACGAATTGTCATTTTCACAGTAGTATATAGAGTTCTAGTTTTACAAAACTCTTTTTTCGAAGAATTTACTATTCTCCGCTGCTATCAAGCATTTCTTTAAACTCTTCCTCCGTAATAATTGGAACACCAAGACTTTCGGCCTTGGCGCGTTTACTTGGACCCATTTTGTCCCCAGCAACGAGATATGCGGTTTTTGAGGATATACTCGACCCTACCTTACCCCCATTGTTCTCGATCATTTTTTTTAGTTCGTCACGACTCAGGGTTTCAAAAATGCCCGAAACCACGATAGTCATACTCTTAAGCGTATCCGTTTGGTTTTCCAGCTGTTTTTCGGACAATGAGAACTGTATGCCGTAGCTTTTTAAGCGGGATATGATTTCACGGTTTGCCTCATTCCGGAAAAACTCCACCACCGACCAGGCGATACGCTCCCCAATTTCATTGACGGCGGTCAGTTCCTCTTCGGATGCTGACATCAGGGCATCAATATTCTTATAGGCCCTAGCCAGTTTTTTCGCCACCGTTTCTCCTACAAATCGAATCCCCAAAGCAAAGAGTACCCGTTCAAAGGGAATTTTTATTGACTCCGCTATTCCTTTGACCAAATTCTCGGCGGATTTTTCGGCCATACGTTCCAAAGGAAGAATCTGCTTCTTGGTCAAGGTATATAAATCGGCGTAATTTTTCAGCAATCCCTCGGTAAATAAGAGTTCGACCGTTTCCCCACCGATACCCTCGATATCCATCGCCTTTCTGGAGATGTAATGTTGGATACGCCCCGTTATCTGCGGTGGACAACCATAATAATTGGTACAATAATGTTTGGCATCACCCTCGGAACGTTCCAGTTCGGTACCGCATTCGGGACAATGATCGATATACACCGTTGGCTCCGAGTCTTGGGGACGCTTCGTAAAATCGACCCCTATGATTTTAGGAATGATTTCCCCGCCCTTTTCCACAAAAACGGTATCCTTCTCTCGGATATCGAACTTGGCGATTTGATCCGCATTGTGCAATGAGGCCCTTTTCACGGTCGTACCTGCTAATAATACCGATTCGAGATTGGCTACTGGGGTAATAGCTCCGGTACGCCCCACCTGATAGGTAATCTCGTTCAGGAGGGTCGAAACCTGCTCTGTCTTGAATTTGTAGGCCATCGCCCATCGGGGAGATTTCGAAGTGAATCCCAGTTCATCCTGATGTTGGATACTATTGACCTTGACCACTACCCCATCAGTCTCGTAAGGTAGATCGTGCCGGTTGATGTCCCAATGATTTACAAACGCCATGACCTCGGAAGTCGATTTGCATAGTCTGGCAACCGTGGGAACTTTAAAGCCCCATTCCCTAGCCTTTTCCAGCATTTGCCATTGGGAGGTTATTCCCGTGTTTTGACCTACGATACCATAAAGCAAGCAATCGAGCGGCCGTTGCGCCACCACAGAGCTGTCCTGTAACTTCAAACTTCCTGCGGCCGTGTTCCTCGGGTTCATATAAGGTTCTTCCCCATTCTCGACCCGCTCGGAGTTCATTTTTGCAAATCCTTCGAACGGAAGCACGATTTCCCCCCGAATATCAAATGAATCCGGAAAATCGCCCTTCAACTGCAACGGTACCGCTTTGATCGTTCTAACGTTCGTCGTAACATTATCCCCCTGAAAACCATCACCACGGGTTACAGCACGAGCCAATTGTCCGTTTTCGTAGGTAAGGCTGATCGAAGCCCCGTCGTATTTCAACTCACAGGTGAATGCTACCTTCGCATCCCCCAGAATTCTTTGGATACGTTTTTCCCAATCCTCCAAATCTTCCTTGGAATACGAATTGTCAAGGGAATACATGCGATGGTCGTGTACCACGGTCTCGAAGTTTTTAGTCACCGTACCGCCCACCCTAAGGGTCGGAGAGGTCGGATCTTGAAATTCCGGATGCTGTTCCTCTAAAGCCTGCAGTTCCTTCAATTTCATATCGAAATCGTAATCTGAAATTGTCGGGTGGTCTAGCACGTAATAATTATGGTTGTGCTCGCGCAGTTCTTTTCGCAAATATTCTATTTGTTCTTTTATGGTCATGTTCTAAAGTAGTGAGCTCGGGAGTTCTCGGTTTTTGGTTCTAGGTTCCCGGTCCCCGGTTTTTGGTTCTCGGTTCCCGGTTCCCGGTTGCCGATTCTCGATTCCTGGTTCCTGGTTCTTGGTTCTTGGTTCTTGGTTCTTGGTTCTTGGTTCAAGAATATAAATTTCAACAATCTTCAAATCAAATTTGGTCTTTTTGAATCCATTTAGGCAAAGTCAAAGGTTTGTACATTTCCATTTTGCGTAGCAGCCCATTTATGGAATCATCTACCAAAAGCATATCGTAATTTTCTTTTTTCAAAAATCCCTGATCTACCATCTTTTTAAGCATGTTTAGCAAGTCGTCATAAAAGTCGTTTACGTTCAAAATTCCGACTGGATTTTGATGTAGACCAAGTTGCGCCCAAGTAATCATTTCGAACAATTCTTCCAAGGTACCAAAACCGCCCGGCAATGCAATGATGCCCTCGGAAAGCTCGTGCATTTTCAATTTACGTTCATGCATATTCTTAGTTATGATCAATTCGGTCAAGCCGGAATGATACACCTCACGAAGCAGCAAAAAATCGGGAATCACACCTATAACCTTCCCGCCATTTTCTAAACAACCTTCTGCCAACTTGCCCATTACCCCGATTTTGGCCGCACCATAGACGAGGGTTATTTTACGTTCGGCAAAGGTCTTGCCCAGCTGAGCCGCAGATTCCAAAATGTAGGTGTCATTCCCTTCACTGCTGCCGCAGAATACTACTATGCTTGTCATTGTTCTTTGTATTAGTTTTGACGCTCGTTTTGAGGTGCGAAGGCCCTGAACTTAATCCCTCCGACCTGCCAGAAGCGGGCCATTTTCCTTTAGGAAAGGGAGGGCTGTACAGGTTTTTGGCTGTACATTTTCAAATTAATGAAACTTTACATTAACACCCTTCAACATCCTAGAATTGCCGAACATATCTTTTCGCAGCTCAATTTCCGAAAAATTATGATTTCTGAGAAGTTGTTCGGTTTCTTTTGTCAGATATTGGTTGATTTCAAGATACAAACTTCCGTTTTCTTTCAGGTTTTTGCTTGCAAAATGGGCAATGGCTTGATAGAACTTTAAGGGATTATTGTCGGGAACAAACAGGGCGAGTCCCGGTTCATGATCGGTAACATTTTTACGCATAGCTTTTTTCTCTTGCTCTCGGACATAGGGGGGATTGGAGACTATTAGGTCATATTTTATGACGGAGTCCTCAATATCCAAAATGTCAATTTGGAGAAAGTTAACATCGACTTTGTTTGCCTGCGCATTTTTTCGCGCAATCTGCAATGCTTCCGGCGAAACATCTAAAGCATGTACTTCGTAACTGGGAAGATTTTTAGCCAAAGAAATAGCAATACAGCCACTACCGGCACCGATATCTAAAATTGTAGGCTTATTGCCTTCTTTCGCGTCTTCATTAAGACCTACTTCCTCGACAATCCACCGTACAAGTCCTTCGGTTTCCGGTCGCGGTATGAGCACATCTTCATCTACCGAAAAATTCATGCCCATAAAATTGGAGGTGCCGATAATGTATTGTATCGGGCGATGTATCCGCAATTGCGACAGCGCTTCAAATAGTGGTTGCTCTTCTTCTTTGGTAACGGTCAAATTCGGCTGGATAGCTAACACGAAGCGTTCCAGCCCCAAATAATGCTCGATGAGCATATAGAAAAAACTAGCGACCTCTTCTTTGGGATAGCTGTCGTCGAGTTCTTTGT
>RCMY010005615.1_pt1 | contig 10628 bp, 12 predicted proteins | sample 2041341 | NCBI WGS metagenome assembly RCMY01 (sample SAMN09708234, study PRJNA481090) | Marine sediment metagenome, whole genome shotgun sequencing project.
GATTCGATCGATGCAGATAGCGCCACGCCGAAGGCGAGGCCTCCGTGGCCGGCGGAACGCCCCCGGAGGGACAACATGCCGACAGGCGAAGCGACACACCCTACGCACCCGAGGCGATTCGATCGATGCAGATAGCGCCACGCCGAAGGCGAGGCCTCCGTGGCCGGCGGAACGGCCGGTAGATAGGTGCGAAAACATGCCGACAGGCGAAGCGACACACCCTACGCACCCGAAGCGAGGCGATCGGTGCAGATAGTGCCACGCCGAAGGCGAGGCCTCCGTGGCCGGCGGAACGGCCCCCGGAGGGACAACATGCCTTTAGCCAAAAGATCGCACCGCAGGCTCGCCGGAGCAGCACGATCCGCGTGCCGTTCTGGTTGAGCGAAGCGAGCCGTGAAACGACCCGGGAATGAGGAACGAAACCGAGGACCTGTTGTAGGCCGGGCAGGCGAGGCCACCGTGGCCGGCGGAACGGCCCCCGGAGGGAATTACAGCCGGCCCATGGATTTGACGTCGAGGTACATGTCGCCGAGCGCTTGGGCGAAGTCGCCGGGGGGTTCATCGATCACCCGTACGCCGAGTGCTGCCAAATCGGCGGCCACACGGGTTCGCCGCTCGAGCTCCTCGATGGCGGCGGCGCGCAGGAACATCGATTCCTCGTCGGTGATCGGTTGATCGGCCCAGTAGTGAACGTCGGGATCCGAGACAGCCGCTACCACCACAACGTGGGTGCGAACAAGCAACGGCAGGGCGGGGAGAAGGTACTCCCGGACAGCCTGCTCTTCGAGATCGGTCATCAACACCAGTAACGCACGGCGGCGTTGTTTGGCCATCACTCGGGTGACCATGAGGGAGTAGTTAGATGACACCAGCGCCGGTTGCAGGTCGAACAGTTGCTCGGCGATGGCTGACCGCTGCCGCCGACGGTTGGTGGCCGGGATCGTGGTGTGGACATCTTGATCGAAGGCCACGAGGCCCATCTTGTCGCCAAGACCGGTGGTGAGTTCGGCCAGCATCATCGCGCCGTCCATGGCGTGTTCGATTCGTGGGACCTCGGCTATTCGGCCTGCCATCACACGGCCACTGTCCAGCAGTACCAGCACCGTCTGATTGCGCTCGGTCCGGAAGACCCGCACGATGGGTTTACCGGTTCGGGCGGTAGCTGCCCAGTCAATCCGGCGGCTCTCGTCATCCGGGCCCATTTCGCGAAGTGAGTCGAAATCGGTCCCGCTCCCCCGCACTCGGGCCGCACGAATGCCAACATCGAGCAGACGAGCCTTCTTGAGACTCAGTTCAGCCTGCTTGGCGCTGCGAAATGGCGGAAGGACTCGAAGTGTTGTGTTCACGCTGTAGGTGCGCTGTTTCTGGATCAAACCCAATGGCCCGCTCGTCCGCAGCACCAGTCGAGAAGGAGCGAAGCGACCACGTCGGGTAGGTGTGAAATCCACGCTGGAGGTGACCGTGCTTCGAGGGGGAACCGACACCCGCACCCTTCGTTGCTGCGCATGGAGGGATGGCGCCAACTCGTCGGCCAGGTTGACAACGACGGATCGCCGACCGTTGCCGCGTTCGAATTGCCAGGACATCGTTGCCGTGGACCCCAGTGTCACCGTGCTGGGATGGACGCGGCGCACGGAGATCGAGTCCGGCGGCGGCGCAAGAATGTAGTCAGCCAGAGCTAACACCAGCACCAGCCCATTGACAAGGAGGAATCGCCCATCGAACACCACACCAAAGACTTCCACCCCGTCCAGCGATGGGAGGAAGATCACCGCCAGCCCCAGGAAGAGGGCCACCAGCGGGAGGCGAATGGTGACGACGGGGAGGGTCACTGCACGTGGACCTGGCTGAGAATTCCGTCCAAGACCAGATCGGTGGTGACACCCTCGATCTCCAACTCTGGGCGCAGCTGAATGCGATGGCGCAGTGTGGGTTTGGCCATGGCTTTCACTTCATCCGGAGTCACATAGGGCCGCCCGCTCAGCCATGCCCACGCTTTGCTTACGGCCAGCAACGCCGTGGCGCCACGCGGCGAGACACCCAGTTGCAGCGACGGCGAGGATCGGGTGGCCCGGACCACTGCCACGATGTAGCGCAGAACCGGATCCTCCACGGTCATGGCCTGCACCTCTGCCTGGGCGGCCGCAAGACTCCCGGCGTCGGCAACCGCTCGGATCCCGCTGCCGATCGGGTCGTGAGGGTCCATGCCGCCGTGATGCCGAACGAGGATGTTGAACTCGTCCTCTTCACTGGGGTAGTCCACGATCAGCTTGAGTAGGAACCGGTCCAACTGGGCCTCGGGCAGCGGATACGTACCCTCGTACTCCACCGGGTTTTGGGTGGCGATCACCATGAATGGCTTTGGCAGGAGGCGGGGAACACCGTCGATCGATACCTGGCGTTCCTCCATCGCCTCCAGGAGGGCGGCCTGGGTCTTGGGTGGTGTGCGGTTGATCTCGTCTGCCAGCAGGAGGTTGGTGAAGACCGGGCCCTCCCGGAAGCGGAACGAACCATTCTCGAACACCATCTGACCCAGCACGTCTGAAGGCATGAGGTCCGGTGTGAACTGCACCCGCGCCGCATCGAGAGAAACCGCGGCCGCCAGCGATTTCACCAGTGCGGTCTTGGCCGTCCCGGGTACGCCCTCCAAGAGCACATGACCACTGGCTAGAAACGCACACAAGAGTCCGGACAGGACACCGCCCTGGCCCACGATCACCTTGTTCACTTCGTCTCTGATGGCCCCCATGCGCTGGCGCTCGCTGGGCGGTGCCTGCGGAGCCATGGCCGAGGGCGGCGCATCCTCGGCCGACGACAAGGCACGGGGGTGCGATGACAGTTGGTCCGGTGACAGTTGGTCCGGTGCATTTGGGTTGTGATCAGACATTCTGTTCCTCTCTGATACTGGAGTTGGGCGAAGGGTCCTGAGCGCCCAGAAGGGCGGCCGGATGCAGCAGTTGCTGCCCGATCTTGTCCAGTTGCTGGCTTTGTTTGAGTGCGGTGGGGGTGTCGGCTGGTGGCGAGGCCTCGAGGAGAACCTGCAGCACGTCTTCGGTGGGAACGCCGGATCGGGAAGCAACCTGATTGGCCCCGAACTCGACGTCGCCGTCGCGGGAGACGCGAAAGTCTCTCCGCACCCGAGAAGCCAGCGACTCCCGAATGACGGCTGCTGACGCTGGTCCGGTCTTGGAGCGGCGGTGGAGTTCGGCGGTGGCCCGGACGGCCAGCGAACCTGGGAGCTCAACAACGGGAGGCTCGTGCACGATCGGGCCGAACCGTCGGATCGCCCACAACAACCCAAAGAACGCCACCACCAGGAGTTGGGCACCGAACCAGCGCACGTTGGATCCGATCAGATCGCTGGCGCTGCGCTGGCCGTTACCAACACCGAACGGTGTGTAGATCACGTTGGCCGCCGTTCGTTCTGAGCCGTTGATTCCCTGCCCGAGGAGGAGCCGACCGGCCAAAACGGCATTGTCACCTTGGTCCAGATTGCGGTTGGTGAACGGGATTGCCCCGCCAAGTGCGGTCACGAAGCCATCGCCCTCAGGAAATCGCACGATGTATGCCCCGTCCAGGTCACCGAAGCAGACCTGGCTGAAGGGAACTGGCTCCAGAAGGGCGAGCGAGCCGCCAACCAACTCATTCACGTCGGCAAGCCCATCGATATCGCACACGCCTTTTGCCAGATCCTCACCGGCAACGAGATTCCGCAATCCGGTGTCCACCAGAGGACTGGCCTGATCGGTGATCACCGCTTCCCCACCGGCACGAATCCAGTCCAGCAAATCCTCACGGCTCGAACCGTCCAGCTGGTCGCGCAGAACCACCACTACATCGGTTTCGGCGTCCGGGATCCCCCGCGCAACACTGACCCCGCTGGTTTCCATGAATTCGACCAGACCCATGGTGCCCAGTTCACCCACCGAATCCGGGTCCAGGGGCGGGCCGTCACTGCTGGGCCGACCAATGAGAATGGCCACCACGAGCAGGAGGGCGATGGCAGCAACGATTTGCAGCGATGACCGGCTTCTCACACGCCACCCCGTTTGCCGCCGACGACCCGCTCGTCCCACATTGCCAGTTGCGACGAATCCGAGGTGTCGGCGTCGGATCCGCCGTACCAGATGTCGGAAAAGGAATCGCTGGCATCGTTGAAGGGGTCCTTCCGCGCCGCTTCGGCGTCGAATTGGGCCCGTAGCTCATTCACCGTGGCGCCCGGGGAGTCGCCGACCTCCTCATTCTCGATCAAGCCCGCCACCGTTGCCCAATATCGGGCCCGCACGGCCTCGCGATAATGGCCCCGAGATTCGGCCTCCGACGCCTCCGCCAGCCATTCCTTCCGGGACCTCCGGTTCTTCGTGGTCTGGACGACCGCTTTGGCATTTTCGCTGGTGGCCGGCCGGATCCTGGGCAGGTATCGAACGATGAAAAACACCACCAAACCCATCATGAACCCCAAGAAGATGAGCCCCACCAGCACACCACCGAACGACGTGCCACCGGTTACCACAGAGAGCAGATCATTGATCAGCTCGCCCAACCGATCCAGTGCCCGGTCCACCAGACCCGGTTGATCTCCGGCATATCGAGGGTCGGAAAGGATTTCTTGGGCTCGGTCCCGCAGGATCTCGGGGTTTTCGTCAGCCAACGAAAACCTCCCCCGGGGTTTGGGCGGGGAAGAGTTGCGTAGCGCGACGTTGGAGGTCGAATCCTTCGGTGCGGTAGCGGAGATCGAAATAGAAGAGGGTCATTGCGGCAGCATTGAACGGCGCCAAGAGCGACGTGCTCAAGATGGACACCACCGAGATCAAAGGCCAGGCAACGTCGGTCCCTACGAAGGTTGCGGCGATGACCGGAACGAACGTGAGAGAGAACGACACGGACAGGCCCACAATGACGCAGGCAACGTAGAGACCGATCATCTGGGACGTTCGGAGCCGCATGAGGGAATACGCTCTTTTGAGCGATTCGAGCGGTCCCAGCTGCTCTATTGCGATCAACGGACTCAACAACGCGAACGCCAAGGCCAACGCCACGCCGGGTATCACCAGAATCATTCCTACACCGATGGCAAGCTTGGCTGCGATGAACGTGGCAGCCCAGATCGGAATCCGTCCCACGGTGAACCGCATCACCTCCTGCACAGATGGATCACTGCCTTCCCCCCAGGCGTTGATGAGATACGCCACCGAAACCCCGATGAGAGAGATTCGAGTCCAGTCCAGCGCATAGGTGTAGACGGTGGTACTGAATCCCTGGCTGTCACTGGCCTCTTGCGCCAACGTCGGGTCGTTCAGCACCTCCAAAAGGCTGCCACCGCCCAGGACACCGCGGCTCAACCAGCCTTCCAACAGCGCCATAGGCACCACGATCCACAGAATGCTGAAGAAGATCACCCGGGGCTTGTGGCGGAGAGCCGCAAAGGATGCGTCGAGGAGGTCGATCACCCGCAAGGGGCGATCGGTTGCGACAAATGCCGCCCGGGGGTGCTGCATCCTCCCAGTCTCGCCGCTCCGGACGCTCCAGTGGGGGAGCCATCCATGGCCACGCTGGGACCGGCTACATGACCGATCGGACCCAGTCGCTGGACGCCCCAGTACCGTGGCGCCGATGAGTCCAGCAGCAGCATTCCCGCCGGGATTCGGGCCCGGAACCTACGGGGCCAGCTTTGCTGACGTCTATGACGACTGGTACCCGTCAATCTCCGACGCTGCTGCCAGCGCCCGGTTCGTTGCCAAGCGATGCCGGCCGCCGGTTGTGATAGAGCTGGGCGTTGGGACTGGACGATTGGTGCCGGAGTTGCGTAGCGCCGGACTGGTAGTTCTCGGGATCGACTCCTCCCCAGAGATGCTGACAGCAGGCGCTGGACAAGCACTCATTGCCGACATTGCGGACTTGCCGCTCCGAGCCTCCTCGGCGGTGGGAGGCGCTCTGTGTGCCTTCAACACCCTATTCAACCTTCCAACTGCTGACTTGCAAGAACGAGCCATCGCTGAAGCCGCCCGTGTGGTGACCGCAGGCGGTGTGCTGATCATCGAGGCGATCACGGGTTATGCACTGGCCGAGGCCGAACGCCAATCAGTGGGTGTCTCCAGGATAACGGCCGATCAGTTGGTCCTGGCGGCCACGGTGATTGACCACGAAGCCCAAACCGTCACCGGCCAACATGTAGACATCACCCAGACCGGTGGCGTGCGCCTACGCCCGTGGCACCTCCGTTGGAGCACACCGGAACAGTTGGATGAGATGGCAGCAGCTAGCGGACTCGAACTATCGGAGCGTTTCTCGGACTGGAACGAGACCGCCTTCGACCAGCAAAGCGACACTCACATCTCGGTTTACCGCAAGGCCACCTGAAAGAAGTTGGCCTCGCCGCCCACCACCCCGAGAGCGGCGAAACCCACCATGAGGCCGACCGCCACTGGAATGGCGAGTTCTTTTGGCATCTGCTTGCGCTCGGGCAACCACACCAGTACAAGCGCGGCGAAGCCTCCGCCCACCACACCACCCAAGTGGCCCCAGAACGAAACGTTGGGGATGATGAGGGGAAGGGCCAGGTTGAGCAATACCAGTGTGAAGGCCGGGCTCTGACGGACGTCGGCGCCGCGTGCGAAATACACCGCCGCCATGGCGCCAGCCAAACCGAGAACTGCACCAGACGCGCCCAAAGTGGGGGCGCCCCAGTCGAAGATCGTGACCGCGGCGGCGCCACCGAACATCGAGGTGAAATAGAGGAGCAAATATTTGACGGCTCCAAATGCCTTTTCGAGTGGTCGACCCAACATCCACAGCAGGTACATGTTGAAGCCAATGTGAATTATGCCACCGTGAAGAAACGCGCTGGTCACCAAACGCCACCACTCCCCTTCTCCAACCAAAGGTCCAAACAGAACACCCTCGTCGAACGGGGTGGGGCTGCTCTGCTGATAGAGGTATGCGACCACGTTGAGTGCGATGAGCGCAATGGTGACCCGGGGTTGGAAGGCGAGATCTTGCGGCCGGTACACCTGCTGACCCGACGCCTTCACACACTCGGGGCAATGGAAACCTACTGATGCTGGCCGCATGTCCTCTGTGCATATGGGCCGGTCACAGCGCTGGCAGCCGGTAGCGGCCGGACGGTCAGGGTGGCGGTAGCAAGGGGTTGATTCGTTGATCACTATGCGTGGTCTTTCCTCGCCTCTTTGGGGCGAACAGTGGTTTTGCACCCACGTAGCTGATAGAACCTTGGCCGGACGGGAACCCGTCCAAGAAGGGACAAATAAGAATGATTCAAGAATTCAAGGATTTCATAAATAAAGGTGGCGTCTTCGAAGCCGCTATTGGCCTGGTGTTCGCACTGGCCTTCAAGCCGATCATCGACAGCCTCGTGGCCGACGTGATCCTGCCAATCGTGGGCGCCCTCTTCGGCGTTCCCAGCTTCGATGATCTCACGATCGGGCTCGGGGCGAAGGAAGACATACTCGATGCTGACGGAGTGGTTACCGGGACCCAGGAAGCCGCCATCCGGTATGGCTCGTTCCTGGACACCATCATCAGCTTCAGCATCATCGCCTTCGTTCTGTTCATGCTGATCAAGGCATACAACAAGGCCAATAAGCCAGCTGTGGAAGAAGAAGGTCCATCCGAAGTAGACCTCCTTGTGGAAATTCGCGACAATCTGAAGCGATAACGTTTGAGGCTTAGAATGGGTGCTGTGGTGCTCGCTTTCAGAGCGACACCGCAGTGCCCGTCTCGGCGCCAGCCAACTCGGCGCCAACGTGCACCACTGAGGTAACGCCTTCAACCCGCTTCTTCAGGATCCGCTCGATCCCGTCCTTCAACGTGGCGGTAGAAACCGGGCAGGTCACACACGCACCAGTGAGTTCCACCGACACCACCCCGGTGGCCACGTCTACATCGCGCAGAAAGATGTCGCCTTCGTCAGCCTGGATGGCGGGCCGCATGATATCGATGACCTTCTCCACGGCTGCACGGTCGATCGTGGACGCGGGAGCGTCACCCCCATCGGGCGCGGTCGCCACCGGCGAGACCTTTGTGGATTGAACTTCAGACATACGTGCAAGCCTTTTTGGGGGATTTTGTCACCAGGACTAACGCCCCGATGGTCAGACATGTTCCAACGTACCCATCTACGCTGGACAGCGTGATCCCGATGCCACCCTTTTTCGCGCCCACGCGACTCATTTTCGCTCATGAGGGCGGCTGGGACGAAGCACTGCTGGTGTTGGTTCCGCTCGCTTTGATCGGGATGCTCCTGATACTTGCCAACCGGCGGATGAAGGCCCGGTTGGACGAAATGGAGCAGTCCGAAGACACCGACTGACCTCTGTATGGCCAAATCCAAACTGAAACGAATCGTCCACGACGACGCGCTCGCCCCGTATCTGGAGCCGCGAACCGACCTACTCAACGAAGTGGAGGTGGAACCCCGCGTCTTCGAACAATCCGAGGGACCCTTCAACACCTATAGGCGAACCGTATCGGTGGCGCCGGCGCAAAACGGTGCCAGCGAGGTGACCGAGGAAACGTCGTTCCGAATGGCCATTCCCATCTGGGGACGTGGCGTTGACCTGCTGATGGCTCGGGCACTCAAAGAGCCCGATCGCACACCCCACCATCGATGGTGGTGGCCGGCCGAAGTGGTCACCACCCACACCACCAGCCTGATCGCGCTCCTTTCGATCCTCGGAATGATGGGCGCCTACATCGGTGTGAACATCGGGCAAACGATTACGTTCGCGGCGGAAGAGTTCGGTGCCAGCGATACCGCCCAAGCCAACGCCCTGGCGGCCAGCCGAATTGGAGTCTTGGTGAGCACGGTGGTGATCTGGCGGGCCGACATCATCGGCCGGAAGCCACTGCTGATCGGATTCGCAGCCGGAGCGGCTTCGTTCACCGTGATCGGGGCGTTCTCCACCTCGCTCACAATGCTCACCGTGACCCAAGCGGCCGCCCGCGGCTTCGCCACTGGCATGCTGACGCTGGTAACCCTGGCCGCCACGGAAGAAATCCCCCGGACCATGCGGTCCTTCATTCTTTCCATCCTCACCATGTGCGGTGCCTTGGGGGCGGGTGCCGTGGTCTGGTTCCTGCCTCTGGCCGGCATCAACGAACGGGGCTGGCGCCTGGTGTATCTCATCCCGCTGCTCTTCGCTCCGGTGATCCATTGGATCTGGCGAACGATGCCAGAGACCCGGCGCTTCGCCGCCGCTGATCAAGCCCACTCCCCCGGCCTGGCTGCGATCAAGATGCGATGGTTCGCTCTGTTGGGCTTCATCTACTTCGCTACCAGCGTCTTCGGTGCCCCGGCAGCCCAACTGCAAAACGAATACCTCCGCGACGACATCGGCTTCAACGCTGGTCAGATCAGTGTGTTTCGCCTCCTCATTTCCACCCCCGCCGGCTTGGTAATCCTGCTGGCCGGCTGGGTTGCCGATCGCCATGGCCGTCGAATTATCGGCGGACTCAGCTTGGCGGTGGGCGCTACGTCCGGAGCGTTCTTCTTCAGTCAGGAGGGCGCATCGTTATGGATCGCCGGGGCGGTTTCGGTCTGGCTGGGCGGGGCAGCATTTCCCGTGATCCGCGCCTATCAAACCGAACTCTTTCCCACCCGAGCCCGGGCCATGGTGGGCGGCTGGGTGGACGTCATCGGTGTTGCGGGCTCCGCACTGGGCCTGGTGGTAGCTGGCCAACTGATAAAGGGTGGTCGTGATATCGGCGAGGCTCTCCGCTACCTCCTGCCGCTGCCGCTGGTTGTTGCCGTGATGATTCCGCTGTTTCTGCCCCGGACCGCCGGCCACGCCCTGGAGGACCTGAACCCCAGTGATCCCGAAATCAGGAAAGGCGTGCACTAGCCCTCACCCGGCCCCGCACCACTGAGGGCCCAGGCGCTACCGTACTGATCCGTGATCGTTGCCGAGCTGGAGGTCTTTCACTCCCGTCCCATCGCCCCTACCCGGCGAATTGCACTGGGACAGCGGAACCTTCCCACCGATCCTGCCCCCGGGGCTGGCGGACTGCTCCTTGCCGGAATCGTGGCGGAGATGGCCCCCGGGATCGCTCCGGACCTGCGCGAACATCTGTATGTGTTGTTGGAAGATCTTGCGGCCGGCAAGCGAATCCCCCAACCCCGCGTCCGTCACCGATTTCAAACCGACACTGTGGGACTGCTCCGCACCAGCCACCGACTCCGAGCGATCGACGGCGCATTGACCTTCGAGTTCGATCATGTTGATCGAGGGCTGCCCGTCCAATACGCTCTCGCCGCTTTGTATGCCGCCGGACAGCTCCCTGCCGTAACGCATGGAGTTGTCTTCGACGCGTTGCGAGACGCCCTGGTGTGGGGGCAGTCCGTAGACGAGCGATTTATCAGTGCCGTGATGGGCGGCGGCAATGGCACCATCCGCGATCTCAGCTCATGGAATGACCCAATCTCGTGGGCGCTCGAAACCCTGGGACTGGAATCCAACCCCAGCAAACGGGCCGTGATGCAGCGGTACCGGGGGCTGCTTCGCGAGGCTCACCCCGATCATGGCGCCGAGAAACATGAAGCAGCCGTGCGTATCGCCGAGCTTGCCCAGGCGCGCGATTTTCTGCTCTGAGTCCTGTTCTCGCGCAGCTTG
>RCMY010006609.1_pt1 | contig 10628 bp, 10 predicted proteins | sample 2041341 | NCBI WGS metagenome assembly RCMY01 (sample SAMN09708234, study PRJNA481090) | Marine sediment metagenome, whole genome shotgun sequencing project.
CCGCTCATGCCGCCGGCCAAGCGGTGTCCGTAGACCCGGATGCCGCGGCGGCCTGCAGGGAACTGGGCGATGATTCCCGCGTCCGGCAATGCCTGGACCAGCTGCCGCCGCTGTCGCAGTCGCAGCAACGTGCCCGGGCCCTGATGGAGGAACCGGCAGTGCAGGCGGCAATGGACGCCTGGAGCCGCGATCTCGAAGCGGCAATCGCAGAACACGCGAGGGTGCTGGCCAGCAAGGGCGATGCGCGCAGCCTGATGGGCGCGATGCTGATCATGCCGACGGGGCCGGGAACGGCTGATGCCGAGCCGGGACGGCTGGACCCGCAGGCGCGTGAGTGGTTTGCGCGCGCGCGGGAGCTGAGCCCCAGTGACCCGCTGGTCGCGTGGGTGGAACTGGTCGAGTGCCATGCTCTGGCCTGCGACCGCGATGCCGCGCTTGATCGTTTGTTGCGGGTTGATGGCGACAATGCGGCCGTCCATCTCTGGGCGCTTGATGCCGCGTTTCAATCCGGCAACTCCCGGATGTCTCGCGAGCATTTGCGCCAAGCGGCGTCGGCGCGACGCTATGACCCCCACACCAGCCAATTGCTGGGGCTGCTGCTCGACGCTCGCGGCGGCATGCGCCCGCCGGTGATGGATCCGCCGGTAGCTGAAGTGATGGCGCTGGAAGGGATTGGTTCCGCGGAAGATGCGATCGCCGTAGAGTCGATTGCGCAATGGGCGGCCATCGCCCTCGGTCCGCTGCAGGGTGTCGAGCGCTTGTGCGGCCCTGATTCGCCGGGGATGGCGAGCGACAACGCGCTGCGCCGCGATTGCGTCGCCGTGTATTCGATGCTGGCGGAAGACGACTCCACGCTGCTCTACTCGAACCTGGGTGCGCGTCGACTGGAAAGCATGGACCCGGCAAACGCCGGAAAGTGGGCGGCGCGCGTACGTCAAATGGCGTGGTTGCAGGAACAGGGAGTCCGGTTGTTCGTTGATGCGACGCAGGGCAAAGCCACCGTGCCGTCAGCCGAGTACGCCGGGCTGGCTCGCCGCAGATGGTGAGCTCCGCGCGCTTTCCACGCTGCTGGAACGCGCCGGCATACCTTCCACTCCCCCGTCGGACTGGCGCCGGCCCGAGCAGTAGCGCTGAGGGCGGGTGCAGACACCACGTCCAGCCTTGCTGCACGCTCCCGGTGTTGTACGCTGCAACCTGACATGCAGCGCAGCCTGCAATCCCCGGAGACGCAATGAAAACGGTGTTGGTGGCCAGTTCCAAAGGCGGTGCAGGCAAGACGACGATTGCCACTCACCTCGCCGCGAATTTCGCGCTGCAGGGTCACCGCACGGTGCTGGTGGATGCCGACCCGCAAGGGTCCTCGACCCACTGGGCGCAGCGGCGTGCGGAGCTCGACAGCGCGGTGCTGCCGGTGGATGGCACCAACCGCTGGAAATGGCAGCGATGGGTGCCGGACGACACCACGCACGTGGTCATCGACGTCCCGGCCGGAACGATGGCTCCCGAACTGGAAACCTTCCTCGCCGTGGCTGACGCGGTCGTGGTGCCGGTGCAACCGTCGGTAGTGGACATCGATGCCACGGTGTCCTTCCTGGATTCACTGGCGGGACATCCGCGCGTGCGCAGTGGTGAGCTGCCGGTCGGACTGATTGCCAACCGCCTGCGTGCCCGGACCAGCACCTCGCGCGAGACCCTTGAGCTGCTGGCTGAATGGCCCTACCCGCTGGTCGCGCAACTGCGCGACAGTCAGAACTACGTGGTCCTGTCGGGGCGCGGGAAAAGCGTGTTCGACTATCAGTCCGCGAACCTTCGCAATCACCAGTCCGATTGGCAGCCACTGCTGAAATGGCTGTCCCCATGAGGAGATTCCGCCATGCGTGAACTGATCCTGCTGCGCCATGCCCACGCCGAAGACGGTGCCAACGGCCAGGCGGATATCGACCGTCCCCTGTCAGCGGCGGGTCTGGCGGAGGCGGAAGCCGCTGGTCACTGGCTGCGCGAACGCAATCTGGTGCCTGACTGCGTCTTCTGCTCTCCCGCCCGCCGTACGCGTGAAACCCTGGAAGGGGTGCTCGGCGTTATCGGCTACGTCGAGCAGCGCATCCAGGACGCCATCTACGAGGCGCAGCCGGGCGATCTGATCGCCCTTGCCGACACGCAACGTGACACTGGCCGTCTGATGCTGGTGGGCCACAACCCCGGGCTGGAGCTGCTGGCCGCGTTGCTTTACAGCGGCAGGTCGGGGGATTACCGCGGTATGCCGCCGGGCAGCATCGCGGTGCTGTCGTTTGAAGACGGCGTGCGACTTGAGCCCGGTTCCGCCCGGCTCGACGCCTTCTGGTGGCCGTGACCGCACACGCCTCAGGCCGTGTGTGGTGTTTGTGGCTGTTGCTGGCGCTGCCTCTTGTCTCCGCACCAGAGCCGGCGTCGGCGGGAGTGTCCGCCGTCGACCCGGCCAGCAAGGCGTTCAGCGCGTTCGCGGCCCGGGCGCAGCAGCCCGGCGTGCGGATCATGCGTCTGGACCCTGCGCACACCGCATTCGGGTTCGAACTGCGCACCCGTTGGGGCCAGCTTGTGCAGGGCCAGTTCCCGGTATACGAGGGGGTCGTTCTGGCCCTGCCCGACGGACGCCGACAGGTCAGGATCAGGCTGGCTGCGGATGAGGTGGATGTGGCCGGTTCGGAGCGGTACACGGTGATGGCCCGGGGCGAGGGGTTCTTCGATGCCGCCCGCCATCCCGACATCGAATTCGTATCCGACCCCCATGATGATGCGCTCGCACGTAACGGCGGCCCGCTTCGCGGACACCTGCGCATGCACGGGGTGACGCGACCGGAGACCTTTGCGGTCGCACCCGCTGCGTGCACCGCCGCAGGGCAGGATTGCGACGCCCACGCCAGTGGCAGCGTGACCCGCAGCGACTATGGCATCGGCGGTTTGCGCCTGATGCTGTCCGACCGCGTTCGCTTCACCATGCAGGTGCGCTTGCTGGACCGGGCGCCATGACGCGATGACCCGTCCCGGCGCGGAAAGCACCTTGAGGGCTGGTAGCTTGGCCGCGCGTCTTGCCGTCGCGTGGATGGTGGTGATCCTTGCCGCGTGCGCCACGCTCAGCCCGGAGCAGGCAGATCGCGCGTATGCGGTGGCCGCCGCCGCACGCTCGCAGACTTCAACCTGCGATGCGCCTGAAGCATGCGCGCAGCCGTCGCCTCTGCGACAGCTGGCCGGCAGGGCGTTCGCCGAATCAACGCCGCAGCAGCCCCGCCACTACACCGTCATCCTCGACGAGGGCACCGATGCTTTGCTGGCCCGGATCAACCTGATCCGCGGCGCCACCGCAAGCATTGATCTGCAAACCTATATCTACGAGGACGATGACGCGGGCCGGCTGGTGCTGGAAGAACTTTTGGCAGCTGCGCGTCGTGGAGTGCAGGTCCGGTTTTTGCTGGACCAGCTGGCCGCTATCCAGAGTGTGGACAGCCTCGCGGCACTCAGCGGCATGCATCGGAATTTCCATATCAAGCTGTACAACCCGGTGCTCAGTCGTGCGCGGGTGACCTATCCGCAATACGTCATTGCCGCGGCGTGCTGCTGGCGGCAGCTCAACCAGCGCATGCACACCAAATTGCTGCTGATCGACAGCGCCGTGGCCATCACCGGCGGGCGCAACTATCAGGACGACTATTACGACTGGAACGAGCAATACAACTTCCGCGACCGCGACCTGCTGGTCGCCGGCCCCGTGGCGCGAACGATGCAGGCTGATTTCCTGCGGTTCTGGAACGATCCGCGTGCCGTGCCGCCATCACGACTGGTGGACGTGGGGACGCTGCTGCTCTCCCAAGGGGTACCCGCGCTTCGTCCGCGCGAGTATCGCCACCCGGGCCGCGCCGAGGCGATGGGTCTCGACGCCGGTGACAGCCTGCTGGTGTACGAGCGGCTGGTCAGCGAGGCGTTGGCGGTGGGCCGGGTCGAGTATGTATCTGACGGTCCGCGCAAGCACGATGCGGAAACGCCGCTGGAGTTCGCCACTGCATCGCAGTCGTTGGGACAGTTGATCGAATCCGCCCAGGAGGAAGTGCTTTTGCAGACGCCCTACCTGGTGTTGTCGCGTCCGGCGCAGGACTTGTTTGAACGCCTGCATCAGCGTCCCGATGCGCCGCGGGTCGTGGTGTCGACCAACTCGCTGGCGGCGACCGACGCCTTCATTGCCTATGCGTTGTCGTACAAGTACAAACGCCGCTACCTGCGCGATTTCGGGTTCAACATCTACGAGTACAAACCATTCCCTGAAGACGCGCCGATCGACCTGGCCGCAACCGGTGCATTCCTGCCCGAGTATGTGGAGACTCCTCTGCCTCCGGCTACCTCCGCGCGCCCGGACCGCAGCAGCGCGATGCGGGTGGCCCGGTACCGCAAGCCGCTGGACGCGGAATACGGCGCGACGCGATTTCTGCGACCGAAATCCAACGAACCCGTGCCACTACGGCGCGCCGGCGTCCGGATGGGCCTGCACGCCAAATCGCTGGTGATCGACAGCAGAATCGGCGTCGTCGGCACCCACAATTTCGACCCGCGCGGAGATACCTACAACACGGAAAGCGCGGTGGTGGTGTATGACGCGGCGTTTGCGCAGGCCTTGGAGGCCAGCATCCGCCGTGATATTGCTCCAGCCAATTCCTGGGTGATTGCGCCACGCGACAAGTCGCCAGTCCTGTCGGGACTGGAATATTCGATCGGCAAGATTTCCGAGTTCCTCCCGCTGTTCGACCTGTGGCCGATTCGCTACGCGACCAGTTACGAGTTCGTCCCCGGCGAGAACTGTCCCGGAACACTGCCGCCCGATGATCCCGGGTTTCGCGAGTGCTATCGGCCGGTCGGTGATTTCCCCGAGGTCAATATGGCCCTGAAAGGCTTGCCTACACGGCTCTTCACCGCCTTCGGCGCAGGTCTGGCACCGATCCTCTGACAATAAGTGCGGCACTTTGCCGCGCTTGAACTGGCGGGATGACGCCCCCGGTCGACTGAGCACAGTCCTCTCCATTACCTGTGGCCTATGGATCTATTGCCTAGGTGTTGTACATTACCAGCACACCAACGCACGAGCACAGGAGAACACCATGTACATCCCTCAGTCCGCCCAGGCCTCGACCACCACGAACGTGAGTTCCAGCAAACGTCATTCCGATGCCGGTTCCAGCGACCTGCATCCACTTGATGCGCCCCACAACGGGTATGCGCCGCGCGAAGTCGGCACCGGCTACGGCCGCAGCAGTGGCTATGCCGCACCCCACGGATACCGGGGACCCGCTTACGTGAAAAGCGTGATGCCATCCCTGTTCAGGTTCAACTGATACCCCTATTCATATTTCTTCGAACCTGCTACAATAACGACCTAACCCGTTGTAATGAAAGAAAAAAGGAGAAAAGAAGTGAAACGCCTGCTCAGTTCCGTCGACACCGCTCCGCGCGTGGGCAATTCGATCGAACGTTTATCCCCTGTAGCTACCCGTATGCCGCTTGAAATGGGCAACGCGGTGCCAACAGCTTCGCCACTGCGCAACGATCTGCGCCGCGGCAGCACCTATGTTGGCAAGAGCTACCTGGGCCGCTCACGCCGCAGCACTGGCGCCGGCCGCCCCGCGATGTTCCGCATCAGCTGAGTTGCCGTCAGGCAACTCGCGCAACGCCGCACGTCACGCGGCCGTCCGGGGCGCCCGCAGGGCCCCCGGGCCTGCAGTTTCATGCCGACCCGCCCGGGCCTCGGCTATCGTGGTGCGATGAAACCATCTCCAGCATCGAACCTCGAGAGCAAGGGCACGGCGCAGCCGCCAGGCCCACTTTTCCGCCGTGCCGTGTCCGTGGAGCACCTCAACTCGCTCTCAAGAGGCACGGCGATCGAGTCTCTGGGCATTGTCTTCACCGAGATCGGCGATCACACGCTGCGCGCCACGATGCCCGTCGATGCGCGCACGGTGCAGCCCTATGGGCTGCTTCACGGTGGCTCCTCGGTGTTGTTGGCCGAGACACTCGGCAGCAGCGCAGGCAACCTCTGCGTCCCCGATGACCGGGTCTGCGTAGGCGTGGAGATCAACGCCAATCATCTGCGTGGCGTGCGGGACGGTATCGTGACCGGCACCGCGAGTGCGCTGCATGTGGGGAGCCGCACACAGGTCTGGGAAATCCGCATCGAAGACGCGCAGGGCCGCCTGGCCTGCATCTCCCGCCTGACGTTGGCGGTGGTGCCACGGCCGCCAGGCTGACTCCATGCCAGACGTGGGCCGGATTACCGTCGCAACCATGCCGAAGGACGGAGCCACGCTGTATTGTTCGCCGTCATGAATGCGCCGCACACCACTGATCGCGCGACAGCGCGCACTTCGACGCTGGCGCGCGTCTTCCGTTACGTATACCGCGTGCCGATGCTGCTCTGGCATCTTCTGATCGACCTGCCGGTCGTGCTGGTGCTCATCAGCCCGCTGTTCGGATCCATCCGGATCGGCGACGGGCGTCTGGATCATCTGATGGTCCGTGCCTGGTCGGCCGGCCTGATGCGGGTATTCGGTTTCCGCCTGCGCCGGATCGGCACACCACTGCCGGGCGGCACCATGTTCGTCGCCAACCATGTCAGCTGGATCGATATCGTGGCTTTGCACAGCCAGCAGATGATGGGTCTGGTGGCCAAGCGAGAGATCCGCAGCTGGCCAATGGTGGGCTGGCTGGCCAGCCGTGCCGAGACGATCTTCCATGCCCGCGGCAGCACCGAGTCGATGGGCGGCGTGTTGCAGGAAATGCTCTCGCGCCTGCGTGCCGGCCGTTCGGTCGGCGTATTCCCCGAAGGCGGCACTCGCGGCGGCAGCGAAGTCGGACCGTTCCACGCACGCATCTTCCTGGCAGCCGTCGAGGCCGGCGCGCTGATCCAGCCCGTTGCGTTGCGATATGGGGATAAAGGCAACGCCCAAAGCGTGGTGGCCTTTGCGCCGAACGAGCGTTTCGTCGGCAATTTTCTGCGTCTGCTGGGGGAAGCACCGCGATTGGCTGAGATTCACTTCCTTGAACCGATCCTGCCGGGGCAGGTGGAAGGGCGTCGTCGCATCGCCGATACGGCGCGCAACCGTATTCTGGCGGCGATGGCACGTTGAGGTAAACCTGTTGCTCACTGCCGCCGACTTCCAGCCACCGCGCTGGCTGCGCAACCCCCACCTGCAGACCGTGCTGGGTTCCAGCGGCATTCGCGGATGGATGGGCGAACAGCAATTGGCGTCGATCGGCGCGGTCACCACTCCCCATTTGCTCGATGGCGGGGGTGGCGTGCGGTTGCAAGGCTTGCACAGTGCGATGCCAGGGGTGGAGCCGCGAGGGCTTGCGTTGCTGCTGCACGGCTGGGAAGGCAGTGCCGACTCCGGCTACATGCGCCTGACGGCCGCATCGCTGCTCGGCAAGGGTGTCGAAGTGTTCCGGCTCAATTTCCGTGACCACGGCGGGACCCATCACCTCAATTCGGGCCTGTTCCACTCCAACCGCATCGACGAGGTCGTCCACGCTGCAGCCGATCTGGCGCGGCGGTTTCCGTTGCGCCCGCTGACGGTGGGCGGCTACTCGCTGGGTGGCAACTTCGCCCTGCGTCTGGCGTTGCGCGCTCCGGCGATCGGGCTGCCACTCAGGCATGTGGCGGTGATCTGCCCATTGCTGGATCCATCGCGGACGATGGACGCCATGGAAACGGGATTTCCGCCCTATATGCGTCATTTTGAAAGCAAATGGCGCCGCTCGCTGCAGCGCAAACGCCAGTTGTTCCCCCAGCAGTACGACTTCGATGACCGCGTGCTGGGTCTGCGAATGCGGTCGCTGACCAGCTGGATGGTGGAGCGCAACACCGACTATGGATCGCTGGAAAACTATTTCGATGGCTACTCGCTGGCCGGTGACCGGCTGGGCCAGCTCCAGATACCTGCCAGCATCCTGATGGCGGCCGACGATCCGGTGATTCCGGTCGACGACTTCGCCCGCGCAAGCCTGGCGGAGGGCGTAGAGCTGGAGATATCCCCGTGGGGTGGCCACTGCGGCTTCCTGCGCAACGGTCGCCTGGATGGCTTTGGGGAGCAGTGGCTCGCCGAGCGACTCGCCACTGCGGTCTGAGCGCCGCCCGCGGGCGACCGAAGCGCTGAGCCGCCGACGCTGGAGGACCCTGTTGCAGGCGTGGCGCACACGCCGTCGATACAATGGCCGATTCGCCGAACCACGAGCAGCAGCCCATGTACGAATCGATCACCGACGCCTTGCGTCGTGGCGCCGCAGACGAAGCCCTCACCGCTGCCCGTGGCGCGGTTGCCGAAGATGCATCCGATCCGGCCGCGCAGCGACTGCTCGCGTATGCACTGCGACTGACGGGAGACCGTGATGCCGCGCTGGAGGCCATCGACGAGGCGATCCGGCTGGCGCCCGAGAACGCCGACCTGCACCTGGACCGCGCTGGCCTGCTGCTGCAGGAGCGCAAGGTCGACGAAGCCCAGGCGGCGTTGGCGCGCAGCATCGGCCTGGATCCGAACCAGTTCCCCGCCTATGTGCTGCAAGCGCAACTGGCTTTGGGCCGCGGCGATCTCGACGAGGCCCAGCGCCTGACCCGCACCGCCGCGCGCATCGCCGATGACCACCCGCAGATCGCCGCCCTGGAAGGCAACCTGGCGATGCGCCGGGGCGATGTGGATGGCGCGTTGGGCATGCTGGCAGCGGCAGCCGCCCGCTGGCCGGATGAGACGACGCTTCGCCATGCGCTGGGCTTCGCGTATATGGCCAAAGGTCATTTCGCCTTCGCCGAGCAGTCATTCCGCGGGTTGCTGGAGTCCAGTCCCCAGTCGCTGCCTCTGCGCGCACTGGTCGCCGACCTGCTGCGCCGCCAGGGGCGTCCTGGCGAGGCTGCAGACGAAGTGGCGCCACTGCTGGACCAGGAACCGGTTGCGCCCGCTTTGCAGCGGATGATGGCCGAACTGGAGTTGGAAGCAGGTCGCAACGAATCCGCCCGCGACCGCTTGCGTGCGCTGCTGCAGGCCAAGCCGGACGATCGCCGCACCATCGTCGCCCTGTCCGAGGCCTGGCGCCGGCTGGATGGTGCCGACGAAGCGCGCGAAACCCTGGATGCCCTGCTGGAGACCGGGCCTGCAAATATCGATCTGTGGCGTGCGCGCCTGCTGTTCGAGGAGTTCGGATCCGACGCAGCGCGCGCCGTGATCGAGCGCTGGCAGCAACTGGATCCCACCAGCATTCACGCCATGGAGGCGCGGATCACCGTGCACGACATGGCCGGTGAAACCGCCGAGGGCGACGCGTTGGCGGCACGCATCATCGAGATCGAGCCGGGTCATGCCAAGGCCGAAATGCGGATATTCGACCGCCTGCTGCAAACCGATCCTGAAGCGGCGATCGCCCAGGTTGAAAGCCTTCTCGCACGTGCGACTGACGAGACCGTGCGGCGCAACCTGCGCCAACTGCTGGGGCGTTGCTTTGACGCCGCTGGACAGCCGGACGCCGCGGTGGCGACGTGGGCGGAACTTCACGCCGAGGTCGCGCCGCAACGACTGCCGCTGCTGGAACCGAGCATCGCGCGCGAGTGGCCTGCCGACGATGGGGTCGATGACACGCGCCACAGCGGCTTGCTGTTGTGGGGCGCACCCGGTTCCCTGATCGAACGCGTCGCCGGCACCCTGCATGCCGCCGGCGCACCGCTGTACGCCGACCGGTTTGGTCCCACTCCACCCAACGACCTGTTTCAGCGCTATGCCACCGTCAACGCCTTGGCCAGCGGTGCCGCCGATCCGGGCGAGCTGATCGCCGAGTGGCGTGCCGCATTGCCTTCGCGTGGCATCAAAGCGGATCAGGTGTGCGACTGGCTGCTGTGGTGGGACAACACGTTGTTGTTGGCGCTGCGCGAGCATATGCCCGAGGCCATGCTGCTGGTGGGCCTGCGCGATCCGCGCGACATGCTCCTCGACTGGATCGCGCTGGATGCTCCGGCACCCTTTGCGTTGGAGTCGCCCGAGGCAGGCGCACGCTGGCTGGCCAAGGTGCTTGAGCAGGTCGCGGAACTGCACGAGCACAATCTGGTCCCGCACCGCCTGCTGCGAATGGATGGCATCGAGAACGACATGGATGGCATCGCCCAGATGCTGGCCAATGCGCTTGAGGTCAGCTTGCCGGCGGTCGCGCCGGGTCGCTTTGGTCCCGACCGCATGCCGTCGGGCAGGTGGCGCGACTTCGCCGACCCGCTGGCCAGCGCGTTCGCCCTGTTGACACCGGTTGCCGAGCGCTTGGGCTACCCGGCGGACTGAGCAGGCAAGGGTGTTCACGCATCTGGCAGACTGGACATAACGCAAAACGGAGTGTCCAGTCATGCGCATCCACAGCAACAGCTTCGAGCGTCACCAGACCCTGCCGGTGGAGTTTGCCGCCGGGCAACCCACCGCCGACGGGTTCGGCTTCGCACCCAATCGCAATCCGCACCTGGCGTGGGACGACGTGCCGGCCGGCACCCGCTCGTTCGCCCTGGTGTGCGTCGATCCGGATGTGCCGACGGTGGCGGAAATGGTCGGCAAGGAAGGTGTGTCGATCCCGGTCGATCAGCCACGCACCGA
>RCMY010005617.1_pt1 | contig 10627 bp, 11 predicted proteins | sample 2041341 | NCBI WGS metagenome assembly RCMY01 (sample SAMN09708234, study PRJNA481090) | Marine sediment metagenome, whole genome shotgun sequencing project.
CGTCAGCGGGGTCTTTGACGCACAGAATGAGTGTGGAGGTGACGTTGACGCACAGAATGACTTGCGGCGCCGCTGTCCCGATCGGGAAGGGCAGCCTGGCACCTGTGAAGGAGGCCCTCGACTGCGCCGCCCCCGCCTTACCTCAACGCCCCGTAATACACCGACGAACTTCCAATCATGACCACGAGCCGATCGTCGTCTCGACCGAAGGGTCGGCGTGCTCGACCACCATCCCTCGTTTCACTCGTCGAGGTCGACGCCGAGGAGCTACAGCGGGATGTGATCGGCCCTGCCGTCGACCGAGGCGTGAGGATCCTCGGTCGTGAGGTCGATGTCAGCCCGCTTCTTCTCGACCTTTTCGCTCACCACCTTGGAGGATCCGCCCGGCTTCATCGAAACGCCGTAGAGCACGTCGGCGGCTTCCATCGTGCGCTTCTGATGGCTCACGATGATGAGCTGAGCATCTTTACGGAACTCGTCGATAAGTGACAGGAAGCGGCTGATGTTCATGTCGTCGAGCGCCGCTTCGACCTCGTCCATCACATAGAAGGGTGAGGGCCGGCTGCGGAAGACGGCAAAGAGGAATCCGAGCGCGGTGAGCGATCGTTCGCCACCCGAAAGCAGCGACAGTTTCTTGACGTTCTTGCCACCCGGCTTCGCTTCGATCTCGACCCCACAATTGAGCAGGTCTTCGGGGTTGGTGAGCTGCACGGTGCCCTTGCCACCGGGGAAGAGGGTGTCGAACAGCTCGGTGAAGTTGGTGGCGACATCGGCGTAGGCCTCGGAGAAGACCGCAACGATCCGCTCGTCGATCTCGCGTATCAGGCGCTGGAGTTCTCGTCGGCTCGTTTTGATGTCGTCGAGCTGAGCGGTGAGGAACTCGTGGCGTTCCTGGATCTCGGCGTACTCTTCGAGGGCAAGCGGGTTGATCGGACCGAGCATTTTGAGCTCGCGTTCCAGATCGCGTACTCGCCCCTCGGGGGTCGTGTTGGCCGGAACCTCCGGCAGCGGGGCCGCCATGGCGACGTCGGGTTCGACATCGAGTTCGCGGCGCATCGCCTCGGTCAGGGTCTCGAGCCGGATCCGAGCCTCGGTTTCGCCCAGTTCCACCCGGGACCGCCGCTCACGCACGTCGACCAGTTCATGTTCGGCTTGCTTGCGTTCGCCGCGGCGCGCCGACAGATGACGCGAGACGTCCTTGACCGCAGCCGACTGCTCTCGCTGCTCGGCTTCGAGCACCACCAGCCAGTCGCCCAATGAACGCCCGTGGTGGTCGAGCTCCTCGGCCAAACCTTGCACGGTCCCGAGTTGGGCCTCGAGTCTCTCTCGTCGGACCCGGGCCTGCTCGCGTTCGACGACCAGCCGTTCGAGACGTTGCTCGACCTCGACGGCCCTGCGGCGCAGCATCTCTTCCCGTTCGGTCACGCTGGCTGCCCGAACCTCGAGGTTGGTGCGCACCGACGACAGTGCCCGGTTGCGATCCTCCAACGACGCCCGGAGTCGCCCCATTTGCTGGGTGCGGTCGAGGTGCGCAGCCTCCTCGGCTTCGAGACCGGGGAGCTGCAGCTGGAGTTCGTCGAGCTCGGAGCGATCCCGATCCTGGCGGGCGGCGATCTCTGCCTGCTGATCTTGGAGTCGCTGGCGGTCGGTGGAGACTCTGGCTACTTCGGCGACCGCCCGCTCGGCTGCTGCGCTGGCGTTCTCGAGTTCGCGCTGGCCGGCCCGTAGCTGCTCGTCGAGGGATCGGCGCTGCTGCTTGGCTCGTTCGAGTTCGGAGCGGCACTCGTCGACCTCGGTGGCAGCCTCTGCGGCTCGTCGCACTGCAGCATCGGCCTCCTGGCGGGCTTCGTCGAGGGCGGCACCCGTCGCGCCGGTACCGGCCTGCCCGATCCGCCAACCCGTTGCCGAGAACCGATCGCCGGTCCGCGTCACGACGGTGACATCGGGGTGTTCGAGCGCGACATCGACGGCGGTTCGCCAGTCGGCGTCGACGACCACGGCTCCGGCGAAGAGGGCGTCGAGCAATGGCTCGACATCGGGACGGGTCGCTCGCACCCGAGCTCGGACCGACTGGCCGAACGCCGGGGCGGACCCCACCGCTCGCGGCGAGGCGAGGGCCAGCACCGCTCCGCTCAGATCGTTGGTCGCCAGGGCGTCGAGTGCTGCCCGACCGTTCGCGATGTCGTCGACGACGACCGCACGGAGGGCTTCGCCTGCGGCAGCCTCCACCGCTGCGTCCCAGCCTTCATCGATGTCGACCAGGTCGAGCAAGATCCCGAGGACGCCATCGGCGGTCGCCAGCGCATCGGCGCCCGCGGCACTCCGGGCAGTGGCGAGCGCCTGTTCGAGCGCGTCGGCCCGCGCTTGCCAGCGGTGCACCTCGGCGTCGGCTGATCGACGCTCCTCGGTTGCCGCCTCGAGCTGTGTCTCGGCCCGGTCACGGTCGGCCTGAGCCAACGCAAGTGCCGATTCGCGCGCCGGCAGTTCAGTGATTTCGAGTCGTTTGGCATCGGTCTCGGCTCGTTCGCCATCGTGCTCGAGCCGGTCTCGACGCTGGGAGATCGATTCGAGTTGATCAAGAATGCGATCGCGTTCTTGCCGGTCGCGTTCGGCGGCAGAACGCAGAGCGGTGAGCTGCGCTCGCGCCTCGGCGGCGGCAACCGGCCTCGGACCGGCCCCCTCACCCCACTCGGCCTCGAATGAAGAAAGATCGGCGGCGATCGCCGCGGCCCGCTCGTCAAGCGTCTCGAACTCGGGAGCGAGGCCTTCTTTCTCGGTCATGGTTGATGTGAGATCGGCTGCGATGCGAGCCGACTCGGCTTCGAGGCTCGACACCACCCCTTCGTCGACCGACGACGCCAACTCACCCGACAGACGACGATGACGCTCAGCTACGACGTTGACCTGGCCCCGGACGCGTTCTCGGAGGCTGCGAGCTCGACCGAGGATGTCGGTCACGTCGGAACCGCCAAGTGCATTCAGCTCGGCTTCGGCGTCGATGACCACGGCGTCGAGACGGGCCAGATTTCGCTTCAACTCACCCTCTCGGGCATCGAACTCGTGGTGCTGCCGCTTGGCCGACTCGAGCGCGGTGGTGATCGCCCGGAGCTCGCGACCCGTCAGGTGGAGTTTGAGCGCAGTGAGTTCGGAGATGAGGTCGCCATGACGACGGGCGGCATTCGCCTGTTTCTCCAGCGGCTTCAGCTGCCGCTTGACCTCGCGCACCAGATCGGCCAGCCGGGCGAGATTGTCATCGGTCGAGGCAAGTCTGCGCTCGGAACGCTCCTTGCGTTTACGGTATTTGAGGACGCCGGCCGCCTCCTCGATGATCTGGCGGCGTTCCTCGGGGCGTGCGTTGAGGACGGCATCGATCTGGCCCTGGGAGACGATGATGTGCTGCTGACGACCGACGCCAGAGTCGGACAGCAGGTCCTGCACATCGAGCAGACGGCACGAGACCCCGTTGATCGCATACTCGGACTCGCCGGTTCGAAACAGCGTTCGGGTGATCTGCACCTCGGAGAACTCGATGGGCAGCGTGCCGTCGGAGTTGTCGATGGTGATGGAGACCTCTGAGCGTCCGAGCGCCGGGCGCTTCGCCGTACCGGCGAAGATGACATCGTCCATCTTCTGTGACCGAACCGCTTTTGGAGCCTGAGCGCCGAGCACCCAGGCCAGCGCATCGACAACGTTCGATTTGCCGGAGCCGTTCGGGCCGACGACCACCGTGACGCCTGGTTCGAGTTCCAGCACCGCCGGGTCGGCGAACGACTTGAATCCCTTGATTGCCAAGGATTTCAGATACAAGACAGAACCTCATCGTCGCTGGTGTGAGAGCTTATCGGTGGGGACGTTTGGGAGCGCAGCGAGAAACTTCAAGAACCCCGAACCCCAAAGGCCCCCGGGGCCGACGGGTTCCCTTAGACCTGCGTCTTGCAGAAATACACCGTTCGTCCCTTGAACTGGGCCTTTTCGATCGGCAGACGCGAACGCGGGCTCAGATCGCCGTCTTTGCCATACACCGCCAGATGATCCCCGTATTCTCCTGGGGCCCCGGTCAGGTCGACGAACGGCCGGGTCTCGAGTGACACGCCCCGGTACTTGATGGCGTCGTACAGAATGCCAACGACCGAGCGGTACAGACGACGCAGCTCCTGGGTCGACAGCTTGTTCGCAGGCCGGTCATAGCGAATACCGGCGTCGAACAAGATTTCGTCGGAGTAGATGTCGCCGATGCCGACGAAGACGCTCGGATCGGTCAGTACGGTTTTCAGTGGGGCCGAGAACGACTTCATGTAGCGCTCGAAGATGACCCACGAGATTGGCTTCGTCAGCAGGTCGAGACCACCGGCGTCGGGCAGCACGTCATCGATCTCGTCGGTTGACACCACCGCTATTCGTGAGTCGGCACCGGGGTCGATGATGCGAAGATCACCGCCCTGGGTGAAGCTGATGACGACCGCAGTTCCCGTCTCGTGCGCTTCCTTGCTCGCGACCCGCGCCAACGAGGCGTCGCCGAGCAGCTCGATGACGATCGAATGCTCGTTGTTGAGCTGCAGGATGATGGCCAGATCGACTCGCTCGACCACCACGATCTTGGCGCCCTCGACGAGATCGGTGAAACTCTTCTTCGTCCGATGGCGGGGCATGGTCTTCAAGACCTTGATGTCGACGGTCTTGATCTTGCGCCCGGCGGTATCGCGTTCAAGATCCCGTTTCAGGGTCTCGATCTCTGGAAGTTCAAGCATTGCTCTCGCCCATTTCCCCTGCGTATGAGGCATTGAGGGCCGACCACGCTGCGCTTGCCGCCGCCTGTTCAGCCCGTTTCTTGGATGTTCCCGATCCCTCGCCACGAGCGACGCCTTGCACCAAGGCAACGGCAACGAAGTTCTTGTCGTGATCTGGCCCCGAGCCGGTGATGCGATAGACCGGCGACCCCAGTTCGAGCTGTGCGGTCAGTTCCTGCAGGCGCGTCTTGTAGTCGAGGCGACCGGGCCGTTGGGCTCCGTCGACGATGTGCTCGCCGAGACATTCGAGGACGACGTCGTTGGCCTGATTCCAATCACTGTCGACGAACACGGCACCGACGACGGCTTCGAAGGCATCGGCGAGGATCGATTCCTTGACCCGACCACCCGACATCTCCTCACCCCGCCCGAGGCGAAGATCGTTGCCGAGCCCGATGTCGGACGACACCGCGGCCAGGGTCGAGGTGTTCACCACCGATGCCCGCAGCTTTGCCAACTGTCCCTCGGGGAGATCGGGGTAGGCATCATAGATGAATGCGGTGACCGCCAGCCCAACGACGGCGTCCCCGAGGAACTCGAGCCGTTCGTTGGATTCGGCGTCATCGTTCTCGGCGCAGAAACTCCGATGGGTGAGCGCGAGAACAAGCAGCGCCTCGTTGTTGAAGGCATACCCCAATCGCTCGCCAAGAGAGGCTCTGTTGGCGGCAGAGATCAGGACTCGGCCCCGGCCTTGGCGTAGACGTAGTCGACCGCATCGCGAACCGACTTCAGATCCTGCAGGTCTTCGTCGTCGATGCGGAAACCCACCGTACGGTCGGCGAGTTCCTCCTCGAGCGCTTCGACCAATTCGATCAGCGCCAGGGAGTCAGCTTCGAGATCGTCGGCGAACGAGGCGCCCTCACGAATCTCGTCGGGTTCGATTTCCAGTATGTCCGCCAAACGGTCGCGCACCAGTTCGAGGACTTCAGCACGGGTCATGGGGGATTGCTCCATATGAGTCTCGGCAGGCATTCGTGCTCCACTTGAGGGACCAGAACGCCGAGAGTGTAGCTGGTTTCGCCACCAATAAGCGCGAGATCAGGAGCGGGCGTCGATCATATCTCGCAGGCGCTCGACGATTTGGTCGTCGGCGATTGCTGCCGTGGTGAGGATGGCGCGACAGATCGTCGCAGCATCTGAGGACCCATGAGAGATACACGAAACGCCGCGAACGCCCAGCAGCAGGGCCGTACCGGTCTGCTCGGTGTCGAGGCGATCGATGACCGGGTTGATCAGCGGTGCGACGATCTCGCCCGCTGCCGCTCCGGCCGGCGTGGAGTTGATGGCGGCCCTCACCTGGGTTCGGGCAACCAGCATGGCACCTTCGATGGACTTGAGCACGACATTCCCGGTGAACCCGTCGCACACGATGACGTCGCAGACCCCGAGCATGAGATCGCGACCCTCGACGTTCCCGATGTAGTCCGCACCGACATCGTCGGCCCAGGTTCCGTCTTCGAGCAGCTTGGCCGCGTCTTTCACCAGCCGGTTGCCTTTGCCCGCCTCTTCACCGATCGTCAGCAAACCGACGCGCGGACGTTCGACACCGAAACGGACCCGGTTGTAGACCGTTCCCATCTCAGCGAACTGCACCAGCCACTCGGGATGACATTCCGCGTTGGCGCCACAGTCGAGCAGGGTGGTCTCGGTCGAGCCGAAAACCGGGAATGGCACCGCGATCGCCGGCCGTGTGAGCCCCTTGATCCGGCCCAGACGCAGGAGCGACGCCGCCATGGCCGCACCGGTGTTTCCTGCGCTGACCATTGCCGCGGCCTCGCCATCGCGTACGGCCTCGGCGGCACGAACGATCGACGAGTCTTTGAGACGTCGGACGCTGCTCGCACCCTCGGCACCCATCTCGACCACCTCGGACGCCGGTTTGACCTTCAGGTCGCCGACGTCGCCCAATCGATCGGCATCACCGACCAACAAGACGTCGACCCCCTGCTCGACGGCAAGACGCGCCCCGGCCACCAACACCGCGGGCCCGACATCACTGCCCATGGCGTCAAGAGCAATCGGCAGTCGTTCACTCATGTGGTTGCACGACCAAATGTGGTTGCACGACCAAATGTGGTTGCACGACCAAATGTGGTTGCACGACCAAATATGATTCTACGACCAAGCCACGTTCTGGAACAAGTGGCGGGCATGGATGTTCAGCCGACGTCGAGCGCCTGGCGACCCTTGTACCAGCCGCACGATCCGCAGACACGGTGCGGAAGCTTGGCCGTGCCACAGCGCGAGCAGGTGCTCATTGCTGGGGCGCTGAGGGTCCAGTTCGATGCCCGACGGCTGCGGGTCTTGGACTTCGACTTCTTCTTCTTTGGTACGGCCATGGCTGAAGTCCTGAGCGTTTCGATCCAATGTACCCACCGGCCGGCGGGCACGAACGCTGAAGGATAACGGCACCCACCCACGATTCCATCCACCGACCGAGTGAGACATGTGGCCAGGGGATGCGCTGATGGGTCGGGATCGAGGCGAAGTCTCAACCTTCACGCAGCCGGCACTCACCGATTCGACGCCTTCGCTCGACGTGACGCCTCTTGATCGCGACGAAACGACGACCGCTTCCATGTCGAACAAGAGCCGATCGGTCATCTCACACCGTTGGAGACCGACGACTGTCATAATCATCCGACCATCAACGTCCCGGAGGCAACGGACATGAGCAATCAACCACCGTGGGATCCAGGTTCCGGCGAGCCGGTCGATCCTTCCCGACAGCCACCTCCTGCCGGTTTCCCTCCGCCCGGCTCGACTCCACCCCCGAGCGGCTACCCCCCACCGGTCGGAACGCCGCCGGGGCAACCACAGCCGGGCTACAACCCGCCACCAGGATCGGGCTTCAACCCGCCGCCAGGTCAGGCCCCGCCCTACAACCCGGGCTATGGCGCACCGGCTACACCCAAGAAGCGCAGAGTGTGGGTGTGGCTGCTCGGCATCTTCGGGTTCTTGGCTCTGGGCATCGGGGGTTGCAGCTTTTTGCTGTTCCGCGCCGTCAGCGGCCCGATCGACCACGCCAATGAGTTCCTGGCGGCCATCGACGCAGCCGACTACTCGACTGCCGCCTCGATGGTGTCCCATGATCCAGGGTGCTTCGGCGAGAACGCCCAGCAGGACCTCAGTGACTACTTCGGCGGTGTCGCACTCACCGACTACGACTTGAAGTCGGTGAATGTGAGTTCGACCAACGGTGAATCAACCGGCGACGTTTCCGGAACGATCGAGGTCGAGGGCCAGCCCAAAACCACCATCAAGATGGGCCTCGTCAAAGAAGGTGGCGACTGGAAGCTGTGCGGGCTCGTCATCGATTCATGACCATGCGGCTCATGACCATGCGGCTCATGACCATGTGGTCACGGATTGGCGTCGACATTCCGGCACATCCAGAGTCGGCGCCGTCGCTCAGTCGAGATCGATATCGGACAGGGCTCCCCAGCGCGGATCCGGGGGCGGCGGTTCGGTCGCTCGCATTGCCGCCTGACGTTCCCACTCGTCGGCGGTGACCGTCGGATAGCGATCGGGGTCCGGGCCGGCACAATCGAAGCGACAAAGCGGCGCGAGCGGGAGGCCGATGAGCACCGCGTCACGCACGAGAGGCAGGAGGTCGACCTGCTCGCCGTCGAAGTCGACGATGTCGGAATCCTCCGGTGCGTGCACCTGGAAGATTTCGTCGATGGGGGTTGTCATCTCGCCGCGTACGGGATCGAGACAGCGGCGACATTCGCCTTCCCAGCCGAACTGCACCGATCCGAGCACGCAGACACCACGCTCGATCGAATCGATGATGACCGAACCGGTGACCGGCTCTTCATGGCGGAACCGGCTGGAGACGACGCTGAGCGGCGGCAGGACAGCGTCGATTTCGATCGTCATACGCTCCCCGAGGCGGCGACGGAGGTCGGCGACGTTCACCAGGAGATGACGCGTTGGTCGCACTCCACTGATGTCTGGGCTCATGTCTCGGCTCGCCTCTCTGCTCATCTCAGTCCCACTCTGCATAAGCCGAATGCTCGTCGACAGCATCATCGGGGCCTGGCGGAGGCGGCGGCAATTGGTCGGCGGCAGACGTACCGAGAAGCTTCTCGCGGCCTTGCTGGACCGTTCGTTGCGTCTTCTCGAGCACGATCTCGAACGACGCCAGCTTCTGATCGCAGTAGTCCTCGACCTGATGACGTAGCTGGCGGGCCTCGGCCCTGGCTTCCTCGACGATCGAGCGGGCCTTGGCGTCGGCCGCCTTTACGACTTCTTGGCGTTCGATCATGCGCGCCACCTGCGAGCGGGCCTGCTCGATGAGTTCGTCTCGCTCGTGTTCGGCCTGCAACAAGAAGTCTTCCCGCTCTTTCAGCAGCCAGCGGGCTGCCCGGAGCTCGTCGGGAAGCCGAGCTTGGGCCTCCTCGAGGAGATCGAGCAGTTCATCACGATTGACTTTCACGGTCGACGACATCGGCATCGGCCGGGCTTGCGAGATGATCGCGATCGCATCGGCGAGGATCTCGTCGACCTCGGGTGCGGTGTGAGAATTCGGGTGCGTGGTCATGCTGGGAACCTCTCGCTCAGCCGTTGCGCGACCACCGTCGGAACCACACTGGTGATGTCGCCTCCCATTGCAGCAATTTCGCGGACATAGCGGCTCGACACCAGCGACGCTTCCCCCATCGCGGGAGCGAAGAGCGTGGGAATATCTGCGGTCAGCGAGTTCATCGATGCCTGCTGCATCTCGGCGTCGAGATCGCCGGCGCCCCTCACTCCCTTGAGCAAACAATCAGCCCCAAGGGTGACTGCTGCTGCGGTCGCAAGACCAACGAACAGCTCGACGCGTACGTTTGCCAGATCGGCCACCGATGTTGCGATCATCGTTCGTCGCTCGTCGGGGGTGAAGAGACCTGAGGGCTTCGCCGGATTGTGCCCGACACCCACGATGAATTCATCGAAGAGCGGCGCCATGGTGGCGATCACCTGCAGGTGACCATTGTGTATCGGATCGAACGATCCAGGATAGAGAGCGACAGACATGCATATTTCCTTGTCGAGGGAGACCCAAAGATTCTGGCCGGTGATCCGCCGATCGGCAGATCTACAGCTCGCTCCCCCCGCCCGCAACAGAGTAGCGCCGGGTCAGGCCTCCGCTACGTCAACTCGCCGGACAGCGGTGTGCGACCGTTGTCTTCCAGCGCAACGAGACCCGCGACCTCGGGAGCGGTGGCAGCCTCGGCGGCATCGGTTCCAGCGAGGTCGGAACGAGACGCGATCAGGATTTTGGCCCGTCCGTACTTGCGGCGGCGCTCCTCGACCCAGCCGTCGGCGAGCTCGATCGGACGTTCTGCATGCCCAACGAGGAGGTCGGCGTCGACTCCGTCGAACAGCGTCTGCCAGACATCGAGTCGGTACGGCGGGTCACAGAACGCGATGTCAGCGTGACCAATGGTTTGGACTGCCCGCTCGACCGGCACCGACAAGATCGTGGTCTGACCCGAGAAACCGAGCGTGCGGATGTTCTCCTCGAGGGTCTTCAGCGCCCGGCGATCGTTCTCGACAAACGTGACATGTCGGGCCCCGCGACTCAGGCTCTCGAGTCCGAAGGAACCACTCCCGGCGAAGAGATCGAAGACGATGGCATCTTCGACGCCGCCCAGGCTGACCAGCATGTTGAAGATCGCCTCTTTCGCGCGATCGGTGATGGGGCGAGTGCCCTGCCCATCAGGGGCGATGATCTTACGACCGCGGGCCGTTCCGGCAATGATGCGCACACCTCGACGGTACCGGGAATAGCCTCCACGCTATGCCGATGCCCGATCTCGAGATTGTCTGCGTCGATTGCGGAGGTACCTGCT
>RCMY010005900.1_pt1 | contig 10625 bp, 11 predicted proteins | sample 2041341 | NCBI WGS metagenome assembly RCMY01 (sample SAMN09708234, study PRJNA481090) | Marine sediment metagenome, whole genome shotgun sequencing project.
GGGATTATGGGGGGGGTGGTGGTCTGTAACTTCCCCGTAACATTCAGTAACATTCGGTAACAATAAGCAATACTCGACAATAGTTTAGAGTCAGGATAGATTACAAAATACATATTGACAAAAACCTATATAAATGAAGGGAATAAATGATACTTACAAAATTAAATTGACAAATTACTAACTGTCGGTTTTCTATTTATGACACATGAAAAAAGATCAACTCCAAGTGTCACCGTGTTAAATCCATATAAAGTAAGCAAATATGGTGATCTGTGACACTTTGACACTTGAAGTTGACCTATTAAATATGTTATGGATTCAGTTACACAGTTAATACATAACTAATTATGATTCACTGATTCTGTTTTTAGGTAGGTTAAATAAGGATTCCTGAGGTGAGTAGACCTTCACGTCACGAAGTGAATACCCGAAAAGATGATTAAATCGAGTAAATACAAGTGATTTAAAAGATTCACCTATTTGATGTTAGTAATGAGTTAGACTGATCGTTGGCTATTGACTTTGTCTTCTAATAATGTTAGAATAGGTACTTAAATCGGAGTTGCATAGATAGTTGACACTGTTCTCACAATATGAGATACTAGCAACCTGAGAGATAAGAAGTACAGCACTCAGAGACTTTATAGTCTCATAACATTAGATAATTCAATAGATAATCAGATGATTTATTCATCTAAGGATAACAGAAATGACTCAGAACTTGCAAGAATACTGTAGAGACTTTCGATTGACTACGTTAGATAAGACACTCGATGACATCCACAAGATCACAGACGTTAATGTTAAGACTCTATCAGCATTTGAGCATGGTAGGTCAAATAATATTAACCATTTACAACACTATATAGATGCGTGTGATAACGAAAATCAGATCCATCTATTCCATATCGGTCTAATGAAACGCATGACCGAACAAATGAAACACAGATATACATAACTAAAAAACGAGTAATTCCAATGAAACCAACAACCAATAAAAATAAAACCAATTTCTTAATTTCAATATTTTTCACTTTAGGCATGATTACAGGGGTCAATACACTAATACTAGCGAACGTAATGACAGCAACGGCATCAACTCACATGGAGGTGACTAAATGAGTAATTTGAATACTATAATTATTGATCCTGAAACAAGTCCAATTAGAGGAATCGCAGTACCTAAAGTAGAACGCATTAAGAAGTTCAGAGCCGAGGCATCAAAAATGGCATCGGTAGCAAATAAACGAATACAGAGACTTGAAAAGAACGGTCTACAAAACAGCCCAGCATATCAAGGTTATTTAGCTAGTGGCGGTGGTAAATTCTCAGTAGCAGGTAAGAACTACCAAGAAGTACAAGCAGAAATGGGTCGTATGAAACGTCTAATTGATGCTAACACCTCAACAGTCCGAGGTTATAACAAGTACATGAAAGAGGTAGCAGAGGCAACAGGGATCAAATATAAGAACCTCACAGAGTTAAGGGATAAGACTGAGAAATTCTTTGAGCTATCAAATAAAATCAATCAGTATCTAGGAATGGTTGAGGACATGGCTAGTTCAATCGGTTATGAAAAGATTTGGACTTCAATCAATACATACGTTCAGGATAATAGAATAGATCTAGCAGAATCGGATATGTCTATTGATACCATGATCGCAGAAATATCAAATGCAATATTAGAAATTGAAACACCTGAATTAGTGACAGCAAATGGAGGTTCAGCTAGTGATCCTGAAATGTCAGCATGGTTCATGTTGCCTAAGGAGTAGACTAGAAATGAGACCATATAACGAAATGATAGGCTATTTAAAAGGCAAGAAGTTCCCAACAGTTAAGAACAATAAACAGATTGAATATTTGAACATTGAGGCAGGATTCGACATTGAAACCACTTCAAGCAAGGTAAATGATAATAAAGTCGCTTTCATGTACGTTTGGATGATAGCGATTGAGTATGAAGGAGACACATTTTACGGTAGAACATGGGCTGAATTTGTTGATCTGTGTACTCAACTTCAAGAACACTTTGAATTGAATGATGAAAAAAGGCTAGTAGTTTACGTTCACAATCTTGGATACGAATTCCAGTTCATGCGTAAATACTTTAATTGGACTGATGTATTCAGTAACTCAGAACGTAAGCCAATGAAGGCACTGACTGATCTAGGTATTGAATTCAGGGATTCATATGTATTGAGTGGTTACTCACTAGCAAATACTGCAAAGAACCTAGCCAAGCACAAAATTAAAAAGATGGAAGGTGATTTGGACTATTCACTAGTGAGACACCATGAAACACCGTTAACAGATGATGAAATTGGATACTGTGTTAACGATGTACAAATCATTCTAGCGTATATCAACGAACAAATAGAACATTGTGGCGATGTTTCTAAAATACCAATGACAAATACAGGTAGAGTTCGTAAATACGTGAGAGAGGCTTGTTACAAAGGTAAAAAAGCAGGTAGAGCAAGAAGATCAAAAGCATATCTCGAAAAGATGCAAGCATTAACACTCGAATCAGATACCTATTCAATGCTAAAGAGATCATTCATGGGTGGATTCACACATGGTAATGCTCTATACGTTGGTGAGGTACTTGAAGGAGTATCAAGCATTGATTTTACTAGCTCATATCCTAGCGTTATGTTATCAGAGAAATTCCCAATGTCAAGATTCCAAGACGCTGAGATCAAAAGTGTTAAAGAATTAGATTTTGCTTGTAATACATACGCTGTGGTGATGCAGGTCAGATTCCATAAATTAGTTGGTCAGATAGAACAAGAAAACTATCTCAGTGAATCGAAATGCCCATTTAAAAAGAATGTAGTTGTTAATAATGGTCGTGTCTATAGTGCAGACGTGATTGAAACAACTTTGACTGATGTTGATTATGGCATTATGAAACAGGTTTATAAATGGGAAGGGATCGAGATTCTGTATGTTAAAAAGGCACGTAAAGACTACCTACCAAAACCAATCTGTGAATCAATATTACAGCTATATCAAGACAAGACGCAGCTAAAAGGCGTTGAGGGTTCAGAGGTTGAGTATATGCTCTCTAAAGGGATGCTAAATTCAGTTTATGGTATGTGTGTTCAGGACGTAGTTAAGAATCAAGCAACCTATGATGAATCAGGTGAATGGGGATTTGTAATACCAGACATGGATGAAACAATCAAAGATCATAATGAGTCACGTAACAGATTTTTATATTATGCGTGGGGTGTTTGGATCACAGCCTATGCACGTAAGAACCTATGGAGTGGTATTTTAGCAGTTGGTGATGATTATGTTTACTCAGATACAGACAGCTTGAAGGTTCTGAATTATGACAATCACGTTCCATACATAAAATGGTTCGATGCTCAGATCATTAAGAAAATGGAATTGATGTGTGATTTCTACAAATTAGATAAAAAACTACTAAAGCCTAAAACAAAAGATGGTGTGGAGAAGGTTCTAGGTATTTGGGATTTTGAAGGTAGTTACAAGAAATTCAAGACACTAGGAGCAAAACGTTATCTATTAGAGGTTGAGACAGATAGTGAAATACCTGAAATGGAGATCACAGTTGCAGGACTTAGCAAACAGAATGGTTTGAATTATATGCTTGAAGTCAGTGAAAACGATTCAGACAAAGTATTTGAAATGTTTGATGATAATTTGTATATACCCGCAGACAGAACAGGAAAAATGACTCATACCTATATTGATTGTGAGAATGAATTTACTATCACAGATTATGAAGGTAATGAGACCAGTATCAAAACGTTAAGCAGTACACATTTAGAGATTTGTAGTTTCACACTAGACAGATCCATTCAACATATGGAGTTCATTGAGAACCTCAGAAAAGGAGCAATTTATAAAGGAGTAGATCACGTCTAATGGCTAACTACTACAACACAAATAAAATAATGAAAATGAACGCAACCTATAATGTCATATTTGGGGAGCGTTCAAACGGTAAAACATACGCACTATTAGAACAGAGTCTAAAATCATACTTCAAAGATGGTTCACAGATGGGCTATGTGAGGCGCTGGAAAGAGGATCTAACAGGTCGTAGAGCATCAAGGCTATTCAGTGGTGTCAATGAGAATGGAGTCGTTAAGAGGCTCTCTCATGGTCGATTTGAGGCTGTTCACTACTATGCAGGGAAATTCTATTTATGCAACTATGATGATTCAGGTAAGGTGATCTATTCAGATACGGATATTGTAGCATTCACATTTAGTCTATCAGATGGTGAGCATGACAAATCAACTTCATTCCCTTCAATCAAAACAATCGTATTTGATGAATTCCTAACAAATCGTTTATACCTACCTGATGAATTTGTACTGTTTATGAATACAGTTTCAACCATCGTGAGACGTAGAGATAACGTAAAGATCTATATGCTAGGCAATACAGTTAATAAATTTTGTCCTTACTTCAATGAAATGGGATTGAATAAAGTTCCACAGATGAAACAGGGATCAATAGATTTATACAGTTATGGTGAGTCTAAATTAAAGGTAGCTGTAGAGTATTGTGCTAGTAATAACGATTCTAAGAACTCAGAACAGAATAAGTATTTTGCTTTTAATAATCCAAAACTGGAAATGATAACAGGCGGATCATGGGAGTTAAGTATTTATCCCCATCTACCTTACAAATATAAGCCCAAAGACGTTCTACTTAATTACTATATTGAGTTTAACGATAACATATATGATTGTGAGGTGATTGAAGTTGATGAAGTTGTATTCACGTTCATTCATGCTAAGACGACACCAATCAAAGATCCTGAAAATCATATTATATACACACTAGAACCAAAAGCAGAAATTAACTATAACCGTTCTGTCTTTAAACCAACAAACAAGATGCAACAAAAGATTCTGTGGTTCTTTAAAAATGATAAAGTTTTCTATCAGGATAATAATATTGGTGATGCAATCAGTAATTACTTAAAGATAGCAAAACGATTATAAAGATTTGAATAAATGGAAATAATAATTGATCTAGTTAATACGTTAGGATTCCCCATATCAGTATGTATTGCTTTATTTTGGATGAACAGAGAAATGATGAAGTCATATCAACTACTGTTAGTCGATTTTAAAGATACTCTAAGAGACAATACAGAGGTAATGAGAGCTAATAACGAGGCTATGAAAAACAACAATGATAAAATATTAACACTAGTAAATACCATCGAATACGATAAAAATAATAATGATAAACTATAACTTCAAAGATAAACAACAAAATGTAAAACAATTAAACAATTATATGCTTACTAAAACTCTCTCAATGTTTGAGTATGAAAATCTACCTGAGACCATACCCTATAAGGAGTTAGAAAAGTTATTACAGATAAATGGATACGCTTATATAACTGAGATTAAAGGCTCTCTATATGCGTTCTCAGGTGGTCTAGGAGGCGTTCAAGACGTGTACGGCAACCCAACTACCATAACAATTAATAACGTGGCATTAGGGTTCAATGAGACGCTCTCAATAGCTGATGATGGGGTGCTTGTTACTAATGATGATCTGCTAATTGGTTTAATGCCATTACTAGAAAAACACAATTCATTGTTAGTTGAGAATGATATTAATATGGTGCTGAGTGGTTATAACTCACGTATGCAAACGTTAATCAGTGCTAGTGACGACAGAACAAAAGCAAGTGCTGAGTCATACATCAATAAATTAGTGGACGGAGACATAGCGGTCATTGGCGAGAATGCTCTATTTGATGGTGTAAAGGTTCAATCAGGATCTAGTTCAGGTGGTGTTGGTATCTCAACAATGCTTGAATATCATCAATACATCAAAGGCACTCTAAATAATGAAGTTGGATTATCATCTGCATTCAATATGAAAAAAGAGAGATTAATCACGTCAGAGGTTGAACAGGGAGAGGATTCATTATTCCCATACGTCTATAACATGATGAAATGTAGATTGAAGGCTATAGAACTAATTAACTCTAAATACGGTACATATATCGAAATTGATTTTGGTTCAGTCTGGCATCAAAAGAACAAAGAAATGGTTGATGATTTGATAGATGAATCAGATTTGAATGACCTGCCTGATGAAATGAATATTGATAGCACTCTACATGATGTTGAACCCTTACTCAAATCTGAGGATGGTATCACCACCGAAAATACGGTAGTGGATGAAACGCCAGTGGCTAATGGGATTGATAGCACTAGTCACGATGACGAGCCTCAAATTGAGGATGAGACGCTTACACAATCTGTGGAAGTATCCGAGGATCAAGTTGAAGCAATAGAGATCAATGAGATAGTAGATGATGTAATTGATTCTGAACCAGTTAAGAAATCTATTCCTACGGTTACACAAACTATACAAAAAGATGGTGACAAAGTGGATGATAATGTGGTAGAGGACTTGACTTTGTCTTCTAAAAATGTTAGAATAGCAACCATAGATCAAGAACTCTTAGAGCTATATACAGAGCTTGATAGAGAGGATCTAACAGAATCCGATAGGCAAACAATATTAGAATTAATCACAGAACTCAAAGAGAATAAAAATGAATCTAGCTGAGTATATAGGACAAGATAATATATTCACTGAACTCATGGAGGTGGGAGATAATCCCATCTTCAATATTGAGAATAATCAGGTAATGAATTTATTATTAAAACTGAATCATGGCGATAAGATTGTATTCAATAAGTTTGAAACAGTCAGCATGAATGAAGTAGCTAAGATGTTAACGCTACAACATGGTAAGAATTGGAAACGTATTTTAGATGTATCCATAAATGGATTGAACATTGGAGCTAGTTCAGTTCATACAATCACTGAGACCATAACAGAATCAGAAAGTAGAATTAATAACAGAGAGGATCTGAATAAGGTATCAGCATACAACAGTGATGAATTAGTAACCAATGACGGTACTAACTCTAATAACAATGAAAACGTTAATGGTGACAAACTGAGAGTCTTAACTGATGAAGTAACAGACTACAATACACTATTTAATAACCTATCAACCTCAATCAAAAACAACATAATTGATATTGTTATAACAGACGTATCAAATTTTCTCACTCTATCCATTTACGGATAATAGGGTGCTGGAAAATCAGCAACCCTCACACAAAATAAAAAATAATAAATAAAAGTAAATAATTAAAATGAAAGTAACTCAACTCCACACATTAATCAATTCAGTAACACAAGAAGTATTAGGATCAGAAGCGGTAATTTTAGAGGATCTAAGTAACGTAGTTGACATTGGTAAACAAGTTATTGATGCGTCAGCAGTTGACAGCTATGTTAAAAAACTAGTAAATCATATCGGTAAGGTTGTATTTGTTAACCGTTTATATGCAGGTGGCGTTCCAAGTGTCTTAATGGATTCATGGGAATATGGTTCAGTATTAGAAAAGATCACAGCAGAACTACCAACAGCAACAGAAAATGAATCATGGGCATTACAAGACGGTACTGATTATAGTCCTGATGTATTTTATCAGCCTAAGGTATCAGCTAAATTCTTTAACTCTCAGGTAACGTTTGAAATTCCTTTATCATTTACTGAGAAACAAGTTAAAGAGTCATTCAGTTCTAAAGAACAGTTGAATGGTTTTATCTCTATGCTAACCACTAGCGTTGAAAATGCTATGACTGTTAAATTAGACGCTCTAATCATGCGTACAATCAACCACATGGCAGCAGAAACAGTTGCTAATGAATTAACCGTTGATGATGCTATCGTCTTAACTGGATCAAGTGTAAAAGCTGTGAACCTATTGAAACTATACAACGAAGGTAAGACAGCAAGTCAAAAAGTAACAGCACAAAATGCTCTAACTAATGCTGATTTTATCCGTTATGCAACATACACAATCGGTATCTATTCAGATCGTATGAGTAAGATCTCAACCCTATTCAACGTAGGTGGTAAAGAGAGATTCACACCTAAAGATCTACAACATACTGTATTACTATCTGACTTCTCTAAATCTAGTGAGATCTTTTTAAGAGCAGACATTCAGAATACTGAAAACGTAACATTACCAAAACATGATTCAGTACCATATTGGCAGGGATCAGGTGTTGACTATTCATTCAACGATGTTTCAAGTATCAATGTTAAGACCTCAACAGGTAAGACAGTTGCTGTAAGTGGTTTAATTGGTGTTATGTTTGATCGTGATGCGTTAGGTGTTACCAACCTTGATAGACGTGTTACTACTAACTACAATCCAAAAGCTGAATTCTTCACTAACTTCTACAAGTTTGATGCAGGCTACTATAATGATCTAAATGAAAACTTTGTTGTTTTCTTCATGGGCTAAACAATAGCTATCACTGAGTAGGGGCGTTTCCACACTCAGTGTAGGCGTTACTAGTTCCATAAATGTTATCAAATAACTTGCACCCTTTTTAATTCTGTCATTCTTATTTCTTTTGGGTGGTATCGACAAGTTGTTTGGTGAGTTGGTCTTATGAGACTGGTTATCTCATAGGGTTCATTGGGGAATAGGGTATCGCATTCGTGTGATGCCCTTTTTCTTATCTATCAAATACAAATCAAATATGACTAATCAGAATCAGTAAATAATGCTAATACTTTATAAGAATAGATCGAGTGACAATACACTTGATAAGACACTAACAGAACCACTTGAAATAAGAGTGATTCTAAAGAGAGATATAGATCTCACAAATCCTGAATTAATACTCAGAGACATTGAAGGATATGACCTAACACAATATAACTACTGTGAAATAACAGATCTAAATAGATTCTACTTCATTGATTCCATTGAGAGTATAACCAATGAGACAAATCTATTTAGATGCACTTGTGATGTATTAAGTACCTATAAATCAGACTTATTGCAATGCAATGCGAGGCTAAAGAGATCACTAAAAACAGGTGACTATATGAATTTATCATTAGATGAATCAGTAACTAAAAACATTAGCACATACGCCAGTGGCGTGAGTCTATCAAAAGATAAAACAGTAATTTTGACTACGGTAGGTGTGTAATGAGTTATTCAGTAGACCTAACAAAGCCTATTAATATAGGTGATTATGATTCATACATAACAGTAGACGGAACAGTAAATCAATTATCAGGATGGAACTTATCAGCATACGTTCCAGTGGTAAGCGGTGCAAGTTATCATCTACAAAGTGGTGGCGTTCTAGGTAATTCACCTGCTAGTGTTTACTATGATGCTAATAAGGTTCTAATAGTTGGACATTCAACTAATACAGGCGGTAGAGAGAGAACCACAGCACCACAGAACGCTAAATACATCAGAGTCTCTTATTATGCTGGATATGCTTGTAATTTAGTTCAAACAACAATGTTAGATGCGTATCCATCAACAGATCCAGTTGACCCACCTCCAATAGAACCTGAACCAGTAGAACCAACCTATGACGGTTTAAGAGTCTCTCAGAGCCTACTAGACGACCTTAACGCTAACTCTATAACTTTATACGTTAATGATGTTGATGCGACTGTATTGGACGCTAAGATACCCTACGGATCAAGTCTAAAGATGATTATCACAGTCAACAATAGAGTATTTGTTACTAGTGGTGATAGTGATGCTGATGTTAGCTATAGAGATGAAAACGGATTCTTTATTAACTTCAAAATGGGTGCTACTAATAAGATTGCAATATTAACTAGTTTTGAAGGACTGTCTTATACATCATTTAACATCAATACAAAGCTAGTAGAACCTGATCCTGATCCAGTAGATCCAACATTACCACCAGTAGACGGATTCAGAAAAGGGACTAATGATGTATATCGTTTAGATAAGTCAAAAGTGAGAGACTTCATAACGACTAACTTCAATGGTAATAATGGTACTGAGGCATTTGATTTTGCTAAATATATTCTAGGACTAATTGAGATTCCATTCACTGTACCTGAATCTGAGGTGTTAGGAATTCAGAATATTCAACTGAGTTCATATAAGACAGACTTCACAGCTGAGTTACTAGCAGTGGATGAACTCAAATTTGATCTAGGTTCTGTTACTGTACCACTCACTAGCGGTGATTCGTTAGACTATAAAGGTAAGACGTGTTTGATCCATGTGCCTTACTGTGAACCGTTAGCAATTAATTCTGATTATGTATTAGGTGAGACAGTGAGAGTTGAATTTGTAGTCAGTCTCTATGATTCATTAACCACTGTGAATGTCTATTCAACTAAATTGAATGATCTTGTAATGTCTAAATCTATTGATCTAAATGCCTCAATTCCTTTTGGTATTGCTGAGAATAGACCATCAAGAAACAGACCAGATTCAGTGAAGTTAGCAGTAAATAATGAATTGGATCATGTATTTATTGAAGTCATTAGCAATGAATATCTATTAACTGATGGATTGTTTACCATTCCAGTGATTGATGAATGTCTCATTGGTGATTGTTCAGGGTATATAAAGGTTGAAAATATCAATCTAGTATCTAAAGCTACAACCAAAGAAAAGGATCTTTTAATGGGTGTACTCACCTCAGGAATCCTTATTTAACCTACCTAAAAACAGAATCAGTGAATCATAATTAGTTATGTATTAACTGTGTAACTGAATCCA
>RCMY010011350.1_pt1 | contig 10624 bp, 8 predicted proteins | sample 2041341 | NCBI WGS metagenome assembly RCMY01 (sample SAMN09708234, study PRJNA481090) | Marine sediment metagenome, whole genome shotgun sequencing project.
TGCGGGGGCATGAAAGCGAAATTATCCTGTTTGAAGCTGCGGCAAGGGCATTAAAGGAAATGCAGATAAAGAAGCTGCCCGATCTCGCCGCGCTGCGCAAGGAGTATAGAAGCTTAAACGACAGGAAAACCAAATTGTATGAAGATTATCGGCAAGCCAAGAAGCAAATGCAGGAATACGGCGTTGTCAAAAAGAACGTCGATAGTATTCTTTACCCGTCCCAAAGCAGGGCGCGGGAGCAGGAGCGATAAGGCGCAAAACATGGGGTGGCAAGTGGAATGTTAAGGGCTGAAAACGCCTGTGTTTCTGCGGCTTCCAGCGCATGAAAACGACATAGACGATAAAGTATATTCAAACCCGCAAAAACGGCTTTCTAATTGTCCACGCAAGGACAAAAAAAGAACAGGGGCTATTCCTCGTCGGTCAAGATAAACTCCCTTTCGGAAAACTCGCTGTCCGTCATGGCTTGCAGCTTGTTCACCGCTGCGGCGGCAAGCTGGCGCATATCCTCGTCCATGTAGGGCATGGCGGCAAGGATATTTTCAAGCGTTGTTTCCCGGCTGTCCTCGGCGTAGATCGCAACAATGTTTTCTTCCTCAATGGTAAAGCGGGTATTCATGCTATCAAACCTCCAAATCCTTTTTATGCTCTTTCTGTTTATCTTTCGGCTGCTGCGCCGCCTGTTTCTTGTATTCGTCCAGCTTCTTCAAAATGGACGGTTTTTTCTGCGGCTGTTCCCGTTTCTCGGCTTTTACCGCTTTTGCAAGGTCGGTAACGGAAATCGCTTCCCCCGCCTTTGCCCGCTGCTCAAAATCTGCAACGGTGGGCGTTTGCGGCGTATTGTTGATAAGCCCGTCAAAATTGTTGTCGTTCTGCTCTATGGTGTCCTCGACGTGCTTTAAGGGATTATCCCGCTGCGGCTGCTCGGCGGCTATGGCATAAGCCTGTGTGCCATTCCCCATAATGAGATACTTCCCGTCCTCCGACGCATGGTGAAAACCAAATCCCGCCGCTTCGATCTGTTCACGGCTCATATCGGTAATATGAAAATTGCCCCTCGGCGTTCTAACGGTTTCACCCGTCAAAAGGCTGTCGGGGGTCGCTTCCGGCTGCTGCTTTTCAAGCTGCCCGTCCTTGTAGGAATATCCTTGCGCCGCGATTGCTTCAAGGGTCTTGCCCGTAACGTCGCCATAAATCCGCTTGTCTGCGTCAACCAGCATTTGCAAAGTGTCTTGTACGGTGTCGGACAAGGCTTGCTGCTGTTCGGGCGGCAGCTTGTCAAATACGGGGGTCTGCTGCTCCTGCAAAAACTCCGGCACTTGCTGAAAACCGATACTGTCTACATAGTGGGCGGTGTCCTCGTCGTTCTGATGAAGCACAACAATGTCGGAAACGGAAAGGCTATGCCCCTTAAAGTCGGCGGGGTGGTCGATATTAAACCTTTCCCAAATGTCGCCCAGCGTCATATCCTTTGTAAGCGGTGCAGTATAGACGAGTTCATAATTTACCCGGTCAATGGTAAGTCCAGCCGCTTGCAGACGGTCATAAGGCTCAAAGCGCAAGTCCCTTGTTTCGTCCCCGCGCTTTAACTGATAAATGGAAAAGGTATCGCCCTGCTCCTGCTCGGCTTGCCGCTGCTGCTGCAACTCGGTAAAATGCCCCTCAATCTCGGTAATGAGTTCCTTTGCGGTGGTCTGTATTGTTTCAAGGGACGCTTTTAACTCGGTCATTTCCTTGCCGCTGCTCCAACCAGCCACATAGCCGAAAGAGTAATCGGAAGTATCAAGGCCGAAATGCTGGCAAACCGTATAAGCGACGCTTTCCGCTTCTACCTCGCAGGTATGGCGGTCAACGCGGTTTTGCTGCTCCGGCGGGGCGTTTAAGTCTACGTCGTGCAGCTTCGCATGGGCGATTTCGTGAATGGCGGTCTTTACCGCCTGTAATTCACTCACGCCCTCTTTGATTGCAATACGCTTGTCGGTCAAACTGAAATACCCATTTGCGCCGTTTGTGATCTGCTCAAATGCAATCGGGACGGGGGACGCTTTTTCAAGGGCGGCGAAAAAATCCTCGTACTGCTCCACATCGGCAAGCAGCGGTTTAACGGAAAGGTCGGGAAACTCCTTGCCCTCGGTCTGCGAAATATCAAAGACGGTTATAACCTTAAAGGCGGGGACGGTGATTTCCTTTTCTTCCTTTACCACTTTTCCCTCGCGGTCAAGCATGGGCTTTCTCGTTTCGGGGTCGATTTTATCAACCAGCTTTTTCACCTTGTAGGGCGCGGGGGCAAAGATTTTAATGCCTTTCTCGCCTTTCTTTACATGGCGGTCAAACTCCTTTTCCCATTGACGGAAGCCCATTACCAAATTGCCGCCCTGCATAGCAATTAGGATAGTGTTATTCAAACTATAATCATGGAACTTTGACATAGCGGTTAGAAACTCTTTGTAGCGGTCGCTGTCAAAAATCGCCTGTACGCCCTGTTCCAAACGCGCGGTGATCTCCTTTACCTTTTCGGCGGGCTTTTCGGAAGTAAGGATAATGGGGACGACGGGGCGGGGCTGCTGCGGCTCTGCGGCCTGTGCGTCTGCTTGCTGCGTTTCGGCTGCGTCCATATAGGCTTTGTCCTGTTCGCCGCGCTCCGGCTGCGGGTAACTCATAATGCGGTATTCTTCCGGCACTTCGCGCCCCTCAAACTGCCGTTCCCACTCGTCGCCGCTTTCCACGATATAGCCGTACTCGGTAAACGCGCCTTTTTCCTGCGCGGCAGCGTTCCTGCCAAAAGTAGAAAGGTCAATGCCGCCTTTCCATTCTTCGGGCATTTGTACCATGCCGGATTGATTTAAGTAATAGTCGCCCAAATCGTGGTAGTTATGTACTTCGGGGATATGGACGTAAAAATCCACGTTGTAGGTGAAGTCAATTACCTGTCCAATATTTGCAAGCCCGTTTTTCTGCTGCAAAGCTGCGTTCAGCTTGCCAACCTCGGCGGGGTCAAGCTGTTCGAGCCGCGCCGCAAGAAAATTGAGTTCGTCCACGTCGGCGGCGCATACCATTTCATAAGGCAAGGCAATATGTTTCTCCGGGTCGTCGGAATAGCCGCGAATGGAAAAATCCTGCGGGTTGTCGGCGGTAATGCCGACGTTCCGCATAGCTTCGTGCAACTGCTCCTTTGTGGCGGGCATATCCAACCAATAGCCGCCGGGGTCGCCCGCGTCAAAGCGGCTGCGGTTGCCTATCATAATAGAAAACTGTTCGCTCATGTGTTCACGCTCCTTTTCCTGCCCGGTATTTTCGGGGATAGCTGCCGCCTGTTGCTGCTGCGGGGGTTCTTCGCCCTCTATGGTGTAGTCCGGCATGAGCATACCGTTTACTTTGAAATAGTCGGCGTACTCCTGCGGGATAGGCGGGGAGATTTCCGTAAACAAGCGGTCATACGCTTTGATACGCCCATTCAGATACTTTTCCATAGCTGCCTTGTCGGTGAAAACCTTTCTATCTTGTCCGGCAATCTTCGCTTGGGTTCTGCTTGGGCTGTTGGTGCGCACGCTCCATGTAAGCGTCCATGAATACGGGATAGATTTCTGCGCTTCTTTGTCGTAGCGGGTATTCTCGTAAATGTAGTAATTCATCTGATATACCCGGTTGCTGCGAATATGGCGGTTATGCTCGGTGGTCTGCCACTCGTTAGCGGTGTGCTGGACGTGCGGCGTTCTCACATATTCAAGTGTTTTATCCAGCAAAAGCGTTCTTCCCGCCTGTTCCCCATGCGGCGGCGCGTTCTTTAAGGTCGTCAAAAATCGCCTGTTCTGCCGCCGCGCTTTCGCTGCGCATGGAAAGTAGCTGCGCAATCGGCAAGGAAGCATAAGGGGCAATCTCCCTGTCCTTTGCTTCAAAATATATCCGGCGTTCTATCCGCATGGTTTCGGCGGCTTCTAATTTGTCATGGTCGTATGAGGAATACGGCATATTCTTTCATCACGTCCTTTCTCGGTCATATAAGGGTTTGGGACTATCCCAACAAGCAAAATGCCCGCGCTCTCTATGGGAAGCGCGGGCATTTCTCGCAAACGGGTACTCGTTTGCTGTGCTTGCTATGTAGTTGTTTTTATCCGTAAACGCCTGTTTCTCTCGCTTTGGGCTTTCTGTCTGCGGCGTATCTTTGCCGCGCAATCGGGGCAGTATTTCGCCCGGTTGCTGCCCGCCGCAAACGTGCTGCCGCATACCGCGCAACGCTTCAAATCGGTTTCCCCGCTGCGGGTGATCTGTTCGCAAAGCTGCCTGTCGGCGGGTAATACCGCTTCGCGGAAATAGCGGCATAGCAGCGAATAGCTGATACTCTGCACACAAACGCAAGTTTCCCCGTCGTCCAGCAGCAGACAATTCCCGCAATCGTTGTTTGCACAAGCGGCGCGGGTCATTTTCTTTACGGCGCGGTATTGCTTTTCATCAAGCCTTATCATTTTCGGTTCTGCTCGACGCGGAAGTTTACATACTTGCCGCCTGTGTCGGCAAGCAGCACAACTCCGTCAAAGGTCTTTCCCGTCTTGGTCGAGTACATACCTTTGATTTTTACCTTTCCGTCTTTCAAAAGGGCGGCGGCAATCGCCTTTGTGAAAGCCTTTTTGCGCTGCTCAAAAAAGCGGTCATTCTTCCACATCACAAAGCTGCAAGCCCTGTCGGAGCAGTAAAAGTTTTTCTTGCCCTCGTAAACCGCCGCGCCGCAACGGGGGCAAGTGCCGATTGCTTCCCGCTGCGGGGTAAACAGCTTCGCTTTATCCTCGGAAATCGCGGAATAGGTCTTGACAAGCCCCGCTGTCATTTCCTCAATCCCGCGCATGAAGTCGGCGGGGCTGTCGCTGCCCTTTGCAATCCCGGTAAGGCGCGTTTCCCATTCTGCCGTAAGCTGCGGGGACGTAAGGCTGTCGGGCAGAATAGCGACAAGGTTATACCCGTCCTTTGTGGGGATTAGCTTTTTGCCCTTGCGCTCGGCAAAGCCCGCGCTAATGAGTTTTTCAATGATACCCGCCCGCGTCGCGGTGGTGCCTAACCCTTTGCGCTCCGCGTCCTCCGGCGTGTCCTCCTTTCCCGCACTCTCCATAGCCGAAAGTAACGTATCTTCGGTAAATGCCTTTGGGGGCTGCGTGTAACGTTCGGAGATCTCCGCTGCCGGATTGTCAAAGGTCTGCCCCTCGGCAAGCGGGGGTAAAACCGCTTCCGGCTCTGCGTCCTCGTCCTGTTCCCCGGACGCGGCGCGGGATAGTCTTTCAATCTCGCGCCAACCCTCGCAAAGCGTCGTCCTGCCCTTTGCGGTAAAGGTATAGCCGCCGCAAGTGAAAACCGCCGTAACCGCTTCATACTCATAGGGCGCGGCAACGGCGCAAAGCAGTTTTGCGCACACAAGGGTCATTAGCTTTTTCTCACTTTCGGCAAGGGAAGAAAAGCCCGTTTTCACAAACTCCGCTGTCGGCAAAATGGCGTGATGGTCGGTTACTTTGCTGTTGTCGCAAATCCTCGCAAGGTCGGCTTGCAGCTTCACGCCCTGCATAAAGGGGAGAGCAGCGCAAAGGCCGGTGATAAGTTCCTTTGTGCTGCCCTCCATATCGGAAGTGATATATTTGCTGTCGGTGCGGGGATAGGTCAAAAGCCGTTTTTCATAAAGGGCTTGCGCATAGTCAAGGGTCTGTTTCGCCGTAAACCCATACAAACGGTTTGCTTCCCGCTGCAAGGCGGTGAGGTCAAACAGTTTCGGCGGGGCTGCGGTCTTTTTCTCTTTTTTAAGGGAAGTACAAACGGCCTGCGATTTCTCGCAAGCCGCTTTCATCTGCCGCGCCGCCGCTTCGTCGTCCTGCCTTTCGGAAAGGGCGGCAACGCCGCCAACGTCCAGCCGGACGACATGATATTTCTCTTTCTTAAAGCTGCTGATTGCATAGTCGCGGTTTACCAGCATAGCAAGGGTGGGCGTTTGCACTCTGCCGACATTCAATGTTTTATGGTAGAGGATAGAGAAAAGGCGGGTCGCGTTAATGCCAATGAGCCAATCGGCCTTTGCTCTGCAAAGCGCGGATTGATAGAGGTTGTCATAGCCGCGCCCGTCTTTGAGATTTGAAAAGCCCTCGCGGATTGCACTTGCTTCCATGCTGCTAATCCAAAGGCGGGAAAAGGGCTTTTTGCAATTCGCCTGTTCATAGACAAAGCGGAAAATGAGTTCCCCCTCGCGCCCGCTGTCGCAAGCATTGATAATCTCGGTAACGTCGCTGCGGTGCATAAGGTCTTTGAGAATGGAAAACTGCTGCTCCTTGCCGCTGGCAACAATAAACTGCCACTCCTGCGGGACAATGGGAAGATCGTCGTACTTCCATTTACGGAATTGTTCATTGTAGGTCGCCGCGTCTGCAAGGCTAATCAAATGCCCGATACACCACGACACAAGGTAGCCGCCGCCCTCAAAATATCCGCTGCGCTTTTCATTCGCGCCCATAACGGCGGCAATCGCCGCCCCGACGCTCGGTTTTTCTGCAATTACAAGTTTCATAGATTATCGTCCTCCTGCTCGGTCTGTTCGGTTTCGACTACTTCCGTTTCCTCGTCGTCCTCGTCAAAATCAAGGTCGTCAAGGCTGCTGCTGCCTTTCGCCGCGTCCTTTTTGGGCTTCAAAATCTTAAAGTAGTAGAACGCGCCGCCGCCCGCTGCGGCAACAAGCAGCACGACAAGCAGAATACCCATGCCGCCGCCTTTTTCTTCTTCCGGCGGCTGCTCGGTTTCTTCCGGCTCCGGCTCGGCTTCCACACCCGCGCACTCGCTCATGTTGACGCTGCAAACCGGGCAAGCGGTGTTGACGCTTCCGGCAACGCATTTATCGGTGCAGCTACAAACGGGGGCTTCGGTCTGCCCGTCCTCCATAAGGGCGGTTAAATCCGCTTCGTCCACTTGGTTAAGGAAATGGACGGTATTTTCCCCGTCCTCGGCGCGGTCAATGATGATGTAAAAATAGTTGCCACTTTTGGTAACGACGGTGATAAACTGCTTGTCGCCGGACGCTTCACCCGTTATATCGTCCACAAGGGACATATTCCCGTCCGGGGTAAGGGGCTGCGGCTCATAGCCGCCCGTCGTTTCTTCCGGCTCGGTTTCCGGCGCGGGGGTTTCCTCGGTTACGGGGGTAGGCGTGTCGTCGCTTTCATCGCCACCGCCCGCATAAGCGGTAACAGAAAAGCCGCACATGATAACCAGTGCGGCAAGCAATACGGTAAACTTTCGGATTATCTTTTTATTCTTCATTGTCGTTGTCCTCCTGTTCGGCGGGGTAAGTGGCTTCCGGCTGCGGCAAGGTGATTTCGCCGCTGGCGTAAGCGGAGAGGAACGCGGCAAGCTGCGTCCCGTCAAGGTGTACCGCCTTTACCATTTGCACGATCTGCGCGTTTTCTTCCTCGACTTTCTGCGCTTCAAGGTCTTTCAGCTTCTTTTGCTGTTCAAGGATTTTTGCCCTCGTTTTCTCAATATCCCTTTCGATACGGTCAAGTTTCGTGTTCGCCATAGTCATTTACTCCTTTCCAAACTGTTCTTTCCATGAATAGCTGCGCCCCAATCCCTTAACGGTTTTAAGATAGGGCATAGCGTTTTCTTCCAAAGTCGCCGCCCGGTTAAATAGATCGGGATAGTGTTCTTTGAGATATAAAATCTCTTGTTTCTTCATGCTCGGACAAAAGAAACAGGACGATTTACCCGGCTGCGGCAATCCTGCCGCTTTGATTTCCCGGATACAATCGTCCCTGTTCCAGCCCCATTCTTCAATGAGGGGGTAGCGGTTATGATATTTTTTGTCGGCTTCGTTGTACTTGCGGGAATGTTCATACCGTTTCACTTCTCCCGCGTCATAGCCGATATAGCGGTTGACTTTCTCGCCGCGCTGCCATACTTCGCGGCAAGGCGCATAGTGGTTGCAAAACTTTTCCTGCGGTGCGATTTTGTGTTTCTGCGAACAACGCTTATGCCCGTAGGCAATCGACGGGAGCGTATGAGAGCGCAAGCACTCGGTTTCAAGAGATAGGCGGTTGCCGTAGCGGTCAACATACTGCACAACGGTAATCTGCGGCATACCGTGTTCCGCAAGCCATTGATTGATTATCTCGATAAATTGATAGGTATGCGGGTGTTCCGCGCCCGTATCGGCAAAGGTGATAAGGTCAATCGGGATTTTGTGCTTGTATAGGCCAATAAGTAAGGCGGCACTATTCGTGCCGCCGCCAAAAGATACAATATTCATTTTTCAACTCCTTTTAATTGTAATTTAACCGCCCGTAGGCGTAAAAGTGGGATTGCCAATAGCTGGTGTCCAGCTTTGAATACTGGATAGGGTCGCCACAATGCAGCATGACGGGGCTTCCGTCCCCGTCCTCGCCCACATAAATCCCCACATGGGAAACGCCGGGGGTGTCGTATGTACCCGTAAAGAACACCAAATCCCCCGGCTGCGGGTTAGAAACAGGGGTTGAGATGTTGTAAAGCCCTTGCGCCCCAAGTCTGCCCGTATTGTATAGGCCGCTGTTCGTCAACACATAACTCACAAAGCCGCTGCAATCAAAAGAGGTTTCCGGGGTGCTGCCGCCCCACACATAGGGAAAACCGACGTATTTATCTGCTTCCTCCATGAGCCGCGCAAACTTTTCATCGGAACCCAGCAGCGCGGCGGGTACTTCATAATCGGCGGGCGGGTTTTCATAGTATTTAGACACATAGCCGGATTGCGGGAAAAGGTCGGGTCTGTTTCCCAGCGACGACATATACATAGCGTACATGGATAGCTGTTCTTCGCCCATGATGTAAACGGGGACATGGGAGAGGTTGAAGTTTTCCAAATCCACATGAAGAATGTAATAGTTATAGGGGACTTCAACCGTATAGGGGTTGCCCTCGCTGTCCGTCCTTGTTTCGGTGCGGTAGCGTACCTGTACTTCTTCCTCGACCGTCAAGATATACTGTTTCTCAAAGAGCATTTCAAGGGTGCTTTGCACTTCATCGAGTGTAAACACGCCCTCATGCCACGCGGAAAGGATAGAAATTAGCACATAGGGGTCATGCTCGATCTCGTCCGCGTTTACCCGGTATTCGTCATAGCCGGGGTATTCGCTTTCGATATTGTCCAGCATATCTTGTAACTCGGCTTCCATAGCGGCATACGCGCTTTCCGCGCCCGTTATATCCGCGTCCTCGGAGAGATAGGACGACGCAATCAAGCCGCTGCCGCTGTTGCCGCCAAAGAGGGAGCAAGAGGACAGCCCGCCGAAAAGCAGCAGCACGATAAAGGCAATCCCGCCCACAATCAAGCAGCCTTTCCAATGCCGGACAACAAAGAACGTCGCCCGTTTGGTTTCCTGCGCGGTTTTCTTCGCCGCCTTTGCGGTGGCTTCAGCGGTTTTTTTCGCTTTGCCGCCCGCTTTCAGCGTTTTTGCATACTGCTTTTTAATGCGCTGCTTCTGCCAAAAACGGGAAATGGGGTTGGAGTGCGCAAGCGCGGGGTTATCGTGCAACGCCTTTTGATAGAGAAAATCTGCGTTTGCCTTTACCGCTTGTTTTTCCGCTGCCGCCGCTGCCCGGTAGGGTTTCAGCTTATGGCGGCGTATGCCGCCCTTAACTGCCCGCGCCGCCATGCCGCCCGCTTTCTCTCCGGCAAGTTCTACCCGGTGCCCGCTTTCCACACCGACGTTTTCTTTCTCTACCTCGTAGATTTTCCCATGTACGGTACTGTTTAACTCCTGTGCCGGACGGGATAAGGGGTTATGCCGCAACTTGCCGTTTGGGGGCTTATCCGTCTTTTCAAAGGAAAGGCGCGTCTTTGCCTTGCCTTTCGCTTCGTCAAAAACGCGCTCTTTCTTGATTTTGGTCTGCTTGGGGATAGCCGCCCGCGCTGCGTCTAAACAGTCTGCCGCCTTATCCGATTTCTTGATCGCTTTTTGAAGTTCCGGCGTTGCCCGTTCCGCTTCGGAAAACTGCAAGCGGGAAGAATGGGTTTTAGGCTGCGTCGCGTCAAGGGCTTTTTTCTCCGCGCCTTTTGCTGCGTGTCGCTCAATCTCTGCGCCGATATGCTGCACAACCTTTTCCGCTGCCACCCCTGCGGGGGCTGAATAGTTTTCTTCCTGCGGCCTTTCGCTGATACTGGACGTTTCGCCCGTCGTGAGGTTTTCCGCAACCGCACCGTCGCGGGTCATTTTTTGCGTTACCTTGTCGGGGGCTTTCAGTTCCTTGCTCAATCTTCATCACCTCCAATCCGCTGTTTTGCAAGTTCGCAATAGTCGGGGTTTAACTCAATGCCGATATAGCGGCGGTTAAGCCGTTTTGCTACCATGCCCGTCGTGCCGCTGCCGAAAAAGGGGTCAAGGACAATCCCGCCGATGGGACAGCCCGCCAAAATGCACGTTTCCGCAAGTTTCGGCGGGAACGCTGCGAAATGCCCGCCATGATAGCCGACATTGTTAATCTGCCAAACGTTGCGGCGGCTGCGGACGGGAGAAATCAACTCGTCGGCGTATGCGCCCTTTTCGCGGGGGCGGTTGATTTTCTGCGGTTGGTTTTGCCCCGGAACAGTAACGTTATACTTGTTTCCTTTGCTAACTCCGCTTTTCAG
>RCMY010005619.1_pt1 | contig 10623 bp, 7 predicted proteins | sample 2041341 | NCBI WGS metagenome assembly RCMY01 (sample SAMN09708234, study PRJNA481090) | Marine sediment metagenome, whole genome shotgun sequencing project.
TTCAAGGTCTCCACTTTCTCCTCGAAATCACCTTTGATCGTCTTTCGGTATTCGTTGAGGTTTTTTACGAGGTCGTCGATGTTTTCGGGAATGACATCCTCGAAAAATTGACGAAGGCGCTTGGCCGTGGTCGGAGACTTTCCATTGGTCGATATGGCTACTTTTACGTGGCCCTTGGTAACGATACCCCCCATATAAAAATCGCAGAACGGCGGATTATCGGCTACGTTCACCAAAATACTTTTTGCGCGACAGTCGTGATACACCTGTTCATTAACTTCAGGTTTATCAGTAGTTGCGATCACGATATGTCTATCCGTAAGATATTCCGAGCGGTAGGTGTCGCTGTGCATGTAAATACCGAAATTTTCGGCCAGGGCTCTGGTCTCCTCCCGAAACATTGGAGAAACCATTTCCACTTGCGCATTGGGACTAGATTTCAGCAAAAAAGTCAATTTTTCCAAGGCCACATTGCCGCCTCCTACAATCAAGACGTTCAATTGAGATGCTTTTAAAAAGATTGGATATAGTTCGTTGCGTTCCATTTAGTTTTCGTTAAGCGCCTTTGCGATCAAGTCATGTGAGATTTTTGAAAGCGGCAACTGCAAAGCGGCCTCCCGTCCTTTGACCGACATTTTGCGCCATGTCTTTAGTAGGATCTCGATAATTTTTTCTTCCGGATGTTTTTTGGCAAAATCCTCAAAATAGTATTGCAAAAACACCAAGCAGATAACATCCTCCAACGTCTGGGTATCCTCGTTTTTCTTCAGTTTTTTCTTTTCCAACAGAAAAACTACTTTGTCGATACTATCCTGTGAATACCCGACATCTTGCAAAATAACGGTCGCTTTTTGGGCATGGAACTTTTTTAGGTCCTGGCGCCAATGCAGATAGCCCGCTCGATCCATATCATAGGATTCCCTAGGGATTTCCCATCGACAAATGTGCTGGCAGCGTGCAGTAAGTTGTAAGGCTTCGGATGCATCCGGTGCGAAATCGTTCATTTTTTCGGTCATCCGGATGGCATACAATACTTCCTTGGGATAGGTGCTACCTGAATATTCCTCGGTATTCGGGTCTTTTCCGTTGGCTTCGTCAAAGCGTTGAAAAGCTTTCGATAATTTGTCTGGAGCGGGCATAGGTTTTAAATTACCCCTGCAAAATAAGGGGAAATGTTCAAATATGACTTTTATTCCTCTCAAAAGTATAGGACAGGGTAAAAAAATATCGGATTTGGTCATTTATGGGCTAGTAAAATAGTCGCGTAAGCCTTAGTTTTGTGGTTATTAGATACTATTCGATGAAAAACGCTACCCTCATTACGGATATCGAGGTCAAGGACATCCGCTTTCCTACCAGCCGGTCTTTAGACGGTTCCGACGCCATGAATCCCGACCCTGATTATTCCGCAGCATACGTCATTTTAAAAACAGATCATCCCGACGATCTAGAAGGCCACGGTCTGACTTTTACCATTGGTAGGGGCAATGAACTTTGCGTTGCCGCGGTGCACTCGCTTTCTTATTTAATAGTCGGCAAGACCCTAGAAAGTTTTACCGCGAATATGGGCGATTTCTATAGGATGGTTTCCGGGGACAGCCAATTGCGCTGGTTGGGGCCCGAAAAAGGAGTCATCCATCTGGCCACGGCCGCTGTGGTTAATGCCGTTTGGGATTTGTATGCCAAAACCGAAGGCAAGCCGCTTTGGAAGCTCTTGGCCGATATGTCACCGGAGCGACTGATTTCCTGCATCGACTTTACCTATATCACGGATGCTATAACGCCTGATGAGGCCCTGCAATTGTTGAAAAGCAAGGAAGCCTCCAAACAGGAGCGTATCGATAAATTACAAAAGGAGGGGTATCCTGCCTATACGACTTCTGCCGGCTGGCTAGGCTATTCCGATGACAAGATGCGCCGGCTGTGTCGGGAAGCCAAGGCCGAAGGTTTTGACCATATCAAAATAAAAGTAGGTTCCGATCTGGAGGATGATATGCGGCGCGCAGCCATTATACGCGAGGAGATTGGTCCGGATCTAAGGCTGATGATGGATGCCAATCAAAAATGGGACGTCGACGAGGCCATTGCCAATATGAAACAACTGGCTAAATTCGATCCGTGGTGGATCGAGGAGCCTACGAGTCCCGATGATATTCTTGGCCATGCGGCGATCGCCAAGGCCATAGCCCCGATTCATGTGGCCACGGGCGAACATTGCCAAAATAGGGTGATGTTCAAACAACTGATGCAGGCCGGGGCCATCGGTATCTGCCAGATCGATAGTTGCCGCGTAGGGGGCGTAAACGAAATTTTGGCGATTTTATTGATGGCGGCCAAATTCGATATTCCCGTTTGTCCGCATGCCGGCGGGGTGGGACTTTGCGAGTATGTACAACATTTATCCATGATCGATTATATCGCCATAAGCGGTTCGATGGATAATAGGATTATTGAGTACGTCGATCACCTGCACGAGCATTTTCTTGACCCGGTGGTCATTAAAAACGGAGCCTATATGCCTCCAAAACTTCCGGGATATAGTATCGAAATGAAGACGGATTCACTGGAGAGCTATCGTTTTCCCGATGGGAAGATTTGGGAGGATATTGCAAAGGAATAGAGGAACTAATATCGCCCAAAACCATAGCGAGCGGCAATAGTAAAGTATCTGAGTAATCTAATCGCAGGTATCGGATAAAAAACTGCTACAAAGGATAAATGTATAACTTAAAAACAAACCAGTAATGAAATTAATACGATTCGGAGAAGTAGGAAAAGAAAAACCCGGAGTTCAACTTGAAGACGGCACCCGGTTAGATGTATCCGCTTTTGGTCAAGAGTACGACGAGAACTTTTTTGGAAACGAGGGCATCGCCAAACTCCAAAATTGGATGGCATCCCATCAAGAAGCATGTCCTAAAGTTGGGGGCGATGTCCGATTGGGTCCTCCTTCGGTCAGACCTTCCAAATTGGTTTGCGTAGGATTGAATTATGCCAAGCATGCCGCCGAAAGCGGAATGGATATCCCAAAAGAACCAGTCCTATTTTTTAAGGCCACCTCAGCCATAGTCGGCCCAAATGACGACGTGATCATTCCCAAGGGAAGCCAAAAGACCGATTGGGAGGTGGAGCTGGCCGTGGTCATTGGCAAAAAGGCCTCCTATGTTTCCGAAGTGGATGCCATGGACTATGTGGCAGGCTATGTGCTACATAACGATTATAGTGAAAGGGAATTCCAGCTCGAGCGTTCCGGCCAATGGGTGAAAGGTAAAAGCTGCGACACCTTTGCGCCGCTCGGCCCTTTTATAGCCACCAAAGACGAAATCAAGGATCCGCATAACCTCGACCTATGGCTAACACTCAATGGAGAAACCATGCAAAATAGCAATACCTCCGATTTCGTTTTTAATATTCCCAAACAGATCAGCTATATCAGTCAATTTATGACGCTTTTGCCCGGTGATATTATCTCTACCGGAACCCCTTTCGGGGTCGGCCTCGGGCTCAGTCCCCAGAGATACCTGAAAGCCGGCGATGTTGTCGAATTGGGTATCGAAGGTTTGGGTAGGTCGAAGCAGACGGCGAAAGCGTATCAGGGCTAAGTTGGCAGTTGCAGTAGCGGTTGACGGTGGAAAAAGTTTACACTTCGACGATGCTCAGTGCAGGTGAGTTTATAGGTTTAGGAGTTTATATTTTACTGACTTAATTACTTAACCATTAAATATTTCGCAATAATGAGGTTCTTAAACCTATTAATAATAGCGTTATTTGTTTTGTGTGTTTCATGTGACTCGGTAGATCCGCCCGAAGCCGTAGGCCCTTTACCCTCCGAACGGCAATTGGCTTGGCAGCAAATGGAGTACTACGGCTTCATCCATTTCAACATGAATACGTTTACGAATATGGAGTGGGGCACCGGCGGCGAATTGCCCGAACAGTTTGATCCATCCGCGCTAGATACCAAGCAATGGGCCAAGGTCGCTAAGGACGCGGGTATGAAGGGCATCATCATCACCGCAAAGCATCATGACGGCTTTTGTTTGTGGCCGACAAAGACTACAGAGCATTCCGTCAAAAATTCCCCTTGGAAAGATGGTAAGGGCGATCTGATCAAGGAATTGTCAGAGGCATGTAAGGAATACGGACTCAAATTCGGCGTCTACCTTTCCCCATGGGACCGGAATAGCAAAGACTACGGCAAACCGGAATATGTAGCGGATTTCCACGAACAATTGCGGGAACTGTTGACCAATTACGGTGACATTTTCGAAGTCTGGTTCGATGGGGCCAATGGGGGAACCGGCTATTACGGCGGTGCGAACGAAGAGCGAAAAATCGATAGCAAGACCTATTACCAGTGGAACAAGGTCACAAAAATAATCAGGGAGTTACAACCTGGTGCCGTCATCTTCAGCGATGGCGGTCCCGATATCCGTTGGGTGGGTAATGAAGAGGGATATGCCAACGAGACCAACTGGAGCATTATGCGCCGTGACGAAATCTATCCCGGTTGGCCGCGGTACAAAGAATTGCGTTCCGGTCATGAGGACGGTACCCATTGGCTTCCTGCGGAGGCCGATGTCTCCATCCGTCCGGGTTGGTACTATCATCGCGCGGAAGACCACCAAGTCAAAACCTTACCGCATCTATTGGATATTTATTACCGTTCCGTAGGAAGAAATGCCAGCCTGTTACTCAACCTCCCCGTCGACAATCGTGGCTTGGTGCATGAAACCGATGTCAAACAACTGATGGCACTGCGCCAACAATTGGACAAAGATTTCGAGATCGAACTTGCTAAAAACACAGAAGTGGCAGCTTCCGATGAGCGCGAAAGTAGTCCGCAGTATGGCGCCAATAATGTAAAAGATGGTGATCCCGAAACCTATTGGGCGACCAACGATACGGTAATTGCGTCATCCATCAGCTTTGAATTCGACAAGCCTACCGAAGTCAATCGCCTCCTATTGCAAGAATATATCCCGTTAGGGCAACGGGTCAAAAATTTTATAGTGGAAGCCGAGGTCGCCGGCAAATGGCGTGAAATTGACGGGGAGACGACTATAGGATACAAACGGATATTGCGTTTTAATCCCGTGAAGGCGTCCAAAGTAAGAGTCAACTTTTTAGATGCCAAAGGCCCTTTGGCCATTTCGAACATTGAACTGTATCGGGCGCCGAACTTGCTCACCATACCGAACATCCAAAGAAAAAGAAACGGGATGGTAACGCTTTCCGTTCCCGATAAAAACGTTGAGGTGCACTATACTTTAGACGGTAGCGAACCTACAGTGACTTCCCCAAAATTCGAAAAGCAGTTTTTGGTGGATGCGCCTACCACGCTAAGGACCATTGCCTATGATCCCGAAACGGAAAATACGACTGAAAGCACCCTCAAATATTTCGATATCTCCAAAAAGGATTGGAAAGTTATAGAGGTATCCACCGGGAATATTAGGGATGCCGTTAAAGCGATCGACGATAATCCCGAAACCTTCTGGGCTACTGCGGAAGGTGCAAAAACCGCCCAAGAAATGGTCATCGATTTGGGAAAGAGCTATACCCTCAAAGGTTTTACGTATTGGCCCATCCAAGAACGCTATCCCTTCGGGATTATTACAGATTATGAATTTTCAGTAAGTAAGAACGGAAACGATTGGAAGTCCGTGGCCAAGGGCGAATTCGGTAATGTGGTCAACAACCGAATCGAGCAGACGGTAACTTTTAATCTGTCACAGGCACGATTTATAATGATAAAGGCCACAAAGGTCGACGGCGAAGACTTTCGGGCATCCTTTGGAGAAATTGGGGTAATTACGGAAAAGTGATCGTCCTTTTTATGGAACCTACAATCTAATTTTCCTTTCCAAGATAGATTTCGAAGCCAATATTTAAAATTGTCGAATCGGAATATCCTACCGAGTATATCGTAATCCCTTCGCCTGAATTTCAAATTATTTACCTCCAAATAACTTTTTATTCAAGGCGCTAAATGCTTTTTGTACCGGAATAAAAAGCCGTTTTGGATAAGGGCCTAAATCAGATAGGGCAAATGTCGCAAATACATTTGGATTTATATAAGGACGCAAATATTGGGATAGCGAATATTTCTCCTGACTTGCAAACTTTAAACTGTTCGTAATGTCGGATATGATTTCGACCCAATACACCCCTTTTTCATACTCAGTTTGAGCGGGTATTTCGTTCTCGAGTATATGTCGATACTGTAAATAAGGAAAGTTGATTCCGCACCTGACCGCAAGACTCGTTGACAGATTGTGCCGTCCGTTGACTTCGATAAGTTTATAGATTCCGTTCCGTTCATCTTTCTTGAATTCAGTACACGCATAACCACTAAAACCCATAGCCTCAAGAATTTTTCTACCGGGTTCGATCACTTCCGGAATGTCTTTGCTCAAAACGACCCGCGGTGACCCCCACCATGGCGGAGCATTTCTAATATGTTGGGCGGTAAATTCGACCAATGGTTTCCCTTCCCAGAAATAGGCGTTATAATTCACTACGTTAATATCGTCACCGGGAATAATTTCCTGAAGCATAACCTCAAGTCCCGCATCGACGGACTGATTATAAACAGAAATTAATTCATCCTCATTCTCTACCGGAAACATTTTACGTTTGAAATGATCGAAAAAAAGATGGCTTTGACTTGGTTTGACAAGACATGGGAATTCAATGTGTTTTGCATAGTCCACAACATCTTCCAAACAGGTCGGAATTATGGTTTTAGGTGCTGGAACACCGTTGTTATCCGCAATTTTGTAGGTATATTTCTTTTCTATAAATTTCTGCACAACGTCCCAATCAGGACAAGGCACGTCGAAGTGCGGTTCAAGTATCCCCTTGTTTTTTACGATGGCCACCAATGTTTCATCGGATGCCGGGTATAGGATGCCATCACCAAATTGTTCTGCACTTTTCAGTAAAAGTTCAATAAATTCCTTTTCATGCGTTTCAGGATGCGGTGATGCAACACTATGTGTAACATATTTCGAAAGGTACGCTACATCTTCATCCTTGTAATGCATTACAACTATGGGTATGCCCATCACGCCGAGCGCACGGACAACACCTAGAGCCGGTTGCTGGCCAGAAAGTACATAAGCAGGTTTCAAATCCAAAACTCCGTTTTATTGATTAGTAAAGATCCAGTGAAATTCAATGTGCAAAAATATGAAAAACAACCCTAAAGGCTACTTTACTTATACATTAACGTCGTCTTTCGGTATTTATTAGTGGGCCATCAACAAAGGTGTACTGAGCGTTCTGTGCGGATGCCATAAAAAAAAGGGATAAGTTTTCTCGGCTTTTGATTTATTTTAGACTAAAGGATGCTTTTAAACTGGCGTTGGAATCCGTCCCCACAAAAACCTCAAACTCCCCCGGTTCCGCCACAAATTCCAGTTCACTGTTATAGAATTTCAAATCTTCGGGTTTCAGTTTTAAGGTAAGGGTTTTGGTTTCCCCTTTTTTTAGAAAAACCTTTTTAAACCCTTTCAGCTGTCGCATCGGTGGGGTGATACTGCGAACGACATCCCGAAGGTAGAGTTGAACCACTTCCTCTCCATCGTAGTTTCCGGCGTTCTTAAGGTCTACCGTGACGGTCAGCGATTCGTTGGCACCAATTTCACTCTTATTTAAGCTGAGGTCGGAATATTCGAATTCCGTATAACTTAATCCATGGCCAAAGGGAAGCAATGGCGAGTTGGGAACATCTAAATAATTGGACTTGAATTTTTGGAATTCATCCGATTCGATGGGCCGTCCCGTATTTTTCATACTGTGATAAATAGGAATCTGCCCTACGTTTCTGGGCCACGTGGCGGTCAATTTCCCAGAGGGATTGTAATCCCCAAAAACGACATCGGCAATGGCATTACCGGCTTCGACCCCCGGATGCCATACTTGCAGGATGCTTACGGGAAGCTTATATTCCTCTTGAATGGTTAAGGGTCGGCCGCTCATCAAAACGAGCACCACTAGTTTACCCGTTTTTGCCAAAGCTTGGATTAATTTCTTTTGGGCTTCTGGAATCGAAATATTCGTGCGACTGGCGGCCTCCCCTGTCATTTCGCTTGCCTCGCCGACCACCGCAACGACCACATCGGATGCTTTGGCCACTTCAAGAGCTTCGTTCAATAGGGCTTCAGGAGAACGTTCGTCAATTACGATTTTTGGTCCGAAAACATTTACATTTTTGGCCATGACCGTATCGTTGGAAATATTGGCGCCCTTGGCATACGTAATCGAAGCATCGGGAGCAACTTTTTTAAATCCCTCTAGCACCGTGACTGCCAATTTGTGTTCTCCAGTGGGTGCCCAGGTGCCCAGCATATTGTTGCGGCTATCGGCCAAAGGGCCAACCAGTGCGATTTTGGCTGTTTTTTTCAGTGGTAGGACGTTGGCATGCTTTTTTAGGAGGACAAAACTGTGGGCTGCGACCTTACGGGCCATGTTTCGGTTTTCGTCGGTCAGAATATCGGTTTCGGGCCGTTTTTCGTCCGAATAGCGGAAGGGGTCTTCGAACAGTCCCAATTTGTGTTTGGCTTCCAAAACCCTTCGGCAGGCGGCTGTAATCTGCTCTTCGGTTACCTTACCTTCATCCAAAGATTTTTTAAGCGTTGTCAAATAGCCTTCCCCGACCATATCCATATCTAGCCCTGCATTAAGGGCTTGGGCGGAAACGACCTGCAAATCTCCGAGGCCATGGGCAATCATTTCGTTGACCGAGGTATAGTCGGAAACTACAAAGCCCTGAAAGCCCCAACGTTCACGTAAAAGGTCGGTGATCATCCACTTGTTGCCCGATGCGGGAATACCATCGATGTCATTAAAGGAGGTCATGGCACTAGCCACGCCCGCATCGACCGCTGCCTTATAGGGCGGTAGGTATTGGTTGAACATTTTCACCTTGCCCATGTCCACCGAATTGTAGTCCCGCCCACCTTCAGCCGCACCATACAGGATCAAATGTTTAACCGTGGCCAGCATAGTATTGGGTGCCGTAAGATCGTTGCCTTGATATCCCTCTACCATAGCGGTCGCAATGGCTGAACCTAGATAAGGATCTTCGCCCGCACCTTCGGCGATACGGCCCCAGCGCGGATCGCGGGCGATATCGACCATTGGTGAGAAATTCCAGTTGATGCCATCGGCCGTGGATTCCTTCGCCGCGATTTGGGCTGATTTTTTAATCAAATCCATATCCCAGCTCGAAGCCGAGCCGAGGGGTATTGGAAAAGTAGTCTTATACCCGTGGATGACATCGGAGCCAATAAGCAGGGGAATCTTCAAACGGGAACTGTTGACCGCGATTTCCTGTGCCCTGCGCACCTTATCGGGACCTGTAACACCAAAAAGTCCGCCGACCTGGCCCGATTTGATTTTGGCCTCCACATTTTCACTGACGACTGATCCCGTCGCAATACCGCCACCGGGAGTCAAGAGGTTCAGTTGGCCAATTTTTTCCTCTAGTGTCATTTTTTGTAGAAGGGATTCCACTTCGGGGATAGGGATTTGGCTTTTTCCGGACCATACAATGGCGCTAAAAAGGGTGATGGTCAGTATTGTTTTTTTTATGTTCATTAGGTTCTAGTTTTGATGATTCTCTCAATTTTTTTAATCCGCATAGCTAAAACCGAGTTTATCGAGGCCTGCATGAACGTCCTCGTTTTGCATAAAGAGATTCCAGAATAGACCTGTGCGATAATTTTCTATCATGATCAATTGGGGCCCTTGGTCGATGGCCAAATAGGCCTCCGCTACCCAAAAGTTATATTCTGGACTAAATGCATCGTAAAATCCGGCCGGGCCCAAGAGTTGGTCTTTGTTTTTGTAAAAATAACGCATAGCCTTTAAAGATTCGTCGGGGGTGTATGGAATAGAGCTTATCGCGGCCGTAGGAGAAACTATACCTGTGTCGCTGGACGGGCTATGAGCTTTGTAGCCGATACTTCCGTCGTTGTTACGGGTATAACTCGCCGTGAGCCCCCAGCAATTTTCTCCATAGTCTTTAAAGTTCTTCGGATTTTCCACGCAGTACGCATAATTTATTTTGGAATGATTAACGGTGGTTTCCCCATAATTCACAAAATCGTCCGAAAGTCCGTTGGGGTTCAAACCTAGATAGGAATAATGCGCCCAGAAGAGCGGCCCTCCTTTCGGGGCATTGCCGGAATGATCGACCACTAAGGGAATTTTGTATGCTGTTTCTGCCGTCGCAATATTGCCGTTGGAAGCCCAACCATTGGTGTATACTTCTTTTGCAATACTGTGATCAGGCGAGGCAGCCGCCAGAATATAGGTGATTAAAACCTCGTTGTAACCTTTGAGTTCAAGGTTGATGGCAAAATCGTGATTGGGACTCCAATGCCAGATACAATTTCAACTTCATCTAGCAGCGGCGGTAAGGCGGCTGGCACTGGGAGAGTTGAAGGTAGTGTAATAGTAGCCAAAGGGTCTGCATCGGCGTCGGTCGAATCATCTCACTCTAGCAGCGAGAGTACATCGTCTAACTTCGCAACCGATTGTTTACAGCTTCTTATTCGTGAGCTTGCTGGAACAGACTTCGTAATATTTATTGATGATTTTCACTATATTCCT
>RCMY010005620.1_pt1 | contig 10622 bp, 7 predicted proteins | sample 2041341 | NCBI WGS metagenome assembly RCMY01 (sample SAMN09708234, study PRJNA481090) | Marine sediment metagenome, whole genome shotgun sequencing project.
TGAACCTCAATGGCATTTGCAGCACCAGGAGCAGTTGCTACAGCCATAGCAACCTCATCCTTAACAGGCACTTCTTGCTTCTTACTATTATCCAAGGTAAATTTAATGGCATCAACAGCAGATTTGGTCCTTAAATAATACATTCCTGTTTTTAAGCCACTCTTCCAAGCATAAAAATGCATTGATGTCAATTTTGAATAATTGGCATTCTCCATGAAAAGATTCAAAGACTGACTTTGGTCAATAAAATATCCTCTGTGACGGCTCATATCAATAATATCTTTCATACTAAGTTCCCAAACCGTTTTGTACAAATCCCTAATGTCTTGCGGAATGGTTTCAATATGCTGAATTGAACCATTGGCACGCATGAGTTCTTGCTTCATATTCTCATTCCACATACCTAGGTTTACCAAATCTTCCAATAAATGCTTATTCACTACAATAAATTCACCTGAAAGCACTCTACGGGTATAGATATTAGAAGTATAAGGTTCAAAACACTCATTATTACCCAATATCTGCGAGGTAGAAGCCGTAGGCATTGGCGCCACCAATAAAGAGTTACGAACTCCATTTTTCTTCACTTCCTTACGTAATTTACCCCAGTCCCAACGACCCGAAAGCTCTTCGTCTTTTATGCCCCAAAGGTTATGTTGAAACTCACCTTGCGAAATTGGCGAACCTTCGTATGAAGAATAAGTGCCTTCTTCTTTAGCAGCTTCCATAGAAGCCGTAATCGCAGCAAAATACAAGGTTTCGAAAATTTCCTGATTCAATTTTTTGGCCTCATCACTGGTAAAGGGAAGACGTAATAAGATGAATGCATCTGCTAAACCTTGAACACCCAAACCAATAGGTCTATGCCTCATATTTGAATTTTCAGCCTCTTTAACCGGATAGTAATTTCTATCAATTACCTTGTTTAAGTTCTTGGTCACTCTTTTGGTAACCCTAAACAGTTCTTTATGGTCAAAAGCGCCATTCTTGATGAACATTGGCAAAGCAATAGAAGCCAAATTACATACTGCTATCTCATCGGGAGAGGTGTACTCCATTATCTCGGTACATAAGTTTGAAGAACGAATAGTACCTAAATTCTTCTGATTACTCTTACGGTTCGCAGCATCTTTATACAACATGTAGGGTGTACCTGTCTCAATTTGGGATTCTAATATTTTTTCCCAAAGTTCTCTCGCTCTAACCGTTTTACGGCCTTTCCCGGCAGCTTCATACCCTAAATATAACTTTTCAAATTCCTCACTGTGGTTTGTAAATAGACCTGGACACTCATTAGGGCACATCAACGTCCAATTTTCATTGGACTCTACCCTTTTCATGAACAAATCTGAAATCCACATGGCGTAAAATAAATCGCGTGCCCGCATTTCTTCCTTCCCGTGGTTCTTTTTAAGTTCTAAAAACTGATAGATATCCGCATGCCAAGGCTCCATATAAATGGCAAAACTACCTTTGCGTTTGCCCCCACCTTGATCCACATACCTGGCTGTATCGTTAAATACCTGTAACATAGGGACTATACCATTAGAAGTGCCATTGGTCCCGGCTATATAGGATCCTGTAGCCCTTACATTATGGATAGATAAACCAATACCCCCTGCAGATTGTGAAATCTTGGCAGTTTGCTTTAGCGTATCATAAATACCATCTATACTATCATCTTTCATTGCCAAAAGGAAACAAGATGACATTTGGGGTTTTGGTGTACCCGAATTGAAGAGTGTAGGCGTTGCATGCGTAAAAAACTTTTTGGACATTAACTCATAGGTTTCCTTAGCAGAATCCAAATCGTCTAAATGTATCCCGATAGAAACACGCATCAACATGTGTTGTGGACGTTCAGCAATTTTACCATTCAATTTTAATAGGTAAGAGCGTTCCAAAGTTTTAAAACCGAAATAATCGTAGCCAAAATCACGGTTATAAATAATGGTAGAATCCAAGGCTTCTGCATTTTCAGAAATAACTTTATATACCTCATCAGAAAGTAAAGGTGCCTTCTTACCAGTTCTCGGATTTACATATAGGTATAGATCCTTCATTGTCTCTGAGAAAGACTTTTTGGTGTTCTTATGTAAGTTTGAAACCGATATACGAGCTGCAAGTTTAGCGTAGTCCGGATGGGTAGTGGTCATTGTTGCCGCAATTTCAGCTGCCAAATTATCTAGCTCAGATGTGGTCACACCGTCATACAAACCTTCTATAACCCGCATGGTTACCTTTAAGGGATCTACAAGCCCGTTAAGGCCATAACATAATTTACGTACTCTTGCTGTGATCTTATCGAACATTATCAGTTCCTTCCTTCCATCTCTTTTTACTACATACATGTGGCTACTTTTGTTTATTGTTAGTTAATAGTGTTTAGTCAATTCGTTATACCCCTAAAAAGGGGATACCCCTTTTTAGGTCTTCAGTTGTAGGTTATTAACTCTTATATTGGGATTCTACTAATGTGATAATTCTGGCTCTTTGGCCTAATACCTGCTAAAAATCAGCATCGAAACTGATTTTTTGCGCATTTTCGTCCTTATCCTTATTCAAAACACCTGCTTTTTGATATTCCGATACTCTTTTTTCAAAGAAATTGGTTTTCCCCTGAAGGGAAATCATATCCATAAAGTCAAAAGGATTGGTAGCATTGTACACTTTATCACACTCAAGTTCAACTAATAATCTATCGGTCACAAACTCAAGGTATTGGGTCATTAATTTTGAGTTCATACCAATTAAACTCACTGGTAAAGACTCTGTAATGAACTCACGTTCAATGTTCAATGCATCGACTATAATGTCTGTTATACGGGCTTTGGATACCTTATTTATAATATGGTGTTTGTGTAGATGCACGGCATAATCACAATGCATCCCTTCATCTCTTGAGATAAGTTCATTAGAGAAAGTTAAGCCTGGCATTAACCCTCTTTTCTTCAGCCAGAATATAGAACAGAATGAACCTGAGAAAAATATCCCCTCTACCGCTGCAAAGGCAATCAGTCGTTCTGCAAAACTGGGAGACTCGATCCACTTTAATGCCCAATCCGCTTTCTTTTTTATCGCAGGGAAATTCTCAATAGCATTAAAAAGAATGTCTTTTTCCTTTTCATCCTTCACATAGGTATCAATCAACAAAGAATAGGTCTCTGAATGAATATTCTCCATCATTATCTGGAAACCATAGAAAAATTTGGCCTCGGAATATTGCACTTCATTCACAAAATTCTCGGCCAAATTTTCGTTTACTATTCCATCAGACGCGGCAAAAAAGGCTAATATATGTTTGATGAAATATTTTTCATCATCATTCAGTTTATTGTTCCAGTCAGTTAAGTCTTCGTGTAAATCTATCTCCTCAGCTGTCCAAATACAGGCCTCTTGTTTTTTATACCATTCCCATAGATCATGATGTTGTATTGGGAAGATTACAAAGCGGTCTTTATTTTCCTGTAAAATGGGCTCTACGGCTGTGGACATAATTCTATTTGTTTAAAAGTTAGTTGAGTAAGATGATAATTACCTTACTATTGGGACTCACAAAGATGGAGAAATGCAGCCGATATTTTAAGGGTGTTTTAAGAATTCAATCACAAAGTTTTTAACACAGTATGTTGAAATGTAGGCTCGCTCGTTATGTTTATTGCCTTTTTGAAAACTTGAAATATGTAATAAATTTTTTGATAAAAAATAAACCAAAAAGTATATAAATACATACTATTTGGTTTATTATTAATGCCTTTATCAAGCGCATGCATATTTTTCGGTCTGTCTTATTGGTATTCTGGGCTTTCCCAACTCATAGATACATTTTAATTGATTTCAATTGTACCGTTTACACCATACAATCATTACAATGGTCAAACCTAAATCCTAAATTCCCTGACAATAGTTGTCAAATGGTCAGTGCCATCATAATAAAATAAAATGCAATAGCAAGCATGGCAATAAATACCCATGTGGTTCCCTCTATTTTTTGAACTGTCATGATTTTGGTTTTTAACATTATCAATTTGTTTGCGCATGAAAGAGCCACCTTGCATTACTTGGCAATAAAGATGCCACCGTGATTTTTTCCTCCTTATAATAGGAATGCTTATTGTTTTTCCCTTTCCCCCAATCAATTGTAATTCGGGGGCCATTAAATTCTGTTTTTTTTAAGTTCCAATCAGGTTTTAAATACATATTGTACATTTTCGTTAAATCCAAATCTCTTCCCTCTCCATACCTGTTTTCTTTAATACACCGGGGGTTGGCCTATACAAGCCATACTAAATACTAAAAATATCATCGCCATAGAGATTGGTGTTCTCATCCTACTGTGTTTTTAGAATTAATTCCCCTTTGTTATTAGATATAACCACAGCCTCTATATTTCCAATTTTAATAGGGTCTCCCGGGCAATAATGTTCCGTGAAAACCATATCAGAGTCCCCAAATATGGGTTGGTTGCTAAAAATAATGATGGTAGCTCCTTTTTGGGGACGTACTTTTGCTTGGACTATCTCATAATTTCCTTCCATCAAGCCTATATAAAAATTACAATCCGTATATTTCTGCTGAAGTGGTTCTCTCTCGATTTCCGTATCTGTAAATAATGCAAGGGCCCGTATGGTACTATTTTCCGTGTTCACCACCACCACCACTTTCGCTTCCCTAGTGGTCATGGTTTGACCATAAGTGTATTGACCTATAATCATAAGTAACACGGCAAAAAAATATTTTAGGTTCAAACTATGTTGTGCTTTTTTTGTAATCATTGTGTTATATTCCAAAGCTATTCGTTGAAACAGCAAATAGATGCTACATATGTAACGAAGTGTACAAGAAATGTAACAGGCAGAATAAAAGCCTATTTATTGGTGGTGTGGAGGTATTCCGAAGGTGTTTTTTTATAAACTTCCTTAAAACATTTTATAAAATAGGAAGGCGTATTAAAGCCTACCGCATAGGCAATCTCATTAATGGAAGCATCTGAAGTCTGTAATATATGAACTGCCTGTTTTAGACGTTGTGAACGTAAAAAAGTCGTAGTACTGAGTCCGGTATAGACCAACAATTTCCGGTGCAGTTGCATACGGCTCATCCCAACCAGCCTGCTGAAAGTGGCTGCATTAAAGCTAGGTTCAGCTAATTTTTCGTCCAAGATTTGCTGAACCTTATTCAGAAACACTTCATCGGTCGGTGTAATGGCTATATCCTTTGCTTGTAGTACCAATTCCTGACTATACCGATTACGAAGCGCCCTTCTTGTTTTGATAAGATTTTCGACCCGTTTCTCTAAAATACGTAGCTTAAAAGGCTTGGTAATAAAATCGTCGGCCCCGGACTTAAGACCTTCCAGCTCATTTTCCTCCCCGATATGTGCAGTCAATAAAATAATTGGGACATGGCTTGTTCGTTCATCTTTTTTTAACGTATTACAAAGCTCAATTCCATCGCATAAAGGCATGTGCACATCGGAAATAATTACATCCGGGACCAGCTCCAATGCCTTTTCTATGCCTTGCAATCCATCCGCTGCAGTATACATCTGATTCTTCTTGCCCAATTCAGCCACTATAAACTGTCTTACATCGGCATTGTCCTCAACGACCAGGATAATCGGGAGGTCGGTCTTTCTTGAAGAGCTATTTATTTCATTGGTAACTAGCTTTCCATAATCCAAAACAGTGGAACTTGATTTTGCAATCTCATTATTCAAAAAAGAACTATTCTTATTTATAAAAGAATCTTTGTCAATGGGAAGTTTTACCTTAAACACAATTTCGTTATCAGTACCGTGTTCTACATCAATTTCACCGCCGTAAAATTTCACCAATTCCTTCACCAAGGAAAGTCCTACACCGGCGCCCGATGAAAATTCATCCTGCTGATAAAATCTAGAAAACAAGTGCTCCAAGGGTACATCAACAAGGTCTTTAACTGTGTTCCCAACAACTATAGCCACTATTTTATCTTCAATTTGGGCTTTAAAGTAACAATGGCCATTTTCAGGGCAATACTTCATGGCATTCGAAAGAAGATTCATGGTAATTTTTTCTATAACATCCTCATCAAACCAAATCTCATCTATTTCTCCAATTTCGGTAACATAGCTAATATTCCTTAATTCTGCCCGATAGTCAAACGAAGCGGAAATATTTCTCAAAAACAGACCTAAATTACCTTGGATCAACTTTAATTTTAGTTTGCCGTCATCTACCTTGGCCAGATCCAGCAATTGATCAACAAGAGTAAGCATACGACCAGTATTTCGTCGGATCATAGAAAAATTGGTGCGATCGGAACTTGACAACTCCACTTCACTCAATTTGGACTCTATGGGCCCTGAAATCAAGGTTAATGGTGTTCGGAATTCGTGCGAAATATCAGTATATAATTTTGACTTAAGGGTATTGAGTTCCTGTAATTTTTTCGCCTCATCTTCCTTTAAGCGCAAGTTCAATTGCATTCGCCATCGCCATTTGAAATAGCGAACAATCCCGAAGACGAGTCCTAAAAACAATAGCCCGTAAATAATTTTAGCCAAAATGGTCCAATACCAAGGCTGGGCAATAGTAAATGAAAAAGATGTTGATTTCTCATTCCACACCCCATCGTAATTACTCGATTTTACCTGAAAAATATAATCGTTGGGCGGTAGTTGTGCGTAACGTGCAGAATTGTTATTGCCAGAATACACCCAATCTTCATCATGATTCACCAATTTATATTGATATTCATTTTTTTCCGGCAATGAAAATTGCAAGCTTGAAAAACTGAATGAAAGCGTATTCTGATCATGACTCAATCTCGTTCCAGAAACTAAAGGCATTGATTCGCCTAATACACCAAAACCCGTAATCGATGTTTTCGGCAATATCTGGTTTTCCCTAATAGCCTCAGGACGAAACCAATAAAAACCTTCCAATCCACCAAAATAAAGATTGCCATTTTGGTCTATATGATATGCCCCGGTATTGAACTCTGTAGCTAAGCCATCATAATTACTATAATTTATAACAATCGGTTGTAATGATAGATCTGAATTGGGTGTAAACTTGGTGATTCCCTTATTACTACTTAACCAAAGATTGCCATTTTTATCTGGTAATATGGCGTAGATAACATTATTGGCCAGGCCATCATTCGTTGAAAATTGGTAAAATTTGTCTTCAAGGGTGTTGAAAGCATTTAATCCCCCACCATTGGTCCCAATCCAAATTATCCCGTTTGGGGCCGCATATAATGACTTGATACTGTTACTATTTAGCACGCTACTATTCGGGTTTTGATAGTATCGCTTAAATGAATTCTGTAATAGATTAAATTGGGCAATCCCATTTTCTTCTGTTCCAATCCATAAATTACCCTTTTGATCCTCTGTAATTACCCTCACATTATTGCTGGGGAGTGAATTTTCATTCTTGGAATCAGTCATAAATTTGTGGATTTCCCCATTATTTTTGTCAAATTGGATAAGTCCGTCTTCCCGCGTCCCCAACCAAATATTATTCTTACTGTCTTCAAAAATGTCCCATACGGTATTCGCCGAGAGTGCTGTTTTGGAGGTTTTGTCATATTGATGAAAATCACCATTTGCTTTTTTGAGCATAAGACCATCTTCTTGGGTACCTATCCAAAGATCGTCATCATCATCAATGAATAGGCTCATTATTCTATTTGAAGAAATTTCATTTTTACCGGCTAAGCCTACAGTGAAAGTTTGCCAACTATTGCTTTTAGGCTCGTATTTTGTAAGACCCTTCCCTGAGGTCCCTATCCAAACGGCACCCTGGTCGTCAGTAGTGATCGAGCGTACAACATCGATATTGATTCCCTGAGGTGTCTGGTAGTTGGTAAAAGAGTTGAATTTCTCTAAGTATTCGTCATAATAGCTAACACCACCACCATCAGTACCAAACCAAAGCGTTCCGGAATTATCTTCATAAATACACAGGATATCATTATAATGTAAGGCCCTTGGGTTATTCTTGTCAGCCCTGAAGTGTGAAATTTTATTTTGATCAAAATCCAACAAATACAATCCTCTTCCATAGGTAGCCAACCATAATCTCCCCTTTTTATCTAAATGAATATCCAATATATTGAGATTTGTGGGAAGGGGATCGGTGAAGGTTTTATTTGATACCCGTTGCAGAACTTTTTCCGTTGTATCCCTAAAATAAAGACCGTCTCCGAAAGTGGAGATCCACTGCTTTCCTTGACTATCAGTGACCATGTCACTGAAATTTTCATTGATAACCTCATCGAAATAATCCTTGAAATTGACAAATGAGAAATCTTGTGTATCATTATTGAATTCGACAAACATTCCGCTGGTGACTATGGTAATACTACCTCTTGAAACCTCTGAAATATTATAAATGGGCCCATTGATTTCATTCGCACGCAATACCTTTTTTGTATCGACAATTTTGGAATCAAGCTTATACAGTCCGTTAGAATAGGTGCCAACCCAATAATTTAGCTCTGTATCTTGAAAAATGACACTCACATCCTCAAAACTTTCGAATATTTCAAAATTGTTTTTTTGTGGATTAAACTTATATAATTTCTTGTCTATAGGTATAGCCCAAAGTCCACCTTGTTTATCCTGATATATTTTGCCCAGGTTACTGTATTTGGCTTTTGTGATATCCAAAAATTTAAAAGGATAATTATTGAATTCCCTTCCATCATATTTGTTCAGACCGTCTTGGGTAGCTATCCACAAATAACCCGTACTATCTTGGGCTATTGAAATTGCGCTGTTTTGCGAGAGGCCATCTTTGACTGATAATTGTCTGAAAGTAATTTGATCTTGAGAATGAATGGATTGTAGTACTATGAAGCAAATAGCCCATATTATAAATTTTGCAGTCCCTTCTATGAACCCATTTGCTCCCATATCAATTTAAAAGACCATTATTTCTGTTTAAGTTACGGTATTTGGTTAACAATAACATCCAATTTGAAAAAGTGACGAATTGAAAAGACCAGAACTTCATAGCTCTGGCCCGTTTATAAAAAATTGTTTTAAATACTGCCAAACTCGTACGACCCCCCAATGGATCAAAATCAGTTTGTGTTGCACTTTATGCCGATTCAGGTAGTTCCCCCGAAACCTATAATCAAGCAAATCTCCTAATCAACAAGTTGATTAGATGAATAAATACAACATTTCATTAGTTAGGCGGTTAAAGGAACATTATTATATTCCAATCTATAACACACTTTAAAGGCCGTACTTTTTTGAATGGCAGTTTTTTAAATTCTTGATAGCTATTTATAGCCTATTCGTAATCATTAAAAATATTATTAAAACCCTGAAGGGTTGTCAACTTGTATGATATTTATCCTCTTTTTTTGGTTGCGCTAAAACTCCCATTAATGAAAATTTTAGTTCCTTTATTGCATTTAAAGGTGACATTTATATTTCCTCTTAATCCTAATTCAGTTATTTGTGTTATAACAACTTTACCTTTCCTAGTGAAAAAAGGTTCTTCTCCAATTGATCTTACATTAGCGAAACCAAAAACCCCATCAAAATCGTTGAGAAATCCTTCAATGTCTTCCGCAACTCCATATTTGCCTTTCTTAATTGGACTAGATTGATTTTGTTTAGTAATTAATAATTCCATCATATGCTGATCTGATGACACATTATCAATAAATTTTAAAGATAGCGTAGAAAATGGAATTCCTTGGTTATTAGTTTTAAATATATTTTCAAAATATACTATCCCACATAATTGTTGCTCTAATGCCCCAGTTGCTTGCAATTCATAATTTCCTTCAAAATAGTTGGATACATAGATATCCTGGTTGCCCTTTGTGCCCGAAATGAACAATAGTGGTAAAAGAATCCAAAAACTAATTTTTAATGATTTGAGAATATGATGATACATGTTTAGCGTTTATTACCAAATTAGATAATTGAATTACTCAAATTTATCGTTGTTCAATAATGTGTTTTCAATATTATTATCACTTAGGAGCAGTCCTTGATCAGGTACAATTTCTGTATCTTTTTCTATTAAAACGGCAACCACTAAAGCAAGTAACAATAAAGTAAACATTAGAATACATTTTTTCATGAGCTTGTTTTTTTATTCCTATCAGTAATAATATTGATATGTGGGGGAAACAAAAACATAATTTCAATAATCTAATTTATTTAATGTACGCCAACGTTTTTTAACATAATGTATAAATGGTTGTAAAAAGTGTATAATTGACAAGCTGAAATACCAAGAGACCCTGTTCTAAGATATTTTGTAGGAATTAACTTAAAAAATGTTTGTTTTAGGGGGCCGAACAGTATTTATTGGAATACATACCAATCATACTTAAATTACTTCCATTGACACAAATTCTTTAGTATACAACGAACATAATTTTATATTTGATTAACTTACCATAGGACTATTCAATATGTTAGAAGCTGTAATTGTTGATGATGAGATAAAAGCACTCCAGAGTTTATCGTGGGAGCTCACCAATTTCAGCGATGAAATCAAGGTCAGCGCTTCATTTACCAACCCTTTTGAAGCTTTGGATTATCTGGATAAAAACACCCCGGATTGTCTGTTCTTGGATATAGAAATGCCTACGATGGATGG
>RCMY010005621.1_pt1 | contig 10621 bp, 11 predicted proteins | sample 2041341 | NCBI WGS metagenome assembly RCMY01 (sample SAMN09708234, study PRJNA481090) | Marine sediment metagenome, whole genome shotgun sequencing project.
CTGTATGTGATTAACCCGATCGATATTATTCCTGACTTTATTCCCTTTATTGGTCAAGTGGATGACGCTTTGGTATTGGGGTTCTGTCTCAAGTTAATTGAAAAGGACTTACTTAAGTATAAAAACTGGAAGGATGGGCAAACCGAAGATAAGCAGTCAAAGAATAAAGCCAATAGCGCAACCAGCGATGAGCAAGATAACAGCAAAGCTGATAATGATGATGACAAGGAAGCTGACGACGAGAAAACCAATAGTGATGATGAAGATAAAAAAATAGTATCAGAGGTAGATAGTAATGATGAAGATTCAAAGCCTGAAACTTAAATAACCGTTAGCTTTAATAAAAAACACGGTCAGAGAATATTTTCTTTGACCGTGTTTTTGCTTATATAGTTTTGAAATAGCGTATTTGACAGTTTCGACCCAACAAGTATTCAATATTAATAAAAAAGGCTTATCAAATCAATGACTTTTCTGGTTTTAAGCCAAATGAGAATACAAAAGTCGCCACAATGCTATTAATAATAATAAACATCAAGTCCAGCTGAATATGACCCAACATATAACGCCCAATCATCCATGAGATAATCAACATAATAATAAAAAACCCACCTAGATACCCCAAAATAGCAGGATGCTTCAGAGTATAAGGCGTGTCAGACTCAGGCTGCTTGTTTAATACATAGGTGCGGATAGCCCAACCTGCGGCATAAGATAAGCCGCCTAATATGACATAACTCAAAAAATTCATAGCTGTTGACTCTTATAGTGCTTTTACTTTTATAGGATACTGGTATCTGTATATATAAATCGATTGTATGGACTAAATACTTTCATTAACATTATCGATGACTATATTGGCATGTGGATTAGCCAAGATATCGGTGTTAACCTCATCACACTCAACCCGATAGATAGTATTCGCGCCTTTATAAATATAAGATAAATATTCACTATCTAATAAGGGGTCTATATTAGCATAGACGGGCTTGACGTGAGCCAATACTAACACTCGATCAGGACGCGCGATTACCCCATCGACGTTATCTGGATCGATAGAAAAGAACTTTGGAATCTCACTGTTATCGACCACTTCTAATTCCTCTGGATCATCCCAAACTCGGTTAGCGCTGGCCGGCTCTTTCATTTGCATAACCCACGCACCTTGTTGCTCACTGACTTTGATCTGTGCAGGCTCATCATGGCTGACGGTATAGCAGCCCTCAAAGATGGACAAATCGACTGCAGCGGCAACTTCAGTCTCAGCGACGCTGTCGGTATTATTACAGGCAGTTAATGACAACATGCTACCGATAACAGCCGTTAGTATAAGCGTTTTTAGTTTGTTATCTTGAAAAGGTTTTTGGCAAGCAACTTTTGAGCATATAGGCATAAGGTAGTCATCCTGCATTAGAAATAAAAGGGTAGTGATATTTTAGCAAATATTGAGGATAATTCTGTTTTGATATGTGCGCTTAGGGAGTAAAGCTTCCTATTTTTATATTTCATACTTGACTGTATTTATTATCATCAACTTGGTTTAATTTGCTACACTACTTGTTACACTAAGCGGTATAAAATAGCGCTTTAACGGTCATACCAAAAATAGCTGGTCTCAATAAAATTAGTGTTATCTTTAAACTAAAATAACTAGCCCTTATCAATGAGCTTTTATGTCAGAAAACGTTATGTCAGAGAACTTAAGTAACCATCACACAACTAATCCTATGGCAGCAAAACCAAATGTGACCATCGCTTATACCGATGGTGCCTGTAAGGGTAATCCTGGCGCTGGTGGTTGGGGCGCGCACCTTATATTTAGTGATGGCAGCAGTCAAGACCTATATGGCGGCGAGCCAGACACGACCAATAATCGTATGGAGCTGATGGGGGCAATCTCCGCCCTCAAGCACAGTCCGCAGGATATCAAAATAGAGCTATGGACGGATTCGAGTTATGTCAAAAACGGCATTAACGAGTGGATTGCTAATTGGAAAAAACGCGGCTGGAAAACGGCAAGTAAAAAGAGCGTTGCCAATCAAGACTTATGGCAGCAATTAGATGCGCTAAATAACGCACGCGATGTGGATTGGCATTGGGTAAAGGGCCACGCAGGACACGCGGGTAACGAAAAAGCCGATGAGCTGGCCAATTTAGGGGTCACGTCAAGTAGCGAGCGCGACACTAATAACGCTATTAAAGACGCTATTAAAAAAAAACAGCCTTTAGCGATTGATGCTGATAATGATTGGCTAAGCTTTGACCCGCTAGGTCTTGATGACTTTGAGGATGAAGAGGCACAAGAACTAGAAGATACTGTTTTGTTAAACGATTCTGTCACTACAGAAAAAAGTTTGACGGTTGCAGCGAACCACAAGCCTTATAATACGACGCCTATATCTGAGATATCGACAACTGAGCCGATGAGTACCGATACGATGACTGCAAATACAACAACTTCAGATACTGTAATTTTAGATTCAGTGAATTCAGACCCTATGATTTTAGACCCTGTAAGTACAGATAATGATGATCAAAAAGATCTACCAAAATTCGATGGTGATACCAGTCGCGCTAATCCACATTTTCGTCCCTTATTACCAAAGCCTATCCATCGCGGTGAGAATGATCGTCAGCTGATTATGGATACTGAAACCACAGGCTTAGATGCGCTCAAGGGCGATCGAGTGATTGAAGTAGGTATCGTTGAGATGGTTGGGCGCAAATTTACGGGTGAGAAGCTGCATGTTTATATCAATCCGCAGCGTGGAATGGATGAAGAGGTGATAAGAATCCATGGTATCTCAGAGGCTTTTTTGACCGACAAGCCGACCTTTGATCAAGTGGCACAGTCACTTTATGAGTTTATGGATGGCGCTGAAATCATCGCTCATAACGCTTCTTTTGATATGAACTTTTTGACTATGGAGTTTGATAAAGTGGGTATGAGCGACTTTGCACAGCGCGTGCAAGTTACCGACTCACTCCTGATGGCCAAGCAGCAATACCCAGGACAGAAAAACACGCTTGATGCTTTAGTACGTCGTCTAGATGTCGGTAAGCAAGATCGTACGTTTCATGGCGCTTTACTAGATTCAGAGATTTTGGCTGAGGTTTATCTGGCGATGACTGGTGGTCAAGTGACGCTAGCTATTGAAGAGGACGCGCAAAGCGATGGCGGTGCGACGACTCATGCTAACTTTGCCACCCTTGCCGCGTTACTATTGGAGTCGAGCAGTGATAACATGGCCCATCATGCTTGGTTTGCTAATTTGGCAACAGAACATCCTGAGATTGAAAATAAAATGTCGCAATGGGTCTAGAGTCTAAATAATCTTACAATAATAATTTTTATACTTTTAGCTTGTCTCTTTTTAAGGAAAATAATTATGCGCCAATCTGAACCGTCAGGACTGAGCACGCCCATACTTAGTATTACTAATTTTGATCTACCCTCCCTTCATTTATTACATAAAGAGATTGCCCTCACTCTAAAAGATGCTGAGTTTCATCTTAGTGAATTTAATGATGACCAACAGCAAGTCGATTTACTATTAGACTCAGTAGAGGTGTTTAAACAGCTGGCTAGTATTTTTGAGATGATCTCATTAAAAGGTGCAGAGGTTTTAAGTAGTGCCATAGAAGGCGGTTTACAGCAGTTATTTGATAGCGAAAACGATGATAATACAGCACTGATTATGGATTTGTCAGAAGCTATTATGACGCTTGATCGTTACGTTGAATTTGTGCTATTGACAGAGACTGTAGAACCTACTTTACTAGCAATCATTATAAATAAGCTACATGCGCACCAATCAAAGGAGGCGATAGATGAAAATTATTTTTCTCGCTTTGGTAGTAGTAGTGTCGTCATCGCCAACCCTGAGCAAAACTTTGAGCCATTGAGCGCACTTGATGTAGATACAGAGCTGCTGACCCACGCCTATCGTAGTGGTCTTGCGGTCGTGCTAGCGAATACAGATGGTCAAGTTAGTGCTGCTGAGAAGCCAAAGATTGAGGCTATGAGCGCCGCTTGTGCACTAATTGCCACTCATTCTCAAAGTCTGTTTTGGCAAGCGGCTAATGCCATCGTGACTGACATTGAGCAGATATTGCCGCTAAATATTCGCTATAAGCATACGCTAATTTATTTAGAGCAGCAGTTTCAAAACTATTTACCCGTTGTCGACACTCGCTTCGCTGATTTAGTCAGTTTGGCCTGCCAGCGTAATCATGTGCAGGCTGAGCAGCTCTGCGAGCAATACTCTAGAAATACCTTGGATAGCTCGCAACGTCTGCAGTTGAAGAATTTTTTATTTGGTCCCAATCGAGAAGTAGTCAATACGCTGCATGCTTTGTTTCAAGTTCAGATAAATAATATTAAAGAGAAAGTCGACAGCTACTCGCGTGGCAATTTTTCGAATTTTGCGGTTACGACTGCCAAATTTCAAGCAACGGCAATCGCCACTGATCTGTTAGAAATGAGCTCAACGTTACGTTTGTTGACTTTAGATAATGCAGCGGCGGCTGTACAAGAGGCAGGCCAAGCGGTTATGCAGTGGCAAAAGCCGAATCCTGATGATTTTGATCATCTATTGCTGGCACTGATGAACGCTGAAAACGCGATGATCACTATGACTGAGAAGCATACACCCGGCGAGATCTACTTGTGTATCAGTAATACTAATATTTCACTACATCAGCTCAATAGTGCTTATGAAACTTTGCTCAAAGAGAGCCGCGTCACCTTAGTTCGTGCTGAACAAATCATTGATGACTACTTGACGATAACAGAGAATAATTCACTAATTTTAGAGCATTTACCTGAAATGCTATACCAGATTGCTGGGGCGATGCGTTTTTTACAGCTGTCGATTTCAGCGACTATGCTCAATCAATTGGCAAAATTTCTGGAGCAGCGTTTTGCAGGTAATTTGCCTTTTAATGACGATATACTCGCCAATATTGCTAATGTCATGATGTCTATTGATTATTATCTAGAAAACTCTCAACATAACAGACCTATTAGTAAGCAATCCTTAAATGTAGGACAACACAGCTTAAGTCAGTTGCTTGCTGCTTAATCTGTACTCGTTTGGCGATAAACACTTTTTTAATATTGGATAAGTTATGACTTGCGCGTTTGTATTTAAAGATGAAACAGTATTATGCCATCAAACCGCAGATGGCATACGTCCGCTACCAGTTTCGCTTTCTACCCTATCATCGAGTCAAACCTCTGATGCCCAACATACTCCAGTCTATCAGCTTGGGTGCGTGCCCTTATTCGCTGCTATAGAGGTTCATGAGACAGATAGATTATCATCACCAAGCGCTAATGAAACAGGCGCTAATAAAGAGCCAAACGCGGCGACGCTGTTTGCTATCAGCCATGCCTATGCGCTAAGCCATAAGCTGGCGCTACCCACAATCGTTGATGCTGACAATGTCACTGATTTGACCGCTTGTCATGCCGATACCGCCGCCTTTATTGCCTATCGACAGCTGATTACACTAATGCCAAGCGCGGTAGCTGATACGCTCAGTCAAGGCATTCAACTGCTACGCTGGCGTGAAGATACCCAGTTCTGTAGTCGTTGTGGTGCTGCTGTCAATAGCGCTAAATCAGGCGAGCGCTCGATGGTATGCTCGGTATGTCGATTGCGTCAATATCCACGCGTACAGCCCTGCGTCATCACTGCCATAACGCGACCTAATCCAGAAACAGGTGAGACTCAGATATTGCTCGCTCATCATCATCGTTATGGTCAGACCAGCTTGCCACTACAGTACGGTTTGATTGCAGGCTTTGTCGAGGTAGGTGAAAGCTTAGAGCATGCTGTGGTACGTGAAGTTGCTGAGGAAGTTGGTATTACTCTAAGTGATATCCGCTATGTCAGCAGTCAGCCTTGGCCTTTTCCCTCAAACTTAATGCTGGGCTTTCGCGCCAGCTATCAAAGCGGTGATATTGTACTGCAAGAAGATGAGCTATCGCATGCAGACTTTTTTGATTTATCAAACTTGCCAAAAATACCTTTTAAAGGCAGTATCGCTTACGATTTGATTGCCCAAATTGCTCAAGAGCAGGGTGTGGTGATTTAAACCTTTATTGATTCTTAAATATGCTCGTTATTTTTGAAGATAATTAGTTTTTTAAAAAACATAGCGACTACTTTTATACCAGCCTATAGGCCAGTAATCAGATGCCAAATAACTCGACTCTCATTCCTAATAATAAGCGCTTAGACAAGCTACCACTGCTATTTGATACGCTAACGATTGAGACCATGCCGCTAGCAGTACAACAAAGAATAGCGCTTATTGACGCCTGTCTGCCACAGACTCAATGTGGTCTATGCGAGCACCCTGACGGCTGTCTGCCCTATGCAACAGCTATTGTTGTAGATGGCGAACCCTACAATAAATGTGTGCCTGGCGGTCAGCCAGTGACCGACGCTATTGCCTTAATTATTGAGGCAGACGATAAAGAGTCACTGAGCGCTGAGCCATCAAAATGGCCTCTAGACTTATCATCACAGCGCCCTACAGAGGTACGCGCTATTATCCGTGAGGATGACTGTATCGGCTGTACAAAATGCATTCCCGCCTGTCCTGTTGACGCGATAGTCGGCACGGGCAAGCATATGCATACCATCTTCACTGACCTGTGCACGGGCTGCGAGTTATGTATAGCCCCTTGCCCTGTTGATTGTATCGATTTAGTCGTCATTGAGCGTGAGCTGACTATTGATGAGCGCATGCAAGAACAAAACGATCTGCGCTTGCGTTATCATACTCATCTTAATCGGGTAACGGAGCAGCTTGCCGATAGTAGCAATGCTAGACCCGTCGTCAGCATGGTTGAGGCCAAATTGAATAACGCGGCCAGTCAAAGTCTCGATATAAGCGAGCAGCAAGCAAAAGACACTATTGCAGCAGCAAAATTGCGTAGCAAAATTAAAAAGCTAGAAAAGCAGCTAAGTGTTCGTGCCAATGCTACCAAACAAGAAGATCTTACTGCATTAAAAGCAGAACTGGCTTTGATATAAAAGCACTCCAATTTAAAATGAGTTTATTAATCAGTTCTAATTATTGATAATAAGTGATTCTTATGAGTAAAACCGTCAAACATAAAACGGCTGATACCCCGCCCTCAAGACTGATGCCGATACGCAGTGTCAGGCCATTCTTTGAAAAGCTAGCGGCGACGATTGAAGAGCCGGTCACGGAGCTGCGTTTTGATAGCAACTTTGAGCTACTTATTGCGGTGATTCTTTCAGCCCAAGCCACTGATATTAGTGTCAATATTGCCACCGATCAGCTCTATCCTGTGGCAAATACCCCTGAAGCTATATGGGCGTTGGGCGTTGAAGGTCTTATTCCCTACATCAAAAATATTGGCCTTTATAATGCCAAAGCAAAAAACGTTATTAAGACTTGCCGTGATTTAATAGACAAATTTGATAGTACCGTCCCCGACAATCGCAAAGATCTAGAGTCGCTGGCGGGTGTCGGTCGCAAAACGGCTAACGTCGTCTTAAATACTGGCTTTGGACAGCCTACTATGGCGGTTGATACTCACATCTTTCGCGTCGGTAATCGTACTGGCCTTGCCACTGGCAAAAATGTATTGATCGTTGAGCAAAAGCTGGTCGCGCGCATACCTGAGGACACGATGATAGATGCCCATCATTATCTGATCTTACATGGACGCTATACTTGTCAAGCGCGTACGCCTAAATGCGGCAAGTGCCCTGTTTATGATGAGTGCATGTTTAAAGATAAAGCTGATTTTTTAGAACTATAGCGACAAACTTTCGACTATTTTTTGATGGCTTTGAAACGCTAGATTGATTGACTCTTATTTCATCCATGATATAGATATCAAAATAGCATGAGTATCAAAGCAATGGTTATGTCCTCCAGTAATCGCAGCTTTGCTATCGCTGGTCAGCTATTATCAAACCTAGCCTAGAGTTTTAGTCAAAATCACGGTAAGATATGGTAATTTTTTTGACTCACTTTTTCTAATTATCTTTGAAGATTATTGAATATCTAATAACAGTCCCTGCAATTAAGCGATCCTACTATGCGTGAATACAATTTATTTACCTCAGAATCTGTAAGTGAAGGCCATCCTGATAAAATGGCTGATCAAATCTCCGATGCTATACTTGATGCTATTTTGCGAGAAGACATCAATGCGCGTGTCGCTTGTGAGACTTTAGTCAAAACGGGCGCAGTAGTGTTAGCGGGTGAAATTACAACTACAGCCAATATCGACTTTGAGCGTATCGTCCGTGATACCGTAAACGGCATTGGTTATCATCATTCAGACCTTGGCTTTGATGGCGAAACTTGTGCGATTATCAATATGCTGGGCAAGCAGTCGCCTGAGATTGCACAAGGCGTTGACCGTCAAAATCCAGAAGAGCAAGGTGCAGGCGATCAAGGTCTGATGTTTGGCTATGCGAGCAACGAGACTCAAGTGCTGATGCCAGCGCCTATCGAATACGCGCATCGCTTGATGCAGCGTCAGTCCGAATTGCGCCGTGCAGGTGAGCTACCTTGGTTGCGTCCTGATGCCAAAGCGCAAGTAACGCTCAAGTATGATGGCAATCGTCCTGTCGCTATCGACGCGGTTGTACTATCGACTCAGCATGATCCGAGCATCTCACAGACAGATCTGCAAGAGGCGATAATGGAAAGCATCATTAAGCAGGTACTGCCAGCAGATTTATTGCATAAAGGCACGCGCTATCATATCAATCCAACAGGAAAGTTCGTCATCGGTGGCCCTGTTGGCGATGCAGGCTTGACGGGTCGCAAGATCATCGTCGATACTTATGGCGGTATGGCGCGTCATGGCGGTGGTGCTTTTAGTGGTAAAGATCCTTCTAAAGTCGATCGTAGCGCCGCTTACGCGGTGCGTTATGTTGCCAAAAATATCGTCGCCGCTGGTATTGCGGATCGCTGTGAAGTGCAGATTAGTTACGCGATTGGCGTGGCAGAGCCGACTTCTATCTCTATCAATACCTTTGGTACCAATAAGATCGGTAATGATGAGATCATTCATCTGATTCGTAAGCATTTTGATTTGCGCCCCTATGGCATCACCCGTATGCTAAACTTGTTGCAGCCTATGTACCAGCAGACTTCTACCTTTGGTCATTTTGGTCGCGAAGGCTCTGAGACTGCCTTTACTTGGGAAAAAACCGACAAAGCTGAAATGCTAAAAGCGGATGCTGGTTTGTAACCTTTTAGTACGATCAAAAACCTGACATGATCAAAAACTTGGTCTGATCAAAAACTTAGTATAATCAAAATAAGTAACGCTATCCCTTATATTTATTAGGACACTCTTATGGCTCAAAATGACATTGAAAACAATAATGCTGATTCAAGCGTTGAGATCACCCCTGAAATGCAAGCGTTTTATCAACGTGCCGATGAGATAATTGGTGTCGCTAACAGTCAATTAGGTGACAATGCGCATTCAGGTCAAGTCGGTGCTTCCCTACTCTATGCAGCAGCGCGCTATAGTGCTTCTGTGGCCTCAATCGGCTTTGTAAAAGGCGATGACTTTGCTCAAGAAAAAGATGACATCGTTGAGTTTTATACCAAGCAATATCGTCAGATGCTCAGTGATAACTTAACGGATTATGCACAGAATTTTGAAAAATATATTAATATTGAAAAACAGTCTTAATTAGCAATATCACTATTCATATATTGAAGAGCCTATCTATAAGATAGGCTTTTTTATGGCATTATCTATGTCATTATTATTGAGCTGTTATGCTCTAACTATGTCGCTATCAATACTCTTATCATTATCATAAAAAAAGCTATAGTATATTAAGAATCGACTATAGTAAGAAACTATAAAACCATCAAATTACCAACAGGGAGAGATCATGGCTATCAAAGGCTTACGCGCTACACAGCGATTACCGGTTGACGCTTTATTTAGTCTACTGCTAGTCTTTGTGTTGACGGGTTGTAGTAGCTCAGTCAATATCTCTGCACCTGATACTACGCCTATCCAAACACCCACTTTCAACGGTCAGTCATCAAGTATTGGAATACAATGTCCACCTTTTAACCCCAAAGACACGATATGTACTGCTCAATATGCGCCTGTCTGTGTCAAAAGCCAAAATGGCTCAACAGTCAGTTATCGTACTGCAGGCAATACTTGTTCAGCTTGTGCAACCCCAGAGGCAATAAGTTATGTTGAGGGCGAATGCTCCTAATGTGCTTAAGTCCATTCGCTTCAAGCTATCTTTATTAAAATCAGAGCCAATACAAGTACTGACTTTACTATTATTCGCTGTCAAATACGCCATAAAAAAGCCCCAGCTTACTTATAAGCTAGGGCTTTTTAGTTTCATAAGACGACTTATTATCAATTATCTTTTTCGATATCAGGTGGTCCTGTTAATAACTCTTCATCACGGAACTCATTAGCAGAATTGTGCTCTGCTGATTCTTCGGTGGTAAACCACTGCTGATTACGATAGAGAATCAAATGATCACGACTCAGGCCACGCAGTAGCGAGTACATCATAATGACGATGACTATCGCAAATGGGAAACCTGAAACAATCGAGGCCGCTTG
>RCMY010005622.1_pt1 | contig 10620 bp, 8 predicted proteins | sample 2041341 | NCBI WGS metagenome assembly RCMY01 (sample SAMN09708234, study PRJNA481090) | Marine sediment metagenome, whole genome shotgun sequencing project.
GTGATTGCGGTACTAACAAATATTAATAGCGTTGGCCATCTTCTCATAATCCCTCCATTTTATATCTGATGTGTATTGAGCTGATATTCTAATAAGGTGGTCAAACAAATCGAATTTCTCCTTCTTGCTGTCTCTGAAGAATCGACGATTGAACTTCCAACAGTATTCGTTAAGATAGAGTTGAAGGAATCTCTTATCAACATCTTTATGAATCACTTCTATTCCGCTACGGCATTCTCCAGTTATTATATGTACCCACGGCAGTTTGGTCTTGACGACTTCGTGAACATCTTCTTCTGTTTCCGGGTAAGGAATATGCTCTTTGACAAGTTCTTTCAACTTTATGAGATTGTGACCACCATCGGTAATGGTTCTTGATTCCTTTGCAACGGCTTCCTCAACGAATGGTTTTATAGTATCATACTGTTGGTTGGGTATTGCGAACATCTTTATATATTTTACCGCCTTCTTTATATTCATTTTGTCCTCTTTCTGTAATAGTCTTGATGCCTTGTTAATATACTCAGGGAAAGTGAGTATTGTATTTTGGTCTACTTTTAATTGCTGTAATTTAGATATTCTCATTTGCTCATCATCCTGACCTTTCTGGTAATCGGTTTCGGCTGATTGTAAATCAAGCTTTAGAATCGGCGTTCCTGCATCAACTGCATCTCCACTCTTCTTATAGGTTTCTATAATTCTTGAATTTATTGGAGAGTTTATAATCTCTTCAAAGATAGGAACTACTTTTCCACTTGCGTTAACACTGACCTCAATAGTACCACGGTCTACTGTTGAGAATGTAAGGTCCGCGCGGTTAACACTTTGCCCAAGCCATTTTTCTACAATGATGAAGCAAGTAAAAATGATTAAGACAATTGCACCCGCACGGATAATTTTCTTATTTCGGCGCTTTTTAATTTCTTCTTTTGATATTTCTCTGTCCATAGTTATATTATTTTTCTGCCTTACTATAGACAAGACCCGTGCCAAAAACATAAAGTGTTGACTGTTAATGAGTTATGAAAAATAGGTGGTGTCCGATAACGAACACTTAGTTCGTTATCGGACACCTATCGGTCTATTTATTATAGATTAATGTAGCTGCAAGGTATTTTTACAGTAGATAAATGCTATCAAGTTTGTTCTAATGAGGGGGATCTTGTTAATTATCTTCTTCTAATATCTTAACGGTGCATTTCATGCTCATTTTTATTATTCTTGCCCCATTTACAATAAGATAGGTAGCTGTTATTTTGGCAAAAAGACAATGATAAAGATTAAAATGTTGCTATTTCAAAATAAATATATTACTTTTGCATTATTATTAATCACACCATAAAAACTATTATAAACCATAATACTAATATATGAAGATAAAAACCATTATATTCTTTAGCATTACATTAATTCTATTCATTCTTGTAACGAGTGGGGTGTGTATGGATGTGTATACAGTTAACTATAAAAACTATCGTATAGTAAATGCTAAGATGCAACGATTTGAGACAGACGAATTATCACACGACAGCTTATATTATTTATTGAGTTTTGATATAGAACAGTGTAATAAAGTCGTAAGTTTGAGTTTGGGTCATCCTTGTTTAGGACCTCATGTAGAAGGAACAGCTGTTGATGACATCAAGAAAATTAAGGTTGTTAATGCTGTAAATCAAAACATCACATCTCAATTCCGTGGTGTTGATAACGTTAACTATTTGCACAATGATAGTGTTTCTGACAATGTAACAACGACTAGTAATATAACAAGTTTGATAAAAGAACTAGTGACTGTAGATGGTCGTGGCTTTAGTGTTATTGACAATAAATATATTTATTCAATTCCAAAGACAGGGAAGTTACCTAAAAAGATAATACTTTATTTTGATAAAAGAGAAATAGAGGTAAAGGTAAATAACAAGTCTTATATTTTTACAAGTTTAAATGACAAATAATGATACGACACATTTTCTTATATACAATAACCATTGTAATAATTGCAATTATTTGGTCTTTGCAAATTCTTGCGATTTTTTCTATAGGAGATAACATCTTTTTTTCTTGTGCTATCGTGTCAGTGGTGGCAATACTCTCCACGTTAGTTGGGTTGTATTTCTATCATGGCAATAAATGGTGGATAACAGCATTATCCATAATCTCTGCGTCATTTTATGCTTTATTGTTATTTGAATTATTCTCATTTTTTATGATATTTTCGGCTGCTTATGTTATTTGGTTAGTGATATCTGTGCCTTCAGCCTTCATTGGCTCATACATAGCCGATAGAATAGAAAAAGACTCGGTTGATGAAGATGATGAAGCATAATATTGATATATAGATATAAAATGAAATTCTAATTCTATATTGCTAAGTGTACAACTCTTTCATGATGGCATTGCCCACCACATCCCGATAATGCGCTTTATCATAAACACGACTTTCATAGTATTATTAGTTAAAGTAGCTATATTTTGAACAGAAAAACAAATAAATGTTAGTTTGCTATTCAAAATTTGACTATATTTGCGGAAAATGTAGCTGCACCCGACAATTTGAGAACAAGTTCTCATTGTACTCGTTTGCAAAAATCTTTGCATCATGATCATGGATTTGGAAAATATAGGTAACATACCAGTGAGCACATCTGCCTTATCTTCTTTGTTCTCGGAAATAAAGGCAGGTAATCAAAAAGTGCGCAATCTTGAGTTGAGTGGCAAGGTCATTCGGCTGAAGAAGGGTTTATATGTTGTTGCCCCTTCGGTATCTCGTGTGGCATTATCTACCGAACTTATTGCAAACCATATCTATGCTCCATCTTATGTGTCTATGTCATCGGCATTAAGATATTACGGTTTGATACCAGAAACAGTCTATACAATACAGTCAATGACTATCAAGCACTCCCGCAGTTTCGAGACTCCAATAGGTAGGTTTGACTATACATTCATCAATCGTGAGGCTTTTCATATCGGCATCACCAGCATAAATAAGCAGAGTTATGCATTCTTGATGGCAACGCCAGAAAAGGCTCTCTGCGATCTCATAGCCAATTCTCCCCAGGTCAATCTTAGATATGCAAAGGATGTTGAAGTTTATCTTGAAGATGATATACGTATGGATATTGATGATTTCCGTAATATGGATATCAGCGTCTTTGAACATTATGCCGAGGTTGGTAAGAAGGCTGGATCCATCCAATCACTAATAAAATATTTAAAGAAATGAGCAACCAGATATTTAATCAGATGTTGTCAGCCTACGAGCAGACTACAGAACAACAAAAGCGTAATGCTATATTCGAGATAAACCAGCAGGTGATACTTGCCGGTCTGTACCATGGAGGATTCTTTGATTTAGCAGCCTTCTACGGTGGTACCTGCTTGAGAATCTTCCATGGTCTGCAGCGATTCAGTGAAGATATGGATTTTTCATTGCTTGCATCAAACGAAAACTTTGATTTCACAAACTACTTTCAACCCATCATTGATGAATTTGCCATGATTGGTCGCAAGGTAGAAATCAAGAAGAAAGACAAAAAGAACTTTGGTAAGGTGGATTCTGCATTTTTGAAGGACAATACAGATGTGTATGATGTCACATTCCAGACTGAGAAATCCATCAAGATCAAGATAGAGGTGGACACTCAGCCGCCATTGAAGTTCAATACAGAGCAGAAACTGTTGATGTTACCAGAATCATTTATGGCTCGTTGCTTCACTTTACCCGATCTGTTTGCAGGAAAAATGCATGCATTGGTTTATCGAGCATGGAAAAATCGTGTAAAAGGTCGTGATTGGTATGATTTTGAATGGTATATTCGTCACCAAATCCCTCTCGACTTCACTCATCTTGCAGAACGAGCTTTGCAATTCAATGGTGAAGATATAACAAGGAACTCATTCTTTGAAAAGCTTAAGGAGCGTTTGTCATCCGCCGATATCAACCAAGTGAAAGCGGATGTTCTTCCATTTGTTCGTAATACGAGAGAACTTGATATCTGGTCAAATGACTACTTCCTAAAATTAGCTGATATGATCAAGTTTGAAGAAGATTGCATTGAGTAATGTCGCCGATAGCATAAAAATGGACTCGGTTGATGAAGATGATGAAGCATAATATTGATATATAGATAAAATGATATTTTTATTTTGATTTCTTATTTTTGTGCATACAACTCTTTCATGATGGCATTGGCCACACATCCCGATAATGCGCTTTATCATAAACTACTTTCAACCTATCATTGATGAATTTGCCATGATTGGTCGCAAAGTAGAAATCAAGAAGAAAGGCAAAAAGTATGGATAGTTCAAATAAATAGAGTCTCCCCCTCTGTGTTTTATTCGTTATTTGGCTACGTGAGCTACGTCATCTCTCGCAAAGCTTATAAACAGAGGGGTTGACGATACGTAGCTAGGAGGATTTAGCTACGATAAGCTACGTTTTAGCTACGGCAATTTGTGTCATTTTGAGGATAGCATGTTGTTTTATAAGTAAATTTGTCAAAGAACCATTATCTGCATCTGAGGAACTGAGGATGTGTAAATTGAGACCGTAAACGAGAACTGAATTTTCAAGCTTGTTTAAATGTTCTGCCTAACTCCGTTGAATTCTCGGCAAAGATACTGCAAGATTTTTATTCATGCTATGAAATCTGGTTTGAGCTGTTAGCCAAAGTTTCAATTATAGGTGCTACACATAATAATTCACACGCGTACGCACATCATAGACTTTTTCAGAAATACTAGTGTCGAAGTGTCTATCCACTGAATATCAATTTGTTAGATATCCTTTTTGAGTATAATGAAGTGACAGTTATTCGTCGATAAAATATAGGCGAAATTTTTCATCATATAACATTGCCATTTACGAAGTTTCTCGTTGCATTTTACGATGTTTTGCTGTGCGTTTTACGTTATATTGCATTGCATTTTACGATACTTTAGGAAGTAAAACAACGTGAAACGCGATGCGTTTCTATATGGAATTGATTACGTTTCTATATAGAAACGCATGCAAAACTTGATGTTTTACAGTCACTTTACAGACACTATAGATCAGTCAAATTGGTCGATAAAATATTGATATTCATTATGTTGACACTTCGACACTGGTATTTTCAAAAAGTTATATGTGCGCGCGCGAACGTACATTATATATAGAGAGAATTGATAACGTAGCTAGAACGTAGCTATCGTAGCTAAAAAAGCTTAGCTACGTATCGTCAATCCCTTTGTTTATAGGGTTCGCAAGAGAATCCGAAGCTTACGTAGCTAAAAACAAAAAAAACGCGAGAAGATTGCCAAAATGTACAAAAAATCAAATTGCAACAGAGAAAAGTCTCCTACATAAACTGTAGCACTAGGCTTCACCGCAAGAATGCCGATTGAAATGCCACAAAAACACCGATTGAAATGCCACAAAAACACCGATTCACTTGCATTAATCAATTATTATATGTATATTTGCAGCAGTTTTAATAGTAAGAGTATATGGAGTATTTTTCAAGAGTCGCAGATCAAATGCTACGAGACAGACTTGAAGCTTTTGGTGCAATATTGATTGAAGGTCCAAAATGGACTGGCAAGACCACTACTGCTGAACAGCTATCTAAGAGTGTTATCAAGATGCAAGATCCTGATAATGCTTCTGAATATCTTGCTACTGCATCAGTAAAGCCTTCGCTTCTATTGAAAGGTGAGCAACCTCGACTAATAGATGAGTGGCAGGATGCACCAGTTATTTGGGATGCTGTTCGTACTGCTGTAGATCAATCCGGAGGTACTCCTGGACAGTATATTCTGACAGGTAGTAATACTGTTGATAAAACACAGATTCGCCATACAGGTACTGGACGTATCACTCGAATGATGATGTATCCTATGAGTCTTTGGGAGTCTAAGGATTCATCAGGAGAAGTATCTCTGCATGAACTGTTTTATAATCCATCTTATAACATCGATGGTGCTACAAGTAAGTTGGACATACCAGAACTTATCCGTGTTGCTTGTCGAGGTGGTTGGCCAGCAACACTTCAGTTGAGTTCTAAAGCGAGTATAATGATTGCGAAGGATTATGTTAAAACAGTCTGCAATGAAGATATATCTGCAGTGGACAAAAAAGAACGTAACTCCAAAATAGCAACGCAAATTATGCGTTCGTATGCAAGAAATATTAGTACACTTGCTAAGAAAACGAATATATTGACTGATGTGACGGCATCTGAGAATATAGATATTTCCATGGATACTTTCGATGATTATGTTGGAGCCTTAGAGAAGCTCTTTGTTATTCAAGATATCGATGCATGGTGTCCTGCTATTAGAAGTAAAAGCGCAATTCGTAGTGCCCCAAAGCGTTGTTTTGTTGATCCTTCAATTGCTGTAGCTGCCATGAATATCAATGCCGAAGGTTTTGAAACACAACTGAAGACATTCGGTTTCGTCTTTGAGCAAATGTGTGCTCGTGATTTGAGAGCCTATACAAGTGATTTTGACAGTCACCTATCTTATTATAGAGACCGCTATGGTTTAGAGGCAGATCTTGTTCTTCATCTTGCTGATGGTAGATATGCTCTTATCGAGTGTAAACTAGGTAGTCGGGAGATAGATGATGGTGCAAAGCATTTGCTAGAAATCAAACGTCTCATTCAGGAACGTAATAAGACTGAGAAGCAAGTGCCACTTCGGGAGCCAGACTTACTGATTGTCATGACAGGTGGTAAAATGGCATACTCTCGTCCTGATGGTGTGAAGGTAATACCATTGGCTTGCCTGAAAGACTAAAAACATTGACAATATGTATATTTGTGGTTGAGTTTTATAACAGAATATATGAGAAAGTGCTATGAAAAGTTTTAAAGAAAATAACAAATATGGATTTATGGACGATGACAATAATGTCGTTGTTCCTCCTGTTTACGATGCTGTCCCCTATACTATAGGACATAGAAATATCGTAAGGAAAGGTGAAGTTTGTGGTGTTGTTTCGGAAAAAGGAGATAATATTATAGACTTCAAGTATGATGGTATTCAACTTTTATTAGATGGTTTATATGCTGTAAGAAAGAATGATAGTCAAGCAAATTGGGAGTGTTTTGTTATTGATGAATCTGAAAACATCATTATAAAGAATGGTTTCAAAAGCATTTATAGAGTAGGTCAATATATCCAGTGTTTTAAAAGTGCCTCATACGAGTTCAGCACTTATTCTTCAAGTGCTAATAGATATACTTATAAATGGCAAAAAGACGGTTCTGTTTATGACAAACTTGGCAATTTCGTTAGAGAAGGAAAGTTAATAGACGATTTAGATGACATTATTCTTTTTGAACAAGAATCTACTATTGTACCCTATGACGTAAGGGAACAAAAAGTTTTGTCGGAAAAGTTCGAAGAATTTCATCTTTTAACAAGAAATAGATATATTGTTAGAAAGTCTCTCGAAGATGGAGACTGGGCATTTGGTGTCATCGATAAACTTGAAAAAGTTATAGTTCCATTTAAATTCAAATATATAAAAGAGTATGGTAATTGTTTCATACAATGCTTTATTTCTGCTACCTGTGAAAAAGAATGGAAGCAAGACTTAAATCATAGGTATAGCTATGAAGATTTAAGTGGCGAAGTTTGGTTCAATTCAGATGGATTGATGATTAATAAAGGTAAAGCAAATTACCTTGGAAAATCCATACTTGCTGTTATGTCAGAAAGTGGTAAATGGGGAGTAAAAGATAACAATAATATTCGAATTGTTAATTACATTTACGATAAAATAGACTATATTTCAAGCAACATTGTGATAGCTAAAGACGGAAATATTGGCCTTTTAGGTCAAAATGGGGAATTAATTCTTAGCCCCTCATACAAAAAGATAGAATGTGTAAATATTCAAAATGGTAAATATATAGAGGGATGGAATAATGAGGTTTTTGGTTGTTATTGTCATGAGTACACTTATGACACAGAAGGTTGTGCTTTTACATATAAAGGAGAAAAATGGGATCGATTATTTCACAAAGAGGTTTCTATAGATAAGAGAGGTTTTATAAGAAAATCAGGTGAAGAATATTTTACTACTGAAAAAATATTGATTTTATCCACCAATGAGTATTCAGAACTTTTCTCAATTGAAAAGGGGGTCATACCCAATTCAAGGTTTGAAGAAATCAACCAATTGACTGACCTATCATATTGTGTTAAACAGAACGGTTTATATGGTATATATCGTGTTGACGAAGAAAGGTTGATTATACCTTGTGCATATTCAAGGGTAATATTTGAAGGACTTCATTTAGTTTTTTTATGCAAGGATAATAGATGGGGAGCAAAAAGTCTTGTCCTGAAATCTCATTTTATGCACTTACTATTTAATGCTGATTTCTCACCCAAATTTATAGAAATAAAACTTTTAAACAATTCTGAGCGACTATTCTCGGTAAAAACAGAAGAAAAAAAATCAGATGGAAAAATTGAATGTTTCTATTCCATAGCAGACAGTCAAGGAAACTTATTGGAAAGAATATCTGCATTAGGCCATTTTGATAAACATTTTGAATGGTATAATTCAAATAAAATATTAACCCAGTTAGGAAGTAAATATGGTTTCATCTCTTTATCTGGCTTTTTCTCGATTCCTTTTAAATATGATGAAATAGAATTAAGAAAAGATGGTTGTTTTAACGTTCGCATTGATAAATCTTGGGGAGTAATGACAATAGATGGTTATGAGTTTATTCCTGTCAAGTACTCTGAAAAAATTGCAGACAATTTCAAAGATTTAATAGTCCAAGACTCTATTTCTGGAGGTCTTGGCATATTGAATGAGCATGGAAAAGAATGCATTCCAACTTTATATGAACATTTGCAACTAACTGACAATCAGAATATAATATTTTTCGGATATGGCGGTTGTGAAAGCGATTGTAATAATTTTTTCAGCCCCATTTCGTATGCTTCATGGGGATGCCTCAGTAATAATGGAAAGATATTAATCACTCCCCATTATGATTGTTTTAAATTTTATTATAACTTGTTTATCCTTGCAGGGCGTGATGGGCATATGTTAGGAGAAGGTCAGCATGGATGTAGCTATCATGAGACAGAGTATAGTGGATTATATGATCTGTATAATTTTGACGGAAAATTAATCTTGGGAGGTTTTACGGATTTTTCTTATGACAATGATAGAAAATTATATCTGTTTAGGTTTGGAGGACAATGGAAGACAGATTGTGAAGATTATGATGAATATGGTAATTCCATATTTTACTATTCGTTTCATTTTGAAAAAGGAAATAGTCGATGGTTAATACTTGACAACAATCTTACGTCTATTGTCAAAGACAAACAAGGTAGGAGAAAAGTTTTTAATGAAGGTTTTATCGGTACAATTACGAGAAAGGAGGAAAAAGGGAGGGTCGTGAACTATTGGAATATGCCACTGGAACTTTTTTCTATTAATCGTCCTTGTTTCTCACATAATCTCATGATATGTGATAACGATAATTATCAAGTTGCGATTAGGTTAGAAGATGGTTCTATATCTTCTAAGCATAATAAAATTCATGTTATATCAAATGATTTATTTTTCTTCATGGATGTTTATGAAATTGGAAGGGGTGTAGGATTATCAAAATTTGCAATAAACAAAGAAGGGGAGGTAACAGAAAAGATAATAATAGACCCTATAGATGAGGGAAATTGTATTTTGACTACACCTATAGAAGGGTATGTCTTTGGTATTTATGAATATGACAATAATCTGTGCAGAGTAAGGTTGTATGATATAAACGATGCAGAAAAAAAACCTTTAACAGCTATCGAGTCTATTGAAGAAAGTAAGTTAATCGATTATATATCAAGAGGATTTCTTCTTATTTCTATAGACAATTCCGCATCAGGTTTGTCAAGAATGATAATGCCTCAACGTTCCATCTTTGACAAATCTTTTGTAGATATTATATCCCCAAAAGAGTCTGAGCTATTTTATAAACCCTTTGAGAAGGAATATTGGTTTACAGATGATTGCCATTTATATGATAATACCGATAATGAAGATTGTCTTGATGGCGATTTTGGCGATAGCTACGACTTCATGAAGGATAGTTGGGATGCTATGACGGATGGTATGTATGGAGATATGCCTGATGGTTTTGACGGAGATTTTGACTTTTTAGGAAGATAAAAGAGAATACAATGAATATTACAGAATATGCTATTCAAGAATTAGCAAAAAGTATCAAAGATTTAAAGAAAGGTAGAGAGTGGGTTGCTCTATTTGATAAATATGGAGCAAAGGATGTTTACGATGAAATTGGTTTGCCGGACATTGGCAAAAGGAATTCACAGAGACCTTCTAAAGTAGAATATATCAAAGCACGGTTTGCCAAGTTCAACACCACCACTTGTCTTAGAGATATAATTGTGCAAATTGTATCAGAAAATCCTGATATAATAGATAGTGTTAACAATATAATAAAGCCAGAAGGATACAATGTTATTTATCAAGACAATCAATATAGCTGAATTCAAGGGTGTGTAAGTACAACTGTGTCAAGGCTACGTTCTTTATAAATATTACCTCAGATGGGTGACACGATTTTCAATCGTGTTGACCAG
>RCMY010005623.1_pt1 | contig 10618 bp, 9 predicted proteins | sample 2041341 | NCBI WGS metagenome assembly RCMY01 (sample SAMN09708234, study PRJNA481090) | Marine sediment metagenome, whole genome shotgun sequencing project.
CCTGAGCGCAAGATCGCGGCCATCGGAATCCGGGTCAGTCGCGGCGTGGCCATGCACGGGTTCTCCCTGAACTGCGACGTCGACCTGGCTTGGTATGACCGTTTCGTCCCCTGCGGGATCGCCGACGCGGGCGTCACAACACTGAGCCACGAGGTGGGCCGTCCGGTGAGTGTTCAGGAAGTTCTACCGGCCTGTCGGCGCCACTTCGCTGAACTGCTGGCCTGGAACAACTACACCCCGACACCCGACTACGAGGCCCGACCAGAACCCGGACGCGGGCCTCGAATCGAACTTCTCACGCCGTGACGGTCCGGCTGGGGTTACGGCGTACGCTGTAGGGCGTGAGTAGTACACCTGAGCCCGGCCCCCGCAAGCTCCTTCGTCTCGAGGTCCGCAACGCCGAGACCCCCATCGAGCGCAAGCCCGAATGGATCAAGACGAAAGCCAGGATGGGCCCTGAATACAAGGCCCTTCAGGCAATGGTGAAGGCCGAAGGACTGCACACGGTGTGCCAGGAGGCGGCCTGCCCCAACATCTTCGAGTGCTGGGAGGATCGCGAGGCGACCTTCCTCATCGGCGGTGACCAGTGCACCCGTCGCTGCGACTTCTGCCAGATCGACACCGGCAAGCCCGAGCCGATCGACCGCGACGAGCCGCGACGGGTCGCCGAGTCGGTGCAGAAGATGCAGTTGCGCTACGCCACGATCACCGGCGTCGCCCGCGATGACCAGCCCGACGGCGGTGCCTGGCTCTACGCCGAAACCGTGCGCGTCATCCACGAGCTCAACCCCGACACCGGCGTCGAGAACCTGATCCCCGACTTCAACGGCAAGCCCGACCTGCTGCGCGAGGTCTTTGAGTCCCGCCCCGAGGTGCTGGCTCACAACGTCGAGACGGTGCCGCGCATCTTCAAGCGGATCCGCCCCGCGTTCACCTACGAGCGCTCGCTGGATGTGATCACCCAGGCCCGCGACTTCGGCCTGATCACCAAGTCCAACCTCATCTTGGGCATGGGCGAGACCCGCGAAGAGGTCTCCCAGGCCCTGCGGGACCTCCACGAGGCCGGTTGTGAGCTGATCACCATCACCCAATACCTCCGACCCTCGCCGCGCCACCACCCCGTCGAGCGGTGGGTCAAGCCCCAAGAGTTCGTGGAGTTGAAGGACGAAGCTGACGAGATCGGCTTCTCCGGAGTCATGTCCGGCCCACTGGTGCGTTCGTCGTACCGCGCCGGTCGGTTGTACCGTCAGGCGATGGACGCCCGCGAGGGTGCTCCCGTCCTGAGCGGCTCCTGACCACCAGTTGCCTGCCAGACCCGTCCCCGTCAACTCACGAACGTAAGGCAGCGCCCCGGCCATGGCCAAGAACGAGATCGCGAAGCCCACCCGCGCCGAGAAGAAGATGGCACGCAAGGCACGCAAGCTGGAGACGAACCCCGAGAAGATGAGTCGTCGACGCCAGATCGTCGAGACCTACAAGATGTCGAAGAAGAGCGACCCCGCCATCGGGTGGTGGGTCCTCGGATCGTTCGTCATCGGCGCGGCCCTCGGGTTCCTGCTCTTCACGGTGCTGCCCGGTGAGGGCACGCTCGGCCTGGTCATGGCGATCGTCGGCGCGTTCTTCTTCGGCTTGACCGCCGCACTGATCGTCTTCGGCCGTCGAGCCCAGAAGGCGGCGTACGCCCAGATGGATGGTCAGCCCGGCGCCGCAGCAGCGGCTCTGCGGATGCTCAAGCGTGGATGGAAGACCGACCCCGCCATCGCGTTCAACAAGCACCAGGACGTCGTTCACCGCGTGGTGGGGCCTCCGGGCATCACTCTCGTCGGTGAGGGCAACGCCACCCGGGTCAAAACCCTGCTGATCAGTGAGCGCCGCAAGCATGAGCGCGTGGCCTCTGAGGTTCCGCTCCACGAGGTTATCTGCGGCAACGAGGAAGGCCAGGTCCCCTTGGGCAAGCTGGCCCGCCACGTCCAGAAGTTGGGTCGCAAGGTCAAGCCTGCCGAGATGACCGACATCCTCAACCGGCTCAAGGCGCTCGACGCTCAGCGGTCGAACATCCCGATCCCCAAGGGTCCGATCCCCACCAGCATGAAGGGCCAGCGCGGCAACATGCGCGGCCGCTGACCCTTCGCTGACTCCATCGACCTGCTGGGACGGCCTACTGGCCGGGGAGTTTGGCGATCTGTGACTGCTTGGGCGCCTTAATGTTCACCGGCTCGCCCCAGTTGTCGTAGGACGCCTCAAAGGTGCCGTTCTCGTCTCCCAGGTCCGCCTTGAACGAGCGGAAGTGGCCGTCCTCGTCGATGCTCATCGTGTACTCGATCGAATCGGGCAGCGCGCCCGCACCGGCCTCGGCGCCGGCGCCCTCCATCAACGCGGCCGAGTCGACGGTCAACCGATAGGTGCTTAAACCGTCCTTCTCCCCCACGAAAGTCACTCCTTCGAGTCCCTCCTCGAAGTTGTCGAAGGACGCGCGCGGGTCGAGTTGCTCGGTGAAGTCACTGCCGAAGGGGCTGTTGGGGTCGTTGAGGTCGAAGGCGAAGAACTTGCCGTTCGCCGTTCCCTGACCTTGGTACATCACGCTGTCGACCAGGATCAGTTCAAGGGGGCCCGGGGCGTTGGGGACGCTCATCGACATCTGCATCGCGATCGGGTTCTTGGTGAAGTCGATGGCCCCGGTGCCCTTGACGGCGAACTGGCCGCCGGTTTTGAGGGTCATCGTGGCGGTGGTCGCCTGCTCGAAAGAGTCACGGAACAGCGCGACGAAGTCCTCCTCGTCAACCTTGTCTCCCTTCTCCTGAGCCGAGGGAGAGGGAGTGGGCTCCGCCTCCTCGGCGTCCTCGGACGGCTTCGGCGTCGCCTCACTGGAGAGGTCGCTGGACGTGATCCGCTTCGGCTCCTCGGAGTTGCAGGCGCCCAACGCGGTCAGGGACAGGACGATGGCGCCAGCGGTCGCGGCGCGGCGTACGGAAGGGATGCGCATGGCATCGACTCTATCTCGGCGCTCGGAGGGTTTCGAAGACCTCTTTGGTGACCGTGGCGGTGCCGCACAGCACGTCGTGCAGGCCGCGTCCGTCGGGTCGGAAGACCAGAGCCGGGATGACCAGTGCGATCAGCGCCTGTCGGGCCAGCAGCGTCAGGGGGTTGAACAACCCACCGGCGGTCCCCCGTGCTGAGACCACGCGCAGACCGGTGAGGAGTTTTCCGAACGATCCACCGGCGAGCCAGGTGAAGATCGCGGCCTCGAGGATGAAGACGCCCAGGACGTAGAACCGCTCCGCCCCCCGAGCGTCGGTGTAGGTCTCCGCGCCGAAGATGGCCACGACCACCAGGATCGAGGCGATCCAGTCCACGAACAGCGCCAGGAAACGCCGGCGCCACGAAGCGGTCTCAAAGGGTAGGTCGGCCACGGACTCGAGGTTATCTGTCCCCCAGAATGTGTCCCGCATGCGGAGGTTGTTTACCTCACTGAAACAATTTGGATACGGTCGAGAAACTGCCCGTTCGTAGGGTCACGTTTAGTTCGCCAGTCGCAACGTCGCGTCTGGTCCCACTCACAGGCTTTTTTGCGGTCGGCCCAGCAGGCCAACCAAGGAGGAATGAATGTTTCAGAACAGCGACGAGCTGCTGAAGTACATCAAGGATGAAGGCGTCTCAATGGTGGACGTCCGCTTCTGCGATCTGCCCGGCGTTATGCAGCACTTCACCATTCCGGTCTCGTCGTTCGACCAGAGCGTCTTCGAAGACGGTCTGGGCTTCGACGGTTCCTCCATCCGTGGCTTCCAGGCGATCCACGAGTCGGACATGCAGTTGTTCCCCGACGTCACCACTGCGTGGATCGACCCCTTCCGCATCGCCAAGACCCTCGTGGTCAACTTCTTCATCCACGACCCGCTGACCGGTGAGCCCTACTCCCGCGACCCGCGCAACATCGCCAAGAAGGCCATGGCCTACCTCGCCACCACCGGCGTCGGCGACCAGGCGTTCTTCGCCCCCGAAGCCGAGTTCTACGTCTTCGACAACGTGCGCTTCGAAACCAAGGCGAACACCGGCTTCTACGAGATCAACTCGACTGCGGGCGCCTGGAACACCGGCGACTCCTTCGAGAACGACAACCGTGGCTACAAGGTCGCTTACAAGGGCGGCTACTTCCCCGTCGCGCCGACCGACCACTTCGGTGAACTGCGCGACGAGATGGTCATCGAGCTCGAGAAGGCTGGCCTTCACGTCGAGCGTGCCCACCACGAGGTCGGCACCGCCGGCCAGGCGGAGATCAACTACCGCTTCGACGAGCTGCTCAAGGCCGCCGATGACGTGATGAAGTTCAAGTACATCATCAAGAACACCGCGTGGCGCAACGGCAAGACCGCGACCTTCATGCCGAAGCCCATCTTCGGTGACAACGGCTCGGGCATGCACGTGCACCAGTCGATCTGGAACGAAGGCAAGCCCCTGTTCTACGACGAGGCCGGCTACGGCGGGCTCTCGGACATGGCGCGTCACTACGTCGGCGGCATCTTGAAGCACGCCCCGTCGCTGCTGGCCTTCACCAACCCGACGGTCAACTCCTACCACCGTCTGGTGCCGGGCTACGAGGCGCCGATCTCGCTGGTCTACTCCTCGCGTAACCGTTCGGCCTGTGTGCGGATCCCGATCACCGGCTCGAACCCGAAGGCCAAGCGCATCGAGTTCCGTTGCCCCGACCCGTCGGCCAACCCGTACCTCGCCTTCTCGGCGCTGCTCCTCGCGGGCCTCGACGGCATCAAGAACAAGATCGAGCCGGCCGACCCCGTAGACAAGGACATTTACGAGCTCCCGCCAGACGAGATGGCCGACATCCGCCAGGTCCCGACCTCGCTGAACGCCGTCCTCGACCACCTCGAGGCTGACCACGACTTCCTGACCGCGGGCAATGTCTTCACGCCTGACCTGATCGAAACGTGGATCGACTACAAGCGCACCAACGAAATCCTGCCCGTGCAGCTGCGCCCGCACCCGCACGAGTTCGAGCTCTACTACGACATCTAGTCACTTCTGCACGTAGAGCTCGAACTCACCGTTCGACCACGAGGGCTCCGGCTTCGCCGGGGCCCTCGTTGCATCTCAACCCTCGCGTGTGCAACCCCCAGCTGCAGACGATGAGGGTCCGTACAGCTGCCGTCCGAGGCGAGGCGTGTGACTGGTGAATCAGAAGTGATCGGCCAGTTGCACCAGGTCAGCGACCGAGATGCGGAGATCGCGCAGCTCCCTACCGCGCGCGTCGATCACTTTGCGCCCAGGGACAGGTCGACGAGCTCCGCGTGGTTGGTGACCTTGACCCGCGGACGGCCTTCGTCGACGCCGCGCCGCAGCTCGTGACGGTCGATCACCTTCCACTGGCCCTGCGTAACCAGGCGCGGTTGAGCCTGTCGCAGCTCGGCGAGCACGGCCATGTCGTCCAGCGTGCCGGCGTACTCGAGCAGGCCGGAGGCATGGTCGGCTAGAAGGGTGCGGACCGTGTCGCGGGCGCACTTCTTGTTGGTGCCGATGATGCCGTTCGGGCCGCGCTTGAGCCAACCGGTGACGTACGCCGCCGTGGCGCCATGAATACGCCCACCCTCATGGGGAAGGACGCCCTTGTGTTCGGCGAAGGGCAGCCCGTCCACGGCAGTTCCGCGGTAACCGACAGCGCGGAGGACCAACCCTGTCGGCAGGGTGGATTGATCGTCGGTCGAGCGCGCTCGTTGGCTGCCGTCGGATCCCACCACGATCTCGTTGCGCCCGACCACGATGGACTCGACCTGATCAGCGCCGAGCAGTTCGACCGGCGAAGCCAGGAACCGGAGAACGACCCGCTTCGGCGCGCCCGTCGTCGGCTTCCCCTGAAACCTGCCAAGCGTGGAGAGCTTGCGCACCAGATCATGGTCCTTCGGGTCAACATCGCCGACGACCAAGCCCTCCACCACGAGGTCGACGTCGGGAAGCCGCGTCAGCTCCTCGAGCTCAGGGTTGTTGAATGCAGCCTGGGCCGCACCCCGGCGACCAAGGATGAGGACCTCCTGGATCTTGCTGTCCCTCAGTGCGTCGATGGCGTGGTCTGCCATGTCGGTGCGGCGCAGCTCGTCTTCCGGCAACAGCAGGATGCGGGCAATGTCCAGCGCCACGTTGCCGTTGCCCACGATGACCGCTCGCTGCGAGGAGAAGTCATAACGCACGTCGGCATGGTCCGGGTGGCCGTTGTACCAAGCGACGAACTCACGCGCAGAGTGGCAACCTGCCAGGTGTCCGCCGGGAAGGTCGAGGTGTGCGTCTCCTCCAGCACCCATCGCGTAGATGACCGCGTCGTACCAACTCGCGAGCTGTTCCGGCGTGACATCACGCCCCAGCTCCACGTTGCCGAAGAAGCGGAACCCCGGGCGGGCCGCGATGGCATCGAAGACGCGGCTGACCAGCTTCTTCTCCGGGTGGTCAGGAGCAACTCCCCCGCGCACCAGACCCCACGGCGTCGGCAGCCGGTCGAGTACGTCGACCTCGACGCGTTCGTTGTGCAGGTCAATGATCTCGCCGTTGAGGAACGTGCCTCCCGGACCGGCCAGAAGGTGACCAGCGGCGTACATGCCTGCGGGCCCGGAACCGACGATGGCGATGCGCAGCGGGCGTTCAGTCATCGCGAGCCCCGCGCGAAGTAGAGCGCATTGATGTCGGCGTACGCGGCGTACGGGTCGGGCAGCCGGTTGGCGTCTGCGATCGCACCGACGGGGCAGGCCTCGACGCAGGCTCCGCAGTCGATGCAGTCGTCGGGGTTGATGTAGAGCTGCTCCGCGGTCTCGAAGTCCGGTTCATCCGGGGTCGGGTGGATGCAGTCGACCGGGCAGACCTCGACGCAGGAGTAGTCCGCCACGCAGGGGGCTAGGATCGCGAAGGCCATCAGAGCACCGCCCCGACCTTCGAGCGCACACGGACACCGATGCCGTTGAGGATCGCTTGGCCGGACGGTTGGTCGGCGTCGCGGGGGTCGTTGGAAGCCAGCTCGTTGTAGGTCGCCCCGCCCGCGGCGACCGCTCGGCGCCAACCTCCGGTGTTGCCCCAGCCTTGTGGAAGGGCCACAACCCCCGGCATGACCTCGGCACTGACCATTGCCTCCACCGTGATCGATCCGTAGCGCGAGGTCACGTCGACCTGGTCGCCGTGCTCGACCCCGCAGGTCCGCGCATCCTCGGGATGGATGCGAAGCCTCTGCACGCGGTCACCGGCCATCAACTTCGGCACGTTGTGCAGCCAGGAGTTCTGACCGCGCAGCTCGCGCAAACTGATCAGGGAGAGCGGGTAGTCGGTGTCGACCGAGTCATGGCGCAGGAGCGCCGCCATCTCTTGGTGGATGACGGGGTGGTCGAGGTGGACGCGCCTGTCCCGGTGGACGATGTGGTGCTTGAGTCCGCCAGTCTCGGGTCCGTCCGCGAGCTTGACCCCACCGCCGTGCGCTTGGAGCTTGCGACGGCTCAGGCCCTTGCGTCGCAGCCCGAAGAGGTCCCCGTCGCGTGAGAGCCGAAGGGCCAGATCCATGGTCGTCGCCGGAGAGAGTCGCAGCCCCAACTTGCCCAGGAAGCGCACGAGGGCGAAGGGCGAGGGGACCACGCCGATCCGTCGGCAGATCTCGGCGATGATCCACCAGTCGTCCCGCGTCTCCCCCGGAGCAGCTAGGGTCGCCCGCGACCACTGGGCGTAGGGAACGGCGCTGTGACCAGACGTGAAGCCCGGGAACCCGTCCCGCTCGAGCCAGGTCGTCGGCGGCAGGATGTAGTCGGCGTGCCTGCTCGTGTCGGTGATGTACAGGTCCAGCGAGACCAGAAGGTCGAGCTTCGCGAGCGCCCGGTCGACGTCGTGGCCCGCAGGGCCTGTGTTGCGGAAGTTGCCGGAGCAGACCAGCAGGGCGCGGAGCTGTCCGGGGCCTGGGGTCTCGATCTCGCGAGGCAGGCTGATCAGCGGCGATTGTCCGTTCACCTCGGGGAAGCCGTCGACCCGGGTGCGCCAGCGCGCGTAGCCGGTCAACCCGGCTAGTCGACCCAGCCGCTCGAACTCCCCCATGCCGCGGCCGAACACGTAACCGCCCGGACGGTCGAGGTTGCCGGTGGCGATATTGAACGCATCAATGAGGTACTTCGTCAGCGTTGCGAACCGGCCGAGCGAGGCACCACAGCGCCCGTACAACGCCGCTGAGGGCGCCCGGGCGAAGTCCCGCGCAAGGCCTGCGATCGTCTGCCCGTCGATGCCCGTCTCAAGCTCGGCCCTGCTCAGATCCACCTCACTGACCAGGGCAGCCAGGGCCTCCCAGCCTGTCGTCTGGTTGCGCAGGCGCTCCAAGTCGGCCAGACCCTCATCGAGGACCACCTTGAGCATGGCGGCGACCAGCCACGCGTCGGCGCCAGGCCGGATGGGGACGTGCTCGAAGAGCTCAGCGGTTTCGGTGCGACGGGGGTCGACCACGACGACGCGGCCGCCGCGCTCGGTGACGGCCAGCATCGTCTCGCGCACCTGCCCGACCGTCATCATGCTGCCGTGCGAGAGGACGGGGTTCGCGCCGAGCACAAGGAAGAAGTCGGTCCTGTGCAGGTCCGGGAAGGGGTTGATCAATGTGTCGCCGTACAGCAGATGTCCGACGACCCAGTAGTTGTAGATGTCGACCGATCCGGCGCTGTACATGTGCTTGGTCTTCAGCGCCGCCGCCATGCTCTGGATCCACAGCGCGGCCCCGTAGTTCCAGGCCAGTGGGTTGCCGAAGTAGACGCCCAGCGACTGCTTCCCGTGCTCCTTGATCACCGCGCGTAGACGTGTGCTGATGTCGTCGAGCGCAGCCTCCCAGGAGACGCGCTCGAACGTGCCGTCGAGTTGGCGCTTGAGGGGGTGGAGCACCCGGTCCGGGTCCTGGGGCACCTGGGCGAAGCCGATCCCCTTGGAGCAGGCGAACCCTTGGGAGTTGGGATGCTCGCGGTCAGGCCTCAGGTTGAGGAGCTTGCCGTCCTGGACCGTCGCGACCAGCCCACACGATGATTCACAGATACCGCAGAACAGCTTCTTTTGCTCCACATGTCACTCCTCAACTCGACCGACAGGCCACCCTAACGCCTTAGTTGGCACATCAGCAAGTAAGTTGCTGGTAAGCCAAGCGAGAGCGCGCATTGCGTTCGTGTCCAGACGCCGAACGGCCTAGACTGGCTCGTGTGTCCACCGATCTGAGCACTCCCCGGCAGACCCAGGCCGAGCGGCGTCAACAGTCGAAGGACCGCCTGCTGGCGGCTGGGGTCGAGGTGATCGCGGAGCAGGGGTTCGCGCGCACGACCCTCGCCCAGATCGGCGAACGGGCTGGCTACAGCCGTGAGACCGTCCGCTTGCGCCACGGCACCAAGCTAGAACTCCTCGAGACCGCGATGACCGGCTACGACACTCGGGTCTTCGCGCCCACCCAGGACGACACACTGGATGGTCTCAGCCAGGTGCTCGCCATCAATGACGCCCTCGCGCAGCTAGCTCGCAAGGAGGCCACACTCCTCCGCGTGGTCTACCGCGTGTACCTCGAGTCCCTCAGCACTCTCCCCGAGCTCCACGAGCACGCTGTGCGGTGGGTCGACGAGAGCGAAGCCGCCGTCTTCGCATCGCTCCAGCGCGGCAAGAAGGACGGCTCGGTCCGAGCGGACGTCGACTGCGCCGAGGCGGCATTTGAATGGCTCAACACCGCGATCGGTCTCGCCTATCGGTACCTGCAACGCCCCGAACAGGACCACGCGGCAGCATTGGAGGCGTGGAAGGAACGACTCCGCCGTCAGCTGAGCCCGTGATGGAGCGCGGGTGCGCCCGATCTTAAGGGTCTGATCCCCATCTCCGTAGCAGGGACGAGTTGACTGCAACCCGCCGACGCCACGCGATACCGGCTGAAGCTCTCGACGCGAACTCAGAGACTCACCAGGACCTTCACGTCGTTGTCTTTTCTCGTACGCGAGACGGTGGAAGGCATCGACGACGTCGGCCAGGGCGATCCGGGTGCTGACCAGCAGATCAGTGTTGATCTCACCGCGTGCAGCGATGGCGATCGCTTCCTCGAACTCCGCATGGGTGTAGGGGCGCCTGTGATCCTGGCTCGTTGCCGAGCAGCAGGTTGAGGTTGAAGTGGCTTACACCAGGGTCGTGCCCCTTGGAAGAGGTAAGCCGGACCGCTAACGTGGATGGTCCTAAATCGCGGCCATGATCTCGGGCACGAACTTCACGACGAGCAGCAACGAGACACCCGCCCCCAAGACATTCCGAAGAAGACCACGAACGCGTGGGCTGCGACACAGGGCGGCGCGCGTCAGTCGAGCGACTCGACTTCTGCAAGCACCGCCGTCAGAGCGGAGGCCAACAGTCGTCTCGCCTGGCTACCGTTGACGGTGTGACGCTCGACCAGCTCACGTCACGTTGCCTTCACCATGCCACCGAACACAGGGCTCGGACCCGCCTACATGTCCTCCAACTCTCGACCCTTCGTCTCCGGCACGAACTTGATGACGAACAGCTTAGAAAAATCGTCAAGGATGCAGGGTACAGAGTCGTAAGCATCAAATAATTTATAATATAATGAAGGAAATATCATTTCCCGGATCCCGTG
>RCMY010005624.1_pt1 | contig 10617 bp, 7 predicted proteins | sample 2041341 | NCBI WGS metagenome assembly RCMY01 (sample SAMN09708234, study PRJNA481090) | Marine sediment metagenome, whole genome shotgun sequencing project.
GTGGGTTTTCTGGGTCATGTTCACTTTACTCCCTTAGCCTTGGCCAGAACGTCGTCACAAACCGTGATGACATGTTCGGCGGTAAAGCCGAAATGATCGGCCAGCTGGTTCAGCGGGGCAGATGCGCCAAAGCTGTGCATGCCAATCACTGTGCCCCGGCGGCCCACATAGCGTTCCCAGCCCAGCGTTGCGCCTTGCTCAATAGCAACGCGGGTTTGCGCGGCATCAGGTAAAACACTTTGCTGGTATTGTTCGGGTTGCGCCTCGAACAGCTCCCAAGACGGCATCGACACCACCCGCACCGCAACGCCGCGTGCGTGCAGCGCGCCGTAGGCCGCAACCGCCAGCGGCACCTCGCTGCCCGTCGCGATCAGAATGATGTCGGGCGTGTCACCGTCGCAATCGGCCAAAACATAAGCCCCTTTCGCCAAGCCGCTGGCAGGCGCAAATCGGGCTCTGTCGAGTGTCGGCAATGCCTGACGGGTCAGCACCAGGGTGCAAGGTGAATGCGCCATCTGCACCGCGTAACGGTAGGCCTCGACCACCTCATTCGCATCACCGGGCCGGATCACAACCATGTTTGGCATCGCCCGCAGCGACATCAGATGCTCGACCGGCTGGTGGGTCGGGCCGTCTTCGCCATCCCCCAGCGCATCGTGGGTAAAGACCCACAGGTTCGGCAAGTTCATGATCGCGGCCATGCGCATCGACGGGCGTGCATAATCGGTGAACACAAAAAACGTCGACGCAAAAGAGCGCAGTTTAGACAGCGTCAGGCCATTGTTGATTGCCGCCATACCATGTTCGCGGATACCGAAATGGATGTTGCGGCCCGCGAAATTATCAGGCCCGAAATCGCCATCGGCGGGGTCGGTCAGACGGGTTTTATTTGACGACGCCAGATCGGCCGAACCGCCAACCAGCCACGAGATGTTTTTCGCCAGCACATTCAGGACCTTGCTAGAGGCATCGCGCCCGGCGATCCCCTTGGCATCGGCAGGAAAGACCGGCAGGTCGCCATCCCAGCCGCTTGGCAAGTCATGCGCCTGCATCTGGGTGATCTCACCCGACAAATCCGGCTGACGCGCCGCGAAATCCTGCATGGTGCAGCGCCATGCCTTATTGGCCGCAGAACCCCGCTTGCCCAATCCCTCGGCGAATAGTTCGCGCACGCCATCAGGCACCAGAAACTGCGCGTCCTCGGGCCAGCCATAGGCGCGTTTGGTCAGCTTCACTTCCTCCTCGCCCAGCGGTGCGCCGTGGGCTTTGGGGGTGTCTTGCAGGTTGGGCGACCCAAAGCCGATGTGGCTGTTGACGATGATCAAGGTCGGCTTGCCCTTGGTCGCCTGAAAGTCGCGCAACGCCCGTTCAATCGCTGCGGTGTCGTTGGCATCTTTGACTTGCGACACATGCCAACCATAGGCCTTGAACCGCGCGGCAACATCTTCGGTAAAGGTAATCTCTGTAAGGCCATCAATCGTGACGTGATTGTTGTCATAGATCCAGCACAGGTCATCCAGCTTCAAATGCCCCGCGATTGACGCCGCCTCGGCCCCGACGCCTTCCATAAGGCAGCCATCGCCGCAAATCGCGTAAATGTTATAGTCGAACACGGTCGTCGTTTCGTCGTTATAGCGCGCGGCAAGCCATTTGCGCGCAATAGCCATGCCAACGCTGGTCGCAATCCCCTGCCCCAGCGGGCCGGTCGTGGTTTCCACGCCGGTGGTGGAATGGTATTCCGGGTGCCCTTCTGCCTTACTGCCCAACTGGCGGAAATGGCGGATGTCATCCAATGTCACGGCATCGGCGCCGGTCGGTTTATCGTCGTCACCGACCGCTTTGGTGCCTGACAGATGAAGCAATGACCACAGCAGCATCGAGGCATGACCGTTCGATAGCACGAACCGGTCACGGTTTGGCCAATGCGGATCGGCGGGGTCAAAATCCATCACCTTATTCCACAGCGTATAGCCGACGGGGGCCAACCCCATCGGCGCACCGGGATGACCAGAATTCGCCGCTTGAACGGCATCAATGGCCAGTGTCCTGATGGTGTTGATCGCCAGTTGGTCGCGTGCTTGATCTGTCATGGCCTGCGCCCTCCTCAGGATTTGGTTGGTTTTTCGAGGTGGCCACCGAATTCATAGCGCATCGCAGACATCATCTTGGCGGCATAATCGCCCCGCCCGCGCGAGCTAAATCTTTCAAACAAGGCCGATGACAGCACTGGCGCAGGCACACCCTCGTCGATTGCGGCCTTCAGCGTCCAGCGGCCTTCGCCGGAATCCGACACGCGCCCTTCGAATTGCGCCAGTTCGGGGTCGGCGGCAAGCGCCTCGGCGGATAGGTCAAGCAGCCACGATGCAATCACGCTGCCGCGCCGCCAGACCTCGGCAACCTCGGGGATATCCACATCGAATTTATAGTGCTCGGGGTCGCGCAGCGGTGTGGTTTCGGCGTCGATTTCAGCCGTTTCGTTGCCAATATTGGCGGATTCCAGAATGGCAAAACCCTCAGCATAGGCCGCCATCATCCCGTATTCGATACCGTTGTGAACCATCTTGACAAAATGCCCCGCACCACTGGGGCCACAGTGCAAATAGCCCTGTTCGGCGGTGCTGTCAGACGTTTTGCGGCCCGGCGTTTCGGCCAGATCGCCCTTGCCGGGTGCCAGCGTCGCAAATATGGGGTTAAGACGATCAAACGTGCTCTTTTCGCCGCCGATCATCATGCAATAGCCACGTTCCAGCCCCCAGACGCCGCCGCTGGTGCCAACATCCATGTAGTGAATTTTCTTGGCTTTAAGCTCTTTGGCGCGGCGGATATCGTCAATGTAATACGAGTTGCCGCCGTCGATGATCGTATCGCCTGCGTCCAGCTGCGGCAGCAGATCGGCAATCGCGCTATCAACAACGGCCGCGGGCACCATCAACCAAACGGCACGCGGTTTTGCCAGTTTTCCGACGAATTCCTCAACCGAACCGGCACCGATGGCACCCTCGCTGGAGATCCCTTCCACGGCCTTTTGCGCGTGATCAAAGACAACGCAATCATGCCCGCCTTTCATAAGGCGGCGCACCATGTTTGCCCCCATACGGCCAAGGCCAATCATTCCTAATTGCATGTTTTTAATCCCTTTATTTCAGATGTGACGGCCGCTAGCGGCTCCGTTGGCTCCGGTATTTATGGATAAGGTTGTTCGTTGACGAGTCGTGGCCCAAGGTCGGCTCGGTCTTTGATTGCAACTCGGGAATGATGTTCTGGGCAAGCTTCTTGCCCAGCTCGACCCCCCATTGGTCGAATGAATCAATTTGCCAGATCGCCCCTTGCACAAAGACATTGTGTTCATAAAGTGCCACCAGACGGCCTAGGGTGCGCGGCGAAAGCGCGTCCAATAGCAAGGTGTTGGACGGGCGGTTTCCGGGAAACACGCGGTGCGGCACCAGCGGCTCGGCGGTGCCTTCGCTGCGCACCTGATCGGCGGTTTTGCCAAAGGCCAGCGCCTCGCCTTGGGCAATAACATTGGCCAGCAGGATGTCGTGATGGTCGCCGACAGGATTCAGCGGCTTGATAAAAGCGATGAAATCGCAAGGGATCAGCCGGGTGCCCTGATGGATCAACTGATAGAACGAATGCTGCCCGTTTGTTCCCGGCTCACCCCAATAGATCGCGCCGGTGTCGTAATCGACGGGCGTGCCATCCAGCGTGGTTTGCTTGCCGTTGCTTTCCATCGTCAGCTGCTGAAGATAGGCGGGAAAGCGTTTCAGGTACTGCTCATAGGGCAGAACGGCGACGGTCTGTGCGCCAAAGAAATTGCTGTACCAGATGTTCATCAGGCCCATCAGCAACGGCATGTTCTGCGCAGGCGGCGCGGTGCGGAAATGTTCGTCCATGTCGTGAAAACCGGCCAGCATTTCGCAAAAATTATCCGGCCCAATGGCGATCATCGTGGACAGGCCAATAGCCGAATCCATCGAATAGCGCCCGCCGACCCAATCCCAGAAACCGAATATGTTGGCGCGGTCGATGCCAAATTTCACAACGTCGTCTTCGTTGGTGGAAACGGCAAGGAAATGCTTGGCAATCCCCGCGTCATCGCCGCCAAGATGCGCAAGCATCCAGTCGCGCGCCGTATGCGCGTTTGTCATTGTCTCCAATGTGGTAAAGGTTTTGGACGCCACGATAAACAGCGTCTCGGCGGGGTCGAGACCGTGAACCGCCTCGGCAAAATCGGTCCCGTCAATGTTTGAAATAAACCGGAAGGTCATGTCGCGCTTGGAAAAATGCTTTAGCGCCTCAAAGGCCATAACGGGGCCAAGGTCTGAACCACCAATGCCGATGTTGATGATATTGTGGATCGGCTTGCCCGTGTGCCCTTGCCATGTGCCGCTGCGCAGCTTGTCCGCCACCGCTGCCATCCGGTCCAAGACGCCATGAATGTCGGGCATAATATCATGCCCGTCCACAACCAAACGATCGCCCTTTGGCTTGCGCAAGGCAGTATGCAGCACAGCGCGGCCTTCGGTGATATTGATCTTATCACCTGCAAACATAGCGCGCATTCGGGGCATAACACCGCATTCATCAGCCAGACCCGTCAACAGGTCCAGCGTCTGGGGCGTGACGCGGTTTTTGGAATAATCCAGAAAAATTCCACAGGCTTCCATCGACATCACGGTGCCGCGATCCGCAGATTTAGCAAACATGTCGCGCAGGTGCAGTTCTTTGACTTCACTGAAATGCCGTTCCAGCTTTTTCCAAGCCGAGGTTTGGCGAAGCGGTGTCTGTGTCATAATTTCCCCTCTCTCTTGGCGATCAGCCCTTACCGACAGCCACCGCTTTTTGTTCGATCACCGCCAAAAGGCTATGCCACGATTTATCGAATGACGCGGCACCCTCCTTTTGGAGCCGCAGTGCCAATGCCGTAACATCCACCCCAGCGGCGGCAAAATCGCCAAGAACCTTGTCGCTATCGCCGCCTCCCGCTTGCATAAGCGCGCCAACTTTTCCGTGTTCATGGAACGCGGCAAGCGTCGCTTCGGGGATCGTGTTGACGGTGTAGGGCGCAATCAGCGCGTCAACATAGAGCGTGTCTGGCGCGTGCGGGTCCTTGGTGCCAGTGCTGGCCCACAGCAACCGCTGCGGAATGGTCCCGAAATTCATCACCCGCCGCACGCGGTCACTGACCAAGAATTCTTGGTAGGCCCGATAGGTTTTCTGCGCGACGGCAATGCCCAGCTTGTTCTTGGGCGCGCTTGGGGCATCCTTGGCAACGGCCACATCCCAGCGGCTGATGAAAACAGAGGCAACCGACGACACCGCAGGGCTAAGGCCTGCCTTAATCCGGCGCTCGACCCCGCGCAGCCATGCATTTGCCGAGGCCAGATATTGATCGGCCGAAAACAGCAGCGTCACGTTGACCGGAATACCGCCAAAAATTGACTCCTCAATCGCGGGCAGGCCTTCGGGCGTTCCGGGTATCTTGATATAAAGATTCTTTTTTCCGCTGCGATTATGCAAATCGCGCGCCGCCGCAATCGTGCCCGCCGTATCATTGGCCAGCAGCGGCGACACCTCTAGCGAGACAAAGCCATCAAGGCCGTTGGTCGCGTGATGGGTATCAAGAAACAAATCTGCCGCCCGCCCCAAATCTTCCAATGCCAGTTCAAAAAACGACTCTTCGGCCGACAGACCGCGCGCGGCATTTTTGGCAATCGCCTGATCGTAAGCAGAACCACCAGAGATAGCATGTTCGAAAATTGTCGGATTAGAGGTCAAGCCCTTGAGGTTCAGCCCGATTATCGCACGCGCCAAATCGCCGGTATCCAGCAAGTCGCGGGTGATATTATCCTGCCAAGGGCTTTGACCGGCATCGTAGAGATTTTGCAAGGGGGACATATTTTCACCTTCTATCATTTGGGCTATCGTTTCAGACAGTCCGTTGCATGAAATCTAGACGTTTGATTTGGCGGTTAGCTTTCTTTAACTTTACAAAAAGTTAAATTTCGTAATTTTGAACAGGGGGCCAAGCTGCGCTCTGTCCGTATCCGGCATCAGAACGAGAGATACGGCCCAGCCTTCTACCCCCTTTGCCATCTTAACCAAAATAGCGCCAGTTTGCGCAACAGTGCAGGATAGCGTTCTTCTTCGCAGGCGTCCGCCGCCTGCTTGATTGCGGCGGCTTGCGTTGGATAGGCATGAACCACCCGTGACAGCTTTTTCAGCCCCAACCGATGCTGCATGGCAAGAGTGATCTCATTGATCATCTCGCCTGCGTGTCTGGCCACGATCGTCGCCCCCAGAATCTGGTCAGTGCTTTCACGCACATGTATCTTGACGAACCCCTTGTCTTCGCTGTCAAGCACTGCGCGGTCTACCTCGTGCATCATGACGGTAAAGGTGCGCACCGGAATACCCTTTGCATTGGCATCTGCGACCTGGATACCGACATGCGCCACCTCGGGGTCGGTATAGGTGCATTGCGGGATGATCAGCTTGCTGATGCGGTGGCGGTGCATCAGCAAAGCATTGTCAACGGCCATCCGCGCCGAGACTTTGGCAACATGTGCAAAGCGGTCCGACAAACAGACATCCCCCGCCGCGAAAATGCGCGGGTTGGAGGTGCGTAAAAAATCATCAACGACCACGCCGGTTTGTGCATCAAACCTGACACCGGCGGCTTGCAGCCCCAAGCCGTTGACATTGGGTCGCCGCCCTACACCTGCGACAACCCGGTCAACGTTTATCGTGTATGGCTTTGACGTGGTGGACAGGCCAACTGACAGCCCATCGGCTTTACGCGTGATACTGTCTGCCCGCGTATTAAGATGGATCTCGACCCCGTCCTCGCGCAGCACTTCGGTCAGGAAAAGTGCAGCGTCACGTTCTACACTGGGCAGGAATTTGGGCTGTTGGTGGACCAGAAAAACCTTTGACCCAAGCCGCGCATATGTCTGGGCAAGTTCGGTTCCCAGAGGGCCGCCGCCGATAAACATGATCCGCGCGGGCAACTGATCCAACGCGAAAAGATCAGAAAGGCTGGTGCAGGTGCTTTCATCGGCCCCTTCGATTTCAAGGCCTTGCTGATGCGCACCTGTCGCAAGAATTGCACGTTTGAACAGCAAGCGGGCATTGCCGACCGCAAGCGTATCATCCTTCACAAAAACGCCATTCCCAAAGAAAACATCAACGCCTTCTTCTGTCAGCATAGCGGCAGATAAGCGGCGGCTGATTCGCGCCTCGATTTGGCTTTGCCTGAGGCGGGCAAGCGCGTAATCATGCTCTGAAATCGGCAAGGCGGTCGCGCCAAAGCGGCCTGCATTTGCCATATCGCGGTAGATGCGGCTTGTCCGGATCAGGGCCTTGCCAGGGATCGCACCTGTCGTCTGGTTAACCCCGCCCAGCCTGACGTTTTCGACCAGTGCGACCTTTGCACCCAAATGGACGGCACGGCGGGCGGCGCTGATGCCTGCTGGCCCTGCGCCAAGCACGACGAGGTTGTAGCAGGGCAGCGGTTCTGGATTGGCTATCGCGCGTGTGGCATCATCAAGCGGTGTCATGTCAGCCAGCCCCCTGTAAACCCGCAGGCCCGCAGCCCGCGGCGGATAATATCGCAAGAGCGCATCAGCTTCCACGGCGCACCGGTTCGGTAATTTTCGATCATCAGCACCACCAACCCCTGATCAAGGCCGTAAATATTTGGTGAAACCCAGCCAGCCGGGCCGTCACCGGTTTGCCCCGGCAGTGACGGGTTATAGCTGCCATAGAACATGTGATCGCTGGCCACCTGCGGATACCTGCTGCAAACCGTGGCGTGGTTGGCGGCTGCAAGATCCGGCTCAAACGGCAGGCTGGCAAGCCCCGCCCAAGGAACTAAGGTGCCGTCATCCGGGCCAAAGGGCACACCGCGTTCGGCATAGCCGCGATGAAACGTTGTCCGGCCAGACTCTTCCACCAGCATGTCTGACGGCCCATCACAAGCCGAGAGGCCCCAGACAATTTCGTCATAGCCCACAAAATCCCCCGGATTGAGGCGGCAGTATTCCCGCTGGAGCCGGATCGCGGCGGCGGTGTTTTTGAAATAATCCGTGCCGTGCTGCTTTGCAAAGCCGTCCTGAATGCCGCGAAAATCGATCCATGCGTGCGAAAACAGATGGATAAATAACGGGCCGGCATAAAGGCATTCTATCCCGTAAGTGGTTTCCCATTGATAGGTGCGCGTCCATGCCTTGAAACTTTCCGGCCCCAGAGGGAAACCTGGTGAGGCGGCAGCCAGAACATACAGGATTGTAGCCTCGCTATAACCTTCCCAATCATAGTGAAAAAAGCCGGTTTCCGGCGTCCAACCCTGTCGCACCGTCCGTTGTTCATCACAGGCCCATTGCCAGTTGGCGCGGTGATAGAGATCACCGGCAAGCCGCCTGATTTGGGTGTCGGTGTCATCGGCGCCATCAAACCAAGCGCCTGCCGCCACAACGCCCGCCAAAAGCAAGGCGGAATCGATCAGCGACAATTCGCAATTCCAGGCCCTACGGCCCGATTTCATATCAAGGAAATGATAGTAAAAGCCCTGATAGCCCGTGGCGTCGGTTTCCGGCCCCTGATGGCTGTCTGCAAAAAACCGCAGCGCGGCCAGCGTAAGTTTCGCCGCGTGCGCCCGTTCGATCCACCCGCGTTCGACCGCGACCGGATAGCACGACAGCACAAAACCAACCACCGAAATGCTGCACGGCGATCCGTCACGCTGGGTGTCGGGAATAAGGCCATTGTCGGGGTTCACATTGTTCAGAAAATACTCAAAGGCGGCGCGTTGAAAACGGTCCAGTTCTGCGTCGTCCAGGGTTGCTCTTGCGCCAGTCATGGGGCAATCAGACCGGGATTTCGATAGCTGTTACAGAGTTCGGGGCGAGAGATACCTCTATGCTGGCGTTGCCATCCACATCACGAATCGATACCTTTTCCCACGTCAGTTTCGACGCCTCCAGCATGGCAGCCACCTGTTCCGGCATCGGATATTCCGGTGCGCCCATCTTTTGCCAATGGGTCTTGGCATTGGCATGATCGGCGTCAATTCTGGCCAGTTTGGCAGCGGTACCAACCGTCCCGTTGCCAAGGGATACCGAGACGGTTTCGGTCTTGATGTCATGGCGCGGCAGCGCCAGATTGATCGCCAGTAACGTGATTTTTTCATCGCCACGCAGCGCCCAGACCTTGACGCTTTCATGGGCGCCATCCACATCAAGCCGCGTAGTTCCAAGCGCGTGCAGCAGTTGATAGGCGCGCCATGATGGCTTGGGAATGCCGTGCATGTTCATCAATCCAAACCCGCCGTGGAACGGGATGGACGGGAAATAGTTTTCCTCAAAGATATCCGAAAACGCCCAATAGCTATAGCCTTCGACCAGCGTCTCGAGGCTCATCAGGGTGTGGACGATATAGGCCGCGCAATAGCTGTCGTCATGCAACGTGTCGCGTGGGTTAGAGGATGTGCTCCATTCGGTGTAATATACCGGCAGATCGCCTGTCTGCCGTTTTACCTTTTCGACATCTTCGCGCAAAACCCCCAATCGGCTTTTTTCCAGCTGAGTTACGGTATCATCGCCGGGCGATCCAAAGGCGTCGGTCGGGTAGTGGTGGGTGCTGACAAAATCGACCGACACATCGGCCTTCTTGGTAAAGGCCAGAAATGCGTCGATCCACGCATTGGCTGCCGTTGCCGGCCCACCCACCCTTAGCGAAGGATCAACCGATTTCACCGCTTTGGCCGTCACTTCGTAGAGGTGAAAATACTCGTCCTGTGTGCCGCTCCAAAAGGCATCAAGGTTCGGCTCGTTCCAGACCTCAAAAAACCATTGGCTGACTTCGTTGATGCCATAGCGATCAACCCAATGCTGCACCAGACGGCGGATCAATTCACCCCATTGGCCATAATCGCGCGGCGGCGTGATGTTGCCCTTGTAGTGAAACACGATCTTGTCACCCGACGACAGCGTCAGCGGCATAAAGCTAAGCTCGACAAAGGGCCGGATGCCGATGGACAGCAGATAATCAAAAATCTGGTCGCTGTTGTGAAAGGAATAGAGCAACTGATCCATCTGGTTGGTCAGCGTGCCGACATCATCATCCAGAATGCCGTGAAAGCGCACATGCCGCACGCCAAGCTCGTCGCGCGCCCGCAAAAGTTGCTGCTGCCAATCCGCGCGCAGACCAAGGGTCGCGTGGCCGCTGCCCAAAGTATGTTCCCAAAAATGCGGAAAATCCCTGCCCTGTTGCGAAAGGTCACATGTGAATTTCAACGCCATGTCAGTCTCCATTTCTATTGTCGGCTGCGGGTTAACTGGGAATTGCGCCAAATAATAATCATTGGGCTCACGACGGCACCTCAAATGACCCATCGATGATCTCTCCATCGACCCGAATTTCGAAATCACCGGGCTTGGATTGTTCAACATCAATGGCATATGTCCGGCCACCCAGCCGCAGCCGCACCGAATAGCCTTTCCAATCAGAGGGGATGCAGGGCGATACGCCGATCGTGCAGCCCGTCTTGCGGATGCCAAGGATCGCCTCAACCGCGACACGGCACAGCCAGCCGGCCGACCCGGTGTACCACGTCCA
>RCMY010005625.1_pt1 | contig 10616 bp, 8 predicted proteins | sample 2041341 | NCBI WGS metagenome assembly RCMY01 (sample SAMN09708234, study PRJNA481090) | Marine sediment metagenome, whole genome shotgun sequencing project.
ATATTATTCTTTGCTTCGTGTAAAGCAAAATGTAAGCTTGTTCGAAGGCTGCGCAAACCTTCAATAGCCGGGTCATTTTTATTGTCTGTGGCTAATAAAGACTTTTGTTTTTTGTCTTTTGCTTTTAAAGCACTCGTAAGTTTCACATTCTTAGAAAGCGGTATGGTGGCATAAACAGGTATACCGGTTAAATTTTCAAGTTTTTCAGGATCGTCAACTGTATGTTGTAATGCCATGCGTATAAAAACGATGAACAAACCTAATACTGCGCCTAAGAAAGTGCCAATGGCAAGTATCTTTTTTTCATTAGTGCTAACAAAATCTTGATCGATATATGCGATATCTACGACATAAGCATTACCAACTGTGCTGGCTTTTGCAATCTTAAATTCCTGAATTTTATTTAAAAGATCGATGTAAATAGCATTTGCAACCTTTGAGTCACTTTCAAGTTTAAGCAGTTTTTGTTGCTGGTTGGGCAGTTGCGTTATTTTCTGTTGGGTAATTTCTTTGCGGATCTTTAGCTTATTTTCTTGTGCGTTAAGCGCAAGCATTGTAGGATGTTCATCAGTGTATTTCAGTCTCAGGTTTTCTCTTGATAATGAGAATTGTTGTAATTCAGCGTCTATTTTTGAGATTATATTGAGTATATCCTGGGTTTCTTTTGATAAGTCAGCAGATTTGTTTTCTACTCGGTAATTTTTTATGTTTGCTCTAGCTTTGTCCGCTTCCTCCTGGACTGGTCTTATTTGTTCTTCAAGAAAATTTAAAGCATTATTAGCCTCTTCAGAACTGCGTGATTTGTTTTGTTCAACATAGGTATTGGAAACTGTATCAAGTGTTTCTAATATATCTTCTTTGTTTTCACCTCTAATGGACAAAGAAATGAGCCCTGTTTGTATACCTCTTTCAGAAGCTATAATCCCATTTTGGAGATTTGTGATTGCAGTATCTTTTGATAATTTAGAAATGTTAAACTCAGTACCTGGTAATCCAGTTAGTTCAGAGACATATATACTGAATGAATTATCTTTTGAAGTAGATGATTCCGCGACCTTGCCTTCTAGTAAAATATCATCATCGGATCTTATCTCGAAATAACTATCCTGTATAACAACTAGTGTTAATGGTACGTTTAACCAATCATCAGGGACATCCAGGCGATCAACTTTAATTTGCTCATTCCCCCAGGCGAATTTATGCGCCCATTTGTCAAATTTGTCCCAAACAAGGGGGAGTTTCTTTGTTTCGGTAGGACTAAAAAAATGTTTATATAAATTACTAAATAGGGCGAGCTTTTTCGGTTGAGCTAATATATCTAGTTTTAATGTTTCAATGGCAAAGCCTATGTTTTTTCTAGACTTTATGAGTTCCAGCTCTGTTCCAACGGAAGTATTTTGATTATTTGTTATATCCCCCCGCTCAATACCAGGAATTAATTTTTGAGGTTCAACTCGTAGCAATGTATCAGCTTTATATATTGGCGATTGTCCATAGGCATAAATAAAGGCAAGCATGAATGCTACGAGTGCAAAGAACAAGATAAGCCATTTACCCTGAAGGATCGAATGAATTAATTGTAGCGCGTCAATTTCAAACTTATCTTGCTGAGATATGTCTAAGTGGTTTTTATCATTCATGAGTTTTTTTATTAAGAGCCTGTTAAATAAAATATGATTTCTCTAAAATTACAGGTCGAATTCTACCAGTGAAATGTGGATAAAAATATTCTTTTAGATCGGGCGTAGTAATTAATGTGCTTAACGTAGCTGCAGTTCTATAAATATGAGAATAAAATTTGCCTAGATACTTCAAAAATTTACTTTTTGTATCCATTTCTCCAAAGACTGACCTTAGAGTAACCGAATGTGGCTATAACAATTATACATGGTATAAGTAGTTGTCTGAAAAAGAGACAAACTTCGTTACTCACCTTATATCCATTGTGAAAACTTTGTTCTGAAACGATATCTTGTCTTGAAAAAAAGAAACAACAAACGAACAAATCTTATAATTCACAACTGAAATCGCCATGAAATTTACATTACGCTATACAACGTCGGTTATTGGAACCCTGTGACAGGTAAGAATATTATAGGGTATTACTTTGTAATTAAGTATTATTGGATATTTTCTAAGATGCCACATGAAAAGTTGTATTATTTTTCGTGATAAAAAAAGTTCCTATCGTTTGTTATTTTATAAAGGGCACATTAACCTCATTGCAAAATGGGTGTTATGCCTTTTTAGTAATACTGTCACAAACTGATAGATAGAGTGCAGATACACTAGACCATGTATAGAGGCTTAACGCGCTCTTTTTCATTTTCAAGGCACACTGTTCTAATGTACTTTCATCCAAATATTCAGAAAGAAAGGAAATTATATCGTTACTTGATTTGAAATAAATAGCATTATCTTCGGTTGTAGCTCTATTGTAATTTACGTCATACGATAAAATAGGCAAGCCAAGATACATGGCTTCAACAAGGGATGGATTAGTACCTCCTGCGCTGTGCCCATGCAGGTAAATATAGCAATTTGATCGAATTTGATTGAGTTTATGTTGATCGTAAATTGGCTCCAATAATTTTATATTCTCAAACTTCTGATACTTGTTTTTCAAGGTTTTTCCATAATCACTATTCATCCAATTTCCTACAATGACCAATTGCTGGTCGGGAATTTGACTAAATGCTTCAAGGATTAAATGAATGTTGTTTTCTGGCTCAATTCTACAGACTGACATTGAATACTTTTCAGTCAGAAATGGAAATTGTCTCAAAGTATCTTTTGATAGAGGAATTTGACTAACATGGTCTGCGCCATATGGTATTAATATACTGTCCTTGCCGTATTGACCTTTGACATATTCTTGAATTACTTTGTTATCTGTTATTACATGGTCAGAGTATTTCACCGCAAGCTTTTCTGAATATTTCAAAAACTTCTTGGCGTACTTATTCCATTTGTCTCGTTTCCATTCCAGACCATCGATATTTACAATGATAGAAGTCTTGCTGATTTTTTTTATTAATGGGAGTGCGATGCAACCAGATACACCTAATATCAGTATCACATCTGATGATCTCAAGGATAGTAGCATTGAAGTAATATCATATGGGATGCTTTGTATCCCATTTGCATTCATGGGTAAATATTTTAGTTTTGCACCGTTATATACGGTTTTTTTTTCCTTATAAGCTTTGTAACTACAATATACAGTCAAGTCTAGCTTGCTGTTTAAGTGCTTGGTTAAATACTCGACAAGGGTTTCGAACCCCCCATATAAGGCGGGTACTCCAACAGTACCTATAATGCTGACTTTCTTTTTTTTCATTATGTTTTTTAGTCTAAAAAATCATTTTTTAATTGTTAAACGATTAGTATGTGCCTCCCAAATATGCATATTCTGAAGAAGTTATTGAAGAACTAAAAGCTAAAATAAAACAAAGACTTCCACAGATCATCTTCATTGATAATCATAATTTACTAACCTTTAAAATACAGTGGTTTGAGAAGATACAAAATTGTTATAGAGAAAAAGTTCATATTAATAGCCGCACAATGTCATCGTCTCTCTGAAGGGGGTTTCTATCGACGGATGAAGAGGAAACTCCTTTTTGGGAAAGGATTGTTTCAAAGTTTCTCTAGCGTACTTCAAAAATTTAATATCATCTTCATCTAGTTCTAGAAACTTGACAATCTGCCCTAGTAAATTGTTATCTGCAACACATAACTCTTCATAATTAATTCTAAAGAGATTGTCAGGATATCCCTTTTCTGCCGATATCCCTTCCCTCATAGTGACTATCCATTCGACGGCGGCCATATCTCTTTGATTTGTCCATGTTCTCATTTCGTTGGAAAAGGGAGCCAGGTCCTTGTGTTCAGGTATTATTTGGTTTACTAATAAATGCCACTTTCGTTTATTTACTCCCCACCAGTCATGTGTATCCTCATTAGCATTCATGCCAAGACGGTCGGACCAGAAATCTATGGAATGACAAGTATCCCACCCATTCCTAACAAGAAATAGAAATTTTGCATCTGGGAATATGTCAAGAACGAAAGGTATCCGAAATATAAGTTCTGGATATTTATCAACTACTCTCGAGGAAAAAGTTGTCCTAAGATAAGCTCCATATAGTCGGTGCGCTTGTTTCTTAATTTCAGGTGTAATTTCTTCAGAACCTAATCGATAGCTTGCGTTTCCTAAGCTATAACTACCAATTAGATCTTCATCTGAATAAATCGAGTGCCAGAGCGCCTTAGGTTCATTAAGAAACCCAACATCCTTATGCATCGAAAGTATTATACCTAAGATTGTTGTACCACTTCTCCCCGTGCCGAGAATAAATACAGGCTTTTCAACTCGTTTCAGTTGAGGTAATTTCTTTATCACAGTGTATAGTCGTAACAAAAAAGGATTAATCCACTGGCCTTTCGTAGTCACTGGGCGACCTTCAAAAAACATATATCCAACCAATCTCGTATACAGTTTATATGGACGTATACTAATATATCTCTTATCAATTTGAGCAACCATTACGAATGTTCCTGTGAAGATGCTAACAGTCTGCGTCGAATAGTTTGAAAAATATTTTTACTTCTTCTGATATTCATTAACAAAGCGATTGGAGTTTTCATCAAAAAAGATAACATACTAAACACTTTTTGCTGAACTGGAATAGCTATTAACTCAAATTTATAGTCTAAAAGTTTCATTTCTCTTGCTGCAACTTGTTGGCAAATTGACAGCTCTCCCTTTGATAGCCCTCCTTTTGCCCACGTAGCAGTATGACTACTATCAATACCTTTTTTCTCTGGGCTGTCATTTCTGATAGATGAACCTACATTAGGTATGATTAACATACTTTTTTCAAAATTAATCCCAACAAATCTACACAAAGCCTTAACCTCGTTTTCTGGTGACTCCAGAAGATCTTCAAATCGGACAGTAACAAAGCGCTTACTCTTTTTATTGCGTTGTGATTCACGTATGGAAGATATCCAAAGTCTAGTAATTGTATAGGGGTGATAATTCACCCACGAGCGCAAAGCTTCAATAAGGGGAATAGTTTTGGCTCCTAAAAAACGTCTACGCCATTTATTCTTTTGAGACAAGAGAACATCGCGGGGGTCACGAACCATATTAATAATTCGACACTCGGGGAAAGTCTCAAGGATTTCCTCTACAGAAAAAAGATAACGTGGCGTTTGTTCACAAGGTATCAACTTATTATTTTTCTCTGTCTCAAAATTCAAAAAGGCACTATAAGAAGAAACTGGGTCATTATGGCTTACAGTTGATAATATACTTTGTGCATCATCTTTGTATTTGCCTGGAATAACACTATTAAAAAAACCATCTCGAGAGGAGGTCAGCAAACGCTCTAATAATATAGTTAGCTTTTCCTTTGTCCATATTGGTCTATTACAAACTGTAGGTGCATCTACCTGTTGCTCAAAAAAATGAAGTTCGCCGAAGGTATGTACTTTAGAATGATTCCCTAAGATACGCCCTAACATAGTCGTTCCACTTCGACTATTACCTACTATAAAAATGGTTCTATTACTTATGCTCATTTTTTCTGGTTCGACCAATGTTTTTATTGGATTTTCGTTTTTCATTCACTTCCCAACTTATCCTAAGCAAATATGCGACTTAGTTTTGAAGAATATTGTATTATCACCATTTTTTCTTTATATGCTACGATTGTTGATAATTGGCCCTATTGTTATTATTTATTAGATTTTTATAGATTTTGATGAGTTTATTGTAATATTGTGGAGCATTAAAATTGTCTTCTGCAAATGTATATGCATTTTTCCCAAGTAATAAATAGCCATCACTCGAAACACTTTCAGCTTTTTCAATTGAAATTCTCAAGCTATCTATATTGCCACTCTCGAATAAAAAACCATTAAGACCTTCTTTGATTAATTCTGGAATACCTCCAATTCTCGCACCTATTACGGGTTTTCCAAGAGCAAAACTTTCTATAACATTCATTGGATTGTTTTCGTACCATTCTGAAGGTACAAATGTAAATTTTGAGTTTCTAACAACATCAAAAAGCTCATCTCCATTTAAGTAACCCATTAATTCGATATTTGAAATTTTGTCTTCATCAATAAATTTTAGAATATCTTTTTCAAGTTCACCACCACCTACAATTTTCAGTTGTAAATCAGGAAAATGTCTCCAGGCTTTTAATAGAGTCATAATACCTTTTTCGCCAGATAATCTGCCAAAATATAAGTAGTAACCTTTATGAGAAAAGTTTGGTGAATAATTATTTAAATCTATTAAATTATATAACTGTTCACATTTATGGGTTAAAGATGGTTTATGCTGTATGTGTTTATCCATTATAAATTGGCTAACCATTATAAATTTATCTATATGGTCTTCATATGAGAAAAATTTATCCCTAATCATACATTCCAATGCAGAAACAGAACTATAAAGTAGATTGTTTTTAATGCATTTCCCACGAATAGCATGTAAATAGTTTCCACCTGCACATTTTTCACAAATATTACCGTTGTTATCCCGCATAACATAAGCAGGGCATAGCATCCTGTATTCATGAACAGACATAACCACTGGTATATTATATTTTTTTAAAACAGGCAAAATAGATGATGTTAAACGCCCATAAAAAATGTGAAGGTGTGCAATATCAGGTTTCTTATCTCTAATTAGAGATTCTAGATTTGCTTTTGATTCTTTGTTATATATAAATTCAGGTACGTGTTTGATTTTTTCATAGAACCCTGTATTTTCATGATTGAAAGGCTTTGTAAAGTAGTTATCACAATAATTATCATCAGACTCTTTATCTTTTACGCTAAAAAAAAGGACTTCATGACCATTTCTTTCTAATAGCTTTGAAGTCTCAAAATACACTCGTTCCGAGCCTCCCTTTAAGTAGTGATAATTGTTGATTTGTAGAATTTTCAATTAATTTACCGATAATATAATTTTTTTACTTCAGTTTAGGCTGTAGCATTAATAACTCATGCTCATCATTTTTTCTAAAAGATAAAATCCAGCTAGTGATTTTACTTTCTAACGCAATTGCATCAAGAGCATGTAGTGGGTATTTACCTTTAGCCTTCATGGTTACCTATCAAGCACTTCATTCACATTGAATGGTTTGATTGTATTTTATTAGGCTGTTAAAGACAAAGTATATATGTAAGGTACTGATGTAAGGTACTGAAAAATATGATAGTAAATTTAGTTGGTAAATCCGAGTTTGATAATTATAGGGTATTCGTTCTTGTTATCTGTCTCTCAATGAAGGAGCCTAGAATAAATCGAACTACCCTGCAAAGGATTTGGTTGCACCCAAAGCGTGCGCCTCGCTGTAACCAAAGACGTTTAAAAGGAATATTTTTTGTTGGATGCTTATCCATACAAGATGATCAAAATGAACCGGTTAACACAGGGTTTGTTTTGTCGTTCTATCGTTTCGGTTGGCAATGGCTTATGATTGACTTTTAATTATTTATTATGATCAATTTATGGGGCGTTATGTATATTTATTGGAGTGATACCTGAATGATAATTGATAAGGTGTCGTCTGTAAGACTTTCTATGCTGCGCTTTCCTCTTATAGTTGGTGTGGTTTTCATTCATACGTATGGCAATGAAGTTGTCCTATCAAATAGTACAATGGGAGTAACAAGTACAAGCTACTTGATTGATTTTATAAGAAACCTTTTTTCCGAGGGTATAGCTCGAATAGCTGTTCCTCTATTTTTCCTTCTCTCTGGGTACTTTTTTTTTCTAAACTTTTACTACTCAGCAGAAAACTACAGTAAGAAAGTTAAATCTCGAATTAGTACTCTACTTATTCCATTTTTGTTCTGGAATGCTTTCACTTTGCTTTTGCTGGCATTAGCACAATATCTGCCCGCAACTCAGCCATTCTTTTCCGAGAAAAGTGATCCGATATCTACCTTTGGGGTATTCGACTATTTAAATGCAATATTTGGGTTGAATAGAAGTCCGATTTCATATCAGTTTTGGTTTATAAGAGATTTAATTGTGATGAGTTTACTTGCGCCTGCAATTTATCTCATTCTAAAGAAAGTTCCTAGGATATTTTTTTTAGTAATATTTACCCTTTGGTTTTTTAAACTTTGGCCAATTTATGTTCCATCTGTAGCTGCATTTGCGTTTTTCTATGCAGGTGCATATTTTGCACATACGAACATTAGTTTATTTACCTTGGATCGCTTTGGTTTTCTATTGACAGTTTTTTACTTGGGTATTCTCTTAGTCGATACTATGACCAAAGACTATATGCTTAATAGCTATATCCACAATATAGGCATACTTCTCGGAATTGTCTCGATGCTCTTTGTTTCCAAGTTTATAGTTGGGCTAAATGTCGCACGAAACGCTTTATTGTGGGCTGGTGGTTGTAGTTTTTTTGTGTTTGCTGTTCATGAGCCAATGTTAAGAGTAGTTCAAAAAATAAGCTATAAAGTACTGGCGCCTAGCACCGACATGGCTGTTCTGTCGTTATACTTCTTAATTCCAACTCTTGTAATTATTTCCTCTATGCTCTTGTATGTAAGCATAAAATCCATTGCACCAAAATTTTTACAGTTAATTTCAGGTGGAAGATAGAACATAACAATCCCTTGCGCTCATACAAAATAAACCGACGTCGTTTCAACTTGCAACCTTTGCCAGCCGGATACACGAAACATTTGGTATAAAAAAAGCGTGGCAAAAGGTAAAAATGTAATGTTGGGTACATTTGACTTAGAAATTTCCTTTGTCATTGATGCCTTCGGTGTAGCTTGTTTTAAAGCACAAATGCTTACATCAGCTTTTACTGTATTTAAAGCTAATCAACCTTATCAGTTAAATTCTAAGTCATCTTCAAGGATAGGTTTTTTGAAGAGCTGATTTCGTTTTCGTACTTTTCGGTTGATCTCCATCATACAGCTTATTGTTTTTATTTTGTAAAACTCTCATTGTACAAATTAAACCTGAAAAAATGTACAAGTACACATGGTTTGTTGGATTAGCAGTTAGTAACTGATAAGTTATACTTACTAATATGGATATCATAAGAGGCATTAAATAATAGTTGATGTGAGATGACTTGTATTGATTCAATGCTTCTTTGAGTAAAAAAAACATGAATAAAAAATAGCATGAAATCCCAACTATTCCGACTTCCATAAACGTCCACAAATAATAATTATCGATGGAACTACCTAATTCGTTAGTGAAATTTCGTGATTTGCCGAGGCCAAACAAAAAATCATCCTTCATTCTATCAAATACATTATTAAACTGAAGCGCTCTAGAGGTTGAACTTCGCTCTTCTACATCCGTGATATAATCAAAACGACCAGTAAAATTAATCAATAAGTTGTTGACATAATTATAAATAAAATATAAAGCAACAATGATGATTGAAACGTTAAATAAATTAGCAATTACTCGCGTAAAAAGATTCCCTCTATATGCTGTAAATAGTATATATAAATATAATGCAAATAAGGATAACAATACCGCAGAACGGGAGTGCGTTGAATAAACCGCATACAGAAATAAAAGTATATACACACTTTTGAAAATTAAAGAATACTTAAAGGTATTTATATAAGCCATTACAATGGGAATCATTATTACTAAAAATTCTCCAAGCAATATTGGGCTAAGAAAACTTCCGCTAGATCTATATGCACTGTTTCGTGAATAACCTTGTGTGTAATCTCTACCAATTTCTATTGTTTGTGAGATTAACCCGCTAAGAAGAGGGCGTTTTAAAAAAGACTCAATTATTACTAATGCCAATACGATGGTATAGCTATAACAGACCATTTTCATCAAGTTTTGGATAGCGTTGTCTGAATTTACAAGTAGAATTGTAATGCTAAAAATAAATATTGAGAAAAGAAAATCATTAAAGAGCTTTATATATAAAGATATTTCTGTGCTGTGGATTAAAAGCGAAAATACTTTTAGCAAAAAAAACAGGATCATTATATTAATTAACTTTTTATTGCTCATGTAAGCTAACGAAATGTTTCTATGGAAATACTCGTGTCTTTGTATGGAAAATACAACCAGGTATGCAAATAGAATTGCTAACATTATTCGAATCAATGATAAGGAAAAACCTCCAGCACCTACTCCAATCCCTATATAAGAAGGTAAAAAAGGAATTAAAAATATTAATAGGAAGTATGCTTTCAATAAGTTTATTGATCTGAAAACAAAAAGCATACTAACAATCATGGTTAAAGCAGTAGACATTTGTATATATTCTCTTATTCTGATAAGTGCTTAAATCAACACGACAATTTTCTATATGTTAGCCATCGATATTGTCACCAATGTAACAAGTATGTTTGTTCTAAATCGGATTTTTAGAAAGAGGATAGTAAGCCACAATTCTTAATTGGTAATCTATAATGTAATTATTTATTAATAACAGGATTCTTAAGTAAAATTCAAGCTAATTTAGACAAATGACTAAGCAAAATGATACTGTCGCTGAATAAGAAGATCATTATTGTAAGTCCAAAGCCATTGTGTTGCCAATAATTGAGTCTGCTCAATAGACTCAAACAAA
>RCMY010005626.1_pt1 | contig 10616 bp, 8 predicted proteins | sample 2041341 | NCBI WGS metagenome assembly RCMY01 (sample SAMN09708234, study PRJNA481090) | Marine sediment metagenome, whole genome shotgun sequencing project.
GACCACGTGGTCGATGCCATGAACGGCACCCCGGCCCGCATGCTCCCGACCGCCAAGTGGTCATCGTCGCGACGACCGGGCCACAGCTGCCCAGCCGATGCGTCGTAGCGGTACCCCGCGTCGGCAACGTGCTCGGCCGTGTGTTCGGTCGTTTCCAGAAACGGTGCGCGGAAGCCGAGGACGGCGAATCCGGCCGCTTCGATTCGACGCTTCGACTCGACGATCTCGTATCGCTGGTCGCCTTCGGACAGCTGGCTCAGCCGGCGGTGAGTCAGCCCGTGCGAGCCGACTTCGTGGCCCGTGCCGAGCAGGTATGGGGCCACCTGGTCGATCAAGTCGGCGACGACGAAGAACGTTGCCTGTATCTCAAGACCGGCCAACAACTCGACCATGCGTGGCAACACGACGTCGATAGCGCGAGTGTCTTCGCCCGCCCAGTCGCGTTCCACGTCGATCGTCAGAACCGTTGCTTCGTTGGTGATCGTTCGCAGGACTACTCTCCCCATCGCTTGCAAGAGTCTTTCGCGACTCGTTTCGTTCCGTCGAAACCGTCACACCCCCTCGTCATACTGGGTGTATGACGACATGGACCTCCGACCCGTCAGACATCTCGGGCGCATTGCGTGGGCGGCCGTTGCGCTATCTACTCATCGAGATCATGCGTGAACACGAGCGCCCGCTGTCGGTACCGCAACTCATCGCCGCCTGCAGCGCTCAGGGTGTCATTTTTGATGGCCGGGCTTCGAAGCTCATCTCCGATGCACTGCGCTGGGAAGTCCGCCGGGGCCGAATCACCAAGGTGCAGCGCGGCGTGTATGCCTTCGCCGACGCGCCCCGCTCCACGCGGTACTGGATCTTTGTTCGGGTCGATCGCATTCGCCAGCAGTTGCGTTGGGCCGCAAGCCAACGCCGACTCCGTCAAGCAGCGGAACAATGCGACGACCTCCCGGCGTGGTGGTCAACGTTGCTGCACCCCGAGCCGTTGCGGCAGTAGCAGCCGCTCAGCCCTCGTGCTCGTGAGTATCGTCCGACGGCCTCGACGCGCCGGTGCTTCGCCGCCACTGACGAACTCCACGAAGAACGACGCTTCGAACCGGTCTGACGCTCGCGGGGCAGGCTCCCGGCCAGCATCTTGGGCCCCGGGCGGTCCCTTGCCAGCCGTTCTCTAGCCTGAACAGCGACAAACCGCGTCCACCGAATTCATTGTCGCTGTCCAGACTGGATTCTCGTTCAGCTGTACCAGTTCGAGGGGTCGTTCTCCTCGCGTGAGGAGTTGTACAGGGCTCGGTACAGGGCTCGGTACGGGGCTCGGTACATGCCCTGGTCGAAGCATGGGTGAACGTCTGCCTGAGCGTGATCGAGCGCAACCGCGCCCGAGGCGCCCTGAGCCGGATTACCCGTCGTACTGCGCCTTCCTGGCTTGTAGCAACATGTTGACGGCCTTGCCGTCGGCTTGGCCCTTGGTGGCCTTCATGATCTGGCCCGTGAAGAAGCCGGCCATTTTCTTGGCGTCGCCGTCGTCAGCGCCGCAGAATCGCGCCCACTCATCGGGGCTGTCGGTGATGAGGCCGTCGAGGATGCCTTCGAGCTCGTCGGACTCCATAGCTTCGAAGCCCTTGGCCACCGCAATCGCCGCCGGCTCGCCTCCGTTGGCGACGAGTTCGGCCAGCACGTCTTTCGTCTGCGTGGACGACAGCTCGCCGCCCACCTCCATGGCCACCAGTTTGGCGAATGCGGCGGCGGTCATGTTCCCGGCGCCGTCAGCCAAGTTGTTCTCGATGTGCACCACGACCCGGGCCGGATCGGCTCCCGCGCCGATCGCATCGAGGGCCAGCTGGTCCTGCTCGCGGTCGACGATGAGGCCTGCATCGGACGGAGAAATGCCTGCGGCGTCGGCCAACGCGTTGCGTCGGGCTCCGGGCAGGATCGGCAGGTCGGCCTCCAACTCGGCGATGTGGGCCGGATCCGGGATCATCGGCACGAGGTCGGGCTCGGGGAAGTAGCGGTAGTCGTCGGCGTCTTCCTTGCGGCGGCCCGGGCGGGTGCGGTTGGCCGCCTCGTCCCAGTGACGGGTCTCCTGCACCGGTGCCTCGCCGTTCTCCCACAGATCGATGTGGCGTTTGGCCTCGTGCAGGATGGCCTTACCGACCGAGTTGATCGAGTTGATGTTCTTGATCTCGCAGCGAGTGCGCAGTTCTTGGCTCCCGCGGGGCCGTACCGACACGTTGGCGTCGACCCGCATCGAGCCTTCCTCCATCTTGGCGTCGGAGACACCGAGCGCCGCGACGATCGACCGAAGCTCGGACACGTAGTCCTTGGCCTGCTCTGCGGTGCGAATGTCGGGGCGACTGACGATTTCGAGCAGGGGCACGCCGGCGCGGTTGTAGTCGACCAGCGAATACTGCGCGCCGTGGATACGGCCGCTCTCGCCGACATGGGTGGACTTTCCGGTGTCCTCTTCGATGTGGGCGCGCTCGATGCCGACCTCGACGCCGTCGGGCAGCACCACGACCCCGTCGGAGTTCGTGGGCTTGTCGTACTGGCTGACCTGATAGTCCTTGGGCATGTCGGGGTAGAAGTAGTTCTTGCGGGCAAACACGCCAGGATTGACGTCGCAGCCCAGCGCCAAGCCGGTGCGCATGGCGAAGTCCATCGCCACCTCGTTCACCACCGGCAGCGAGCCGGGCAGACCCAAGCAGACCGGACACACGTTGGTGTTGGGTTCGTCGCCGAACTCGTTGCGGCAGCCACAGAACAGTTTGGTCTTCGTCGCGAGCTCGCAGTGGACTTCGAGCCCGCAGATGAGCTCCCATTCGTCGCCGAGCGCCTCTTCGTGGGCGGTGTTGTCGTCGGTGGTGAAGTACTCGATCATGCTGCACCTCCCATGCCTTGGTCGGCAGCCGCTGCTTCCAGCACGACAGCTGCTTCGAGTACAGCCGCAGCGCGGAACATGTTGACCTCGGCTTGCATGGGCGCAAGCACCTGCACGCCGATCGGCATGCCGTCGTCGCCAACGCCGAACGGCACGGACATGGCCGGGTGACCGGCGAGGTTCGACGGAATCGTGCACACGTCATTGAGGTACATCGTGAGCGGATCGGCGGTCTTGGCACCGAGTTCGAACGCGGTGGTGGGCGAGGTCGGACTGATCAACACATCGAAGTGTTCGTACGCCGCATCGAAGTCGCGAATAATCAGCGTGCGAACCTGTTGCGCCTTGCCGTAGTAGGCGTCGTAGTAGCCCGACGACAACGCATAGGTGCCGAGCATGATGCGGCGTTTCACCTCTGCCCCGAAGCCTGCGGTACGGGTGGCGGCATGCATCGCTGCGGTGGTGGGACCGTCCTCACGGAGGCCGTAACGCACGCCGTCGTATCGACTGAGATTGCTCGACGCCTCGGCGGGCGCAATGAGGTAGTACGCGTCGAGGCCGTACACCGCTGCGGGCACAGACGCCTCACCGACCGTTGCTCCGGCAGCCTCGAGCGCCGCAACCGCCGCGTTGGTCTGTGCCAACACGTCGGAGGCGATGCCTTCCATACCCATAAGCTCGCTGATGACACCGATTCGCAAACCGGCGACGCCGTCGTCGAGGTGCTGTCGCACCGGGAGAGCCGGCTCGGGGATCGAGGTCGAGTCACGAGGGTCGTGGCCCGCGATCACCTCGTAGAGCAATGCGGAGTCGGCCACCGTGTGGGAGAACGGCCCGATTTGGTCGAGCGAGCTGGCAAAGGCAACCAGGCCATACCGCGACACGCCTCCGTAGGTGGGTTTCATGCCGACCACACCGCACACGGCGGCCGGCTGGCGGATGGACCCACCGGTGTCACTGCCGATCGACAGCGGCGCAAACCCGGCGGCGACTGCGGCAGCGCTTCCGCCCGAACTCCCACCAGGAACTTTCGTCAGGTCGAGCGGATTCCGGGTGGCACCGAAGGCCGAGTTCTCGGTGGAACTGCCCATGGCGAACTCGTCCATGTTGGTCTTGCCCATGACGATCGCGCCGGCATCGGCGAGTCGGGCCACGACGGTGGCGTCGTATGGCGGCTGCCAACCTTCGAGGATGCGCGATCCACAGGTCGTGGCCACGCCGCGCGTGCACATGTTGTCCTTCAATGCAACCGGCACGCCGGCCAGCGGACCGACGGATTCGCCCGCCGCGACGGCAACGTCAACCCGCTCGGCGGCAGCCAGCGCTTGGTCGCCGGTGACAAGGTTGAAGGCATGCACCTCGCCCTCGCGCTCTGCGATGCGATCGAGGTGTTCCTGGGTGATCTCTCGGGCGGAGCGCTCGCCGGTACGCACGAGTTCGGCCAGGGCGATGGCCGTCGGGAAGCCAGTGGAGTCGGCGGTCACTGTTCGCCCCCCATCGCTGGAGGCACTTTGAACCGGTGATCCTCGACGGCCGGTGCTTGGGCCAGAACTTCCGACCGATCGACCGATGGGACCACGACGTCGGCGCGGGCGACGTTGGTGAGGCCGTAGGGATGATGGGTCGGCGAGACGTCGCCGAGGTCGAGGGCTGCCATGTCGTTGGCGTGTTCGAGGACCGCGCCCAACTGACGGGTGAACATGTCGAGTTCGTCATCGGAGAGCGTCAGCATGGCCAACTTGGCCACGTGGGCCACCTCGTTGCGAGATATTGCTTCGGGCATAGCGGGTCATGCTATCGAGTTCGCCGATTAGGGTTGCAGCCGTGCCCTTTCCGTTTCTCAGTCCCGAGTGGATCGCCGCAGCGCAGGCGATACGCGACGAATTCGCTGCGGCCGAATCGGCAGCGGGCCCTGCGCCAATTGCGGTCACCGTCAACATCACGATCCGAGATGCGCCGTTCAGCGACGATCCGATCCTCGGTCACGTCGACACCACGACCAGTCCGCCGACGATCGACCACGGCCACATCGATACGGCGGAACTCCACATCGAGGCCCCCTACGACGTCACCCGCTCGATCTTCGTCGATCGCGACGCAGCCAAGGCCATGTCCAGCTTCTTCGAAGGCAAGATCAAGGCCACCGGCGACATCTCCAAGTTGCTGGCCATTCAGCCGCCCACGGGGGCGGACGTGCCATCTGAAGCGGGAGAGATCGCCCGCAGGCTCGACGCGATAACCGAGTAGTCAGGCCTCGCGGGTCGTCAGGGTCACGCAGGTATTGCCATCGGGAGTAGCGAGCTCACCGGCGATCGGGTCCTGACCGGTCACCTGGCCGAGCTGCGGCCCCTCGACGTCGGCAATGCAGAATCCGGCGTCCTCGAGTCGACGGTTTGCGTCGACGACGAGCTCGCCGATCACGTTGGGGATGGCCCTTGCGGCCGGTCCGTCGGACACCGTGAGGATGACCGTGGTGCCCTTCGCCACATCGTCGGTGCCCTCCTCGGGCTCGACGCGCATGATCTCGCCCTTGGGGACATCGTCGGAGTTTTCTCGTGGACAGTCGACGTCGAGCAGGAGCTCGAACAGGATCTCGCTGGCCGCTTCACAGCTCTGACCCACCAGCCCGTCGGGGATCCGGCGCGGCGCGGGACCGCCGGACACGACGACCGGTATGACCGAACCACGTTCGGCGGTCGGCGTCGCCCACTTCAAACGGATGACGAGGTCGACATCGACATCCTCGTCGACTTCGGTCGTCGCCGGGCCGAGTTCCAACCCGAGCTCGGTCAGCTGTCGCTCGACCTCGGACAGCGAGGTGCCGGCGATACGCCGGGGCAATTCGACCAATGACGGGCCGAGCGAGATCCAGATGCGCAACGTCTCGCCGCTCTCGAGCGCGACACCGGCCTCGGGATCGGTCAGGAGAATCTGGCCGGCCTCGACGTCGTCGGAACGGTCACGATTCTCGACCAAGACCCAGTTGGCATCGGCGACCTCGTCGAGGATGTCCTCCGGGGTGCGACCGATGAAGTTGGGCACCTCGGGCGCTGCCGCCGTGCTGTTTTGCACGAACACCCACGCGGCAGCGACAACGGCGGCCAAGACCAGCGCGAAGAAGATGAACCAGGGCCAGCGTCGAACGGCCTCATAGTCGTCGGGATCGGCCAGAGCCGGCACGAGAACCTCGTCGGCCGAAACCCCGGTTGCGATCTTGCCCGAACCGAGGACGTCCATCGGGCCGCCGCCGAGCATCGTGGGATCGGGATCGGGTCCGGGGACCGCGTCGTACGCGATGGTCCCCGCCAGCGGGAGGGGTTCGGGACGCGGCAGCTCTTCGGCCACGGCCATCAGTGCCACACCAAACGCGCTCGCATCCGGGCGATCCTCGGCGGCCGGAGCCGCCGCTCGACGTACCGGCGATTCCAGGACGCCCATCTCGTCGGCCGGGGGCAACTCGTTGTCGATACGAGCCATCAAGGTTCCGATGGCTGTATCGGCGACGAACGGCAGCTCACCCACCATGGCTTCGTACAGCACCAACGCCAAGGCGTAGACGTCGCTCTTGCCGTCGAGGGTTTGGCCCTGCGCCTGCTCGGGAGAGGCATACCGAACCGTGCCGAGCATGGTGTCGGTCGGTTCGGTCCAGCCGGCTTCGGCCAGAGCGCGGGCCAACCCGAAGTCGGCGATTCGCAGCCGACCCTCATCGTCGAAGAGCAGGTTGCCCGGCTTGATATCGCGGTGAACGAGTCCTTGCTTGTGCGCGTGGTCGAGGCCCCGCAGCGCTTCGAGGCCGATCAGCAGCGCCTGCGATTGGCTGAGCGGCCCTTGATCGAGCATCGACCGGAGACTTCCACCCCCGAGGTACTCACTGACCAGGTACGGCACGTCGTCGTGTCCCCAGTCGTACACCGCCATGATGTGCGGGTGGTTGAGGCTGGCGGCAGCTTGCGCCTCGGTGCGAAATCGCTTGAGGAACACTTCGTCCTCGGCCAGCGCCGGGTGAAGCACCTTCACCGCGACCCGCCGCTTGAGGTTGGTGTCGTCGGCTACGAAGACCTGCGCCGATGAGCCGGAGCCCACGGGCGCGATGAGCCGGTACCGGCTGCCGAGGACGCGACCGATCTGGTCGGTCAACGAAACATTTGCCACCCGGAAAGGCTAGTGCGGCGATCCGCAGGAAACGGGGCACCCGCTAGCCTGACTTGGTGACCACCAAACAGCGTCTCGCCATCTCTTTTGCGCTCCTGCTCGCGGTCGGAGCGTTCGTGGCGTCCTATGTGTCCGGCGCCAGCGACACCAACGACATCTCCGTGACCGGAAACCCGGCCATCGAGGCGCTCATTCCGATCCGTGGCGCCGAAGTCCAACAGCAACAAAAGGTCGGCATCGACTTCGCGAATGGGTGGACCGGCAATCAGTTGGTCATCGGCCCCGAGGTGATCCCCGACGATCAGCTGCGCATCGTCGAGGCCTTGGGCGAAATCACCTTCCAGCCCGACGCGGGGAAAGCACTCGAACAGCTACCCGGCGAATCGGTGTGCGCTCAAATGCAGTACTGGGAGCTCATCAATCCCACCTTGGTCAAGACCTTCGATTGGTGCTTCACCGTCTCCTAGGAGATCGCTCGGACGGATCCGCCGACTAGGCCGGCAACTCCCCCGTTGCGAGCACGTGTTCGAAGCCCGCCTCGTCGAGCATCGGTACCCCGGCCTCCTCGGCCTTGGCGACCTTCGATGCCCCCGGCTCGGCACCCACGGCAACGGCAAAGGTCTTCTTCGACACGCTGCCCGGTGATTTCCCGCCTCGTGCCTTGATCGCGGCGGCCGCCTCGTCCCGGGAATACCCGACGAGCGTGCCCGTGACCACGATCGACTTGCCGACGAGTACCTGCTCGACCGCCGACCCCTCGGGTACCCGGGTGCCTTCGAAGTTGAGTCCGGCGACACGGAGTTTCTCGACGAGCGCACGGTTCTTCGGGTTCTGCATCCATTCGGACACGGCCTTCGCGATGATTGGACCCACGCCCTCGACCGCGGCGAGTTGCTCCTCGGTCGCATCGAGCAGCGCATCGAGGTGTCCAAACGCGTCGGCGAGCAACTCGGCGTTCGCCGTACCGAGGTGGCGAATATTGAGGGCGAACATCAGGTTTCCCAACGGCCGGGTCTTCGAGGCCTCGATGGCAGCTCGAAGGTTGTTGACCGAGATCGACCCGAATCCCTCGAGTTCGCCGACCCGATCGAAGTCGATGGTGTAGATGTCGGCGGCATCCTCGATGATGCCGGCTTTCGTGAAAATACGAACCGTACGTTCGCCGAAGCCATCGATATCCATCGCATACCGAGAGGCAAAGTGCTCGATTCGGGCATCTGCCTGCAACGGACACACCACGTTGTGGCAATAATGGGCGGCTTCGCCCGGCTCCCGGGTGATCGGATAGTTCAGGCCACAGGAACAGTGGGTTGGGAACGTCCAGGCGGGAAGGCCTTCGGGGCGCTCGGCCAAAACCGGCCCGAGCACCTCGGGAATCACGTCGCCGGCCTTGCGGACGATGACGGTGTCGCCGGGCCGGACGTCCTTGGCCGCAACTTGATCCTCGTTGTGCAGCGTCGCCATCCCGACGGTTGAGCCACCCACGAACACCGGCTCGAGGACGGCGAACGGGGTGGCCTTGCCCTTGCCGCCGATCGACACGTGGATGTCGCGCAACAGCGTGGTCTTCTCTTCGGGCGGGAACTTGAAGGCGATGGCCCAGCGCGGAAACCGGGACGTCATGCCGAGCTCGCGTTGTTGCGCGAGATCGTCGACCTTGATGACCGCGCCATCGATTTCGTACGGAAGGTCGTGACGGCGTTCGAGGGTGTTCGCTATGAAACCCTTCACGTCGTCGAGCGTGCCCACCACCTGCGCCTCGGGATTGATTGGCAGGCCGAGTGATCCCATGTACGCCAGGCTCTCGCTGTGCGTCGCGAACGTCGGCCCGCCTTCGATCTCACCCATCTGGTAGCTCCACCAGGAAAGGTTCCGGCTCGCCGTGGCGCGGGGATCCTTTTGCCGCAACGAGCCCGCCGCGGTGTTGCGCGGGTTGGCATACGTCTTTTGGCCCGCCTCACGCAGTTTGTCGTTGAGCGCGTTGAATTCGTCGAGTGGCAGATAGATCTCGCCGCGAGCCTCGAGTACGGCCGGCATCGACCCGTTTTTCGGCGGCGTGAGCGTGGCCGGGACCGTCTTGATCGTGGCCACGTTGTGGGTCACATCCTCCCCTACCCGGCCGTTGCCACGAGTTGCTGCCAGCACCATTTCGCCCGCTTCGTAGCGAACGGACACGGCCAGTCCGTCGAACTTCAGCTCGCAGGCGAAACCGGCGACCGCCTTGCCCTCGAGGCGACGTTCGAGGCGTACCGCCCATTCGTCGAGTTCGTCGAGGTCGAAGGCGTTGTCGAGCGACATCATCGGTACCCGATGCTCGACTTTTTCGAACGTCGTGACCGGGGCGGCTCCGACCTGCTGCGTCGGTGAATCCGGGGTGATCAGATCGGGATGTTCGGCTTCGATCGCCACCAACTCGCGCACCAACGCGTCGTAGTCGGCGTCGGGAATCGTGGGTTCGTCGAGCTGGTGGTAGGCCCGGTTGTGGCCGAGTATCTCCTCGCGGAGTTGTTCGGCCCGGTTTTTGACGGTGTTGTCGGCGCTCACAGCGGCGATCCTATCCGGCACGCCGATAGGGTGATCCACCGCAATGGACCGCCTGGGCCCCTGGCCGTTTCGAGTGGTGTGGACCACACTCCCGCTAACCGCCGGGCCATTGTTCGCCGACGCGCTGGACCCCACCCGATCGGGATTTCGAACCACCGTCTCGCTGGGCCTGTGGATCGTCTGGGCCGCCGTCACCGTGGCGTCCTTCGTCCCCCGCATGGAGACCCTCACGGGGGTGCGCACGGCGGCTCTCGTCGCGGTCCCCGCGGCAGCCTGGGCCTTGCTCTCGTTGGTATCGGCCGACAGCGAGGTTCGGGTCATCCACGCCGTGGGCGTGGCCGCTTGTCTCGCCGCAGTCTTTCTCGTCCTTTTGCCCGAACTCGGTCAGACGTTCGTCGACGGGTCGTCCTACGGCGACGAGACCCGCCTTCCCTTACGTCCGCCGGGAGCATTACTGCTCGGTCCTCTTCCCCTCACCTGGGGCGTGGTGGTTGCCGGGCTTGTCGGTCCGATCCTGCTGCTCGCCGATCAACGCTGGATTCTCGGCGCCGTGACCTTCGCCATCGGTGCTCCGCTCGCGGCGTTCGGCGCCCGCTCATTGCATACCCTCAGCAAGCGGTGGTTGGTGTTTGTCCCGGCCGGCATGGTGCTGCACGATCGGATGAGCCTGGCCGAACCGGCGCTTTTTCCTCGAAATCAGATCGGTCGGCTGACCGCTGCCCCGGCCGACTCTCGGGCCCTCGACCTCACTATCGGCGCCTCGGGCCTCCTTCTCGAACTCACGCTCAAGAATCCGATCGAGGTCGGCCTTGCGAAGCGTCAGGGCACCAAGGACGCCGAAGCCGACGTCCTTGCCATCCCGGCACTGCTACTCGCCCCGACCAGGCCCGGGGCAGTCCTCGCCGAGGCCGCCCGCCGCAACATCGCTACCTAGGCAGTCGCAAGGGCGCCGCCGACGACTTGGTCGCCGTCGTACAGCACCACGCTCTGGCCGGATGCGACCCGATGATGGGGTTCGGCCCAGGTCAACAACCCGCTCGTTGGTCCG
>RCMY010005627.1_pt1 | contig 10615 bp, 12 predicted proteins | sample 2041341 | NCBI WGS metagenome assembly RCMY01 (sample SAMN09708234, study PRJNA481090) | Marine sediment metagenome, whole genome shotgun sequencing project.
CCCTTCTCCCTTCTCCTGTCTCCTGTCTCCTGTCTCCTGTCTCCTGTCTCCTGTCTCCTGTCTCCTGTCTCCTGTCTCCTGTCTCCTAAAATTTCGATTTTATCAATTAAACAAATTGGTGATGGAACTATTTTATTCAAATGCCTTGATCGGCTTCCCGTAAATAAAAATCGTACACATAGTTATATCGGGTATTCGTTCCCTCGATCTCGTAGTGGACGGTAATTCTAAGCATACCCTGTATCAACTCGAAGGACTCGGCCTCGGTGATATCTACCTTTTGCAGCTTAATCCGCGGCTCATAGAAAAGGATGGCCCGCTCTACCAAGTCCTTTAGAAAACCGATGAGGGAGTTGTCCATACTCTCAAATTGATAATCCTTTAGGTTGCAGCCATAATCCGGTTGCATCACCCGTTCTCCCAAACTGGTAGAAAGCAAAATTTCAAGGCTTTGCCCGATATCCTTTTCGGCACTGACCATGGTGACGGTATTGCCCTCTTTATCAAAATCGGGCGGAAAAGACCAGCCTGTTCCCAAATACGCTTTTTTTGTTGCCATTTTTTATAGACTTGAGATATTAGATTTGAGATGTTAGACCTTGGATGCTCATAAACTCCTTATCCCCCGATTATTACCGTGGGCATTCCTTGAACGATAACCCCTCCATGTGCGGTGGTATCTCCCATTCGTGCGGCAGGCCTTCCACCGATATAGACCGTTCCCGAACCTTTTACTATGGTATCGGGCGGACCTACGCAAACACAGATATCACCGACTACCGCAGCGGGCTGTCCTCCAATCAAAACATTGGGCACGGAAGGCCCTACGATAGGACCACCCACATGGGGCACCGGCCCGTTAAACAACGGACAGGTATGCATATCGGATATTCTTGCTGCAAATGGCATCGTTTTAGTTTGTTATCATTCTTTAACGGAAACCTGAGTTAATAGACATAAGAGCCAAGACGTAAGACATAAGAATAAAAAAATAATTATATTTTATCTGTCGAGATTGTCTCTTGTCTCTTGTCTCTTGTCTCTTGTTTCCTGTTTCCTGTTTCTTGTTTCTTGTTTCTTGTTACCTTAAAATTTCAATTTTATATCAATTAATGTTGACCAAAGACCCCTTGATTTCCGTAATTCCATCCGATGAAAGCTTGGCGGTGGCGCCCTTTACCTCCATGCTCGACTGGGCCGAAATGGCCATTTGGGCGGCGGCCAAGGTAAGGGCCGCTCCCGCTTTGATATCGATTGTTCCGGTGGCCTCTATTTTTATGTTCGTGGCACTGTTCATCTCTATTCCCGAAGGGCTCATTGTGGTACTGTTCCCATTTTGATCTTCAATAGTGATCGAAGTACTGTCTTCGTCCAATTTGATACTATTGCCGGCCGGGGTATCAATGGTGATCGTTTTGGTGTCATCGTTAAAGTGTACCCGCATTTCGGATCGGGTCACAAATCCCTTTTCGTGGTTCGAATCCTGTGCATTTATCGGCGCGGGCCGGGTGCTGCTGTTTACCATTCCTAGAATTACGGCATCCCTAGGGTCATCGTTTAAAAAGCCTACGATAACCTCATCTTCGATTTCCGGCAAAAAAAATGAACCCCTTCCGCCGTTGGTTCCCCCTTGTCCCGCATCCAGGGTAGCGACCCTTGCCCATACCCCTGGGGCGGCATTATCGATAATGGGCAACCGTACCAGTATTCTGTTCTCCCCGTCGGGATCGTCTTGCAATTGCACTACTTTTCCTATCTGCAGGCCGTTAATGGCAGGTACCAGGCCCGCTGCGGGCACATCTATAATATCATCATATTGCCGTGAATAGCAGTCGGATTTTAGGCCGAACTGTGCCTGGGTATACCAAGATCCATCATGTACATCCTGTAATACGGCGGACACATAAGCCTTTCCCGTAAACCGGTTTCCAAGGCCCTGCAGATCTATCAACTGCCCGGGTTTTAATTCCCCGAATCCCGTAAACTTTGCCCTTCCCTGTATTTTGGCCAAACGGCTTATTTGCATCATTGAATTGGTCCATTCCTGCAGTTCTTCGGCGATCGCCTGCCCGGAGTGCCGCAGTTCATATTTTTCGGGACCCAAGTCTGCCGCCATTTGGGCACCCTTGACGTTGCCCAGTTCATTTATGCCTACACTATCGGTCACATGTTCAAAAAGGCGCTGGCCGCTATAATCCCAAGATTTTGCCTCTACCGAATTCCATTGGCTACGGCCATCCATCTGGGCCTCAAAATCGATCAAGGTAGCACCGAACAATACGGCAACAGCGGCATCGGCATTCGTTTCGGGCGCTTTAATACTGATCTTGCCGTCATCGACCATCACCAGTTTACCGTTGGCCTCCGCCCGTAGCAATAAAAAATCCCAATCGGTGCTGTGGTGCTGCACCATCTCCTTGTGCGTGGTGTTCGTACCCTCTATATCATGGCTCAATACCCCGTACCTGTTGATAACCGCTTCCATGACATCACTGTCCTTTAGGTTTTCATAATAGACATTATGGCGGCCCAAGGTCATTTTTACGGCTTCGTCCCTACAATCCAAGATCAGTTGGGTTTCCCCGCTTTCCTTTACTTTTATGCCATGCTTAACGATGACACCTTTGAACAATTGGCCGTTTTTGCCATCACGCCCGATTTTTATGCGTATCGATTTTCCGGGCAGAAATTCTTCGGATTCGCTGATTTTAAAGGATTCTTCTGCGGCATCCCCATCCTTTAAAATAATCTTGGCGGAAGGTATTTTGTTGATTTCCTTAATTACGGAAATGGAAAGTACCTGATACCCCGGATCGACCAGTTGACCATCGATCAGGATGTCAAAGGTTGACACGTTGTGCGTTGCCTCTACGGGGATGACTCTATCTTTCATTGTGCCGTTTTATCTAAGGGCGGAAAAACCATTTCAACACCCGGATGAATTTTTCGAAATGTGGTCAGGCCGTTTGCCCGGGCCACTTGGGTAACATATTTGGGATCGTTGTAAATTTTATAGGTCATGAGATCTAAGCGATCGCCGCCCTTGACCAACCTGACGTGGGTAAGGTCCGGGGATTTCTTTTTTTCCCGGGCCACCCGTTCCTTTTGTGCGATGTAATTTAAAAAGGTGGCGCTCGCCTTGATTCTCAGGGGGTCGCCGCTAGGATTAAAGAGGGTATAATTAAGATCGAGATTCGAAAGAATGCAGGGAAACAGAAATTCGCCCCACTGCACGGATAAAAAATGCGGACGGTGAATCTCCCCGTTCATGTTGTACACTGTATTCATGAAAATGTCAAGCTGCGCCTTTACGGAACGGTCATCACCGTTATAGGCATAGCCCTCGATAGTCTGGGTACCGTCGAAAGTAAATTCAAGCTTTAGCTCCTCGGGCTTGGTGCCCTTGTAATCGGGGTTGGTGCCCTGGTTTCCCTGTCCCTGCTGCTGATTCAGTTCTACCTTGAAGTTTTGGCTAAAACTTTCGGGATTTACGGGAAGGGAAATAGGATTCGGGTCCAACTTGGCACGCCTTTGAAAACCTTCGTCCTCGAACGCGTGTATCAGTACCTTTATCAATTTTCCGCTCTCGTTCATTACCTTTCCGATTTTTCCCTAAGGATTTCAAATATCCTTTCGGCCACTTCGTTCATTTTTAGTTCGCCGGAAGCCTGTTCACCCGTGTTTCCACCGGATGCTCCATTGTTTCCCTCGACCTTGGCCTTAATGATCAATTCCCTAATTTCTAAAGGCATATCTGTACATTTTAATTAATGGCTACGAGCTTGAAATAGTTGTAGTTCAGTTCAAGGGTCTCTATCAGTACCTCGCCCCTTTCGGCGTTGAGTTCGCCCACTTTCCAACTGACCGGCCATACGTGTGACAGCTCCCACTGCATGAGAATGTCGTGGTTTTCGTTTAGAAGTTCAACGTCGACCCTGCTTAGGGGCGTAATGACCATATCGTGAAAGGCTTTCTGTAGCCATAGGGTGAGGCCGGAATCGTCCGGTGTCAGGATACCCCTTTTGAGTGTCAGGGGACTATACTTTCTGCGACCGGGTATGTTGTGTTCAAACCGATTTTCGCCTCCCTCTTTTAAGGTTTCCTTATCGATTTGTACGTCCAACCCTGTAATGGATTGAAATTTCATATCCACCTCCGTTTCCTCGGGCAGGTCGAAAAAGAATACCTTAAAATGAAAACCAACAATTTGGTGCGCCGTATTTGATACCAATTCCATACGCCATCCTATTTAGCCTCCAAAATGGTCAGTCCTTCGTGTACCAGCTCCATAGTTTCGATGGCCACTTCATTGGCATCGGCTTTTAGATCAGTGGATTGTACCTTACTTGGCCACGCATTCTCAAGGATCCATGTCATGATGGGTTCATGTTTTTCATTTAATAATTTAATGGTAACGGCTCTTCTGTACAAAGATCCCGTTTCATTCCCTTCTTGGAAGAAATAGGTTTTTTGCCATTCCGTAAAGAAGTCGAAGTCGCCTTCAAAAGTGCCTCTTTTCAATGTCACATTGCTGTACTTGGTGAGTCCGGGCTGTTTCGATTTGTTGTACTTTTTACTACTCCCTTCCCGGTATTCGATCACTTCTGTTTCATAATCCAATCCACTGCATTCCGTGAACCCAATTCTAAAATTACTTCCCCATTCTACCAAAAAATGAAACTTTGGTAACGGATAATCTCCTATAGCTGCCATATTCTGATTTTTTATATGATTATTAATTTTGCTTATTTACCCGTATCCAAGGCTTCGGCCGCTGCAATAGCATCGGTCAAGCTGTTCTTTTCGGAAAGGGTCCTATCACTTGCCTTCTTACTGGCGATCCAAAGTTCCTTGAGTGCTTTGGTCTGGGCTTCGGCCTCTTTAAATTCCTCTTTCACCTTCACGTAATAGGTATTTCCACTGACGGTGTTGGGGTCTTCCGTTTCTTCCTTGATCGGGAATTCCGGTTGCGGTTTTGCCTTTTTATGATCACAGGGATATTGTGGGCCGGTTTCCTCATCCTCAGGGTCACAATGTTCATCCTCTTCTTCAGTTTCACCGTTGAGGATATCCCTGATGCCTTCCAATTTATATTCCAGACCCAATTCCCCACAGAGGTAGGCCCAAAGCAGATCGGCACATTTTAGGGTTTCCAATAGTTTATCGAGCACCTCTTTTTGCATTTCGCATATGGCTGTTATTTTTGCTTCATGGGCCTCAATACAGACAATTACCTCGCCCTTTTCCTTTTCGCCGATATGCTTGAGACAGTTAACCAGCTCTTTGAAATAAGCGATCTTTTTCTTTAGACCCTGATCGTTTTCCCCATAGGTATAAAAGCAATCGAAAATGGTCTTCACCAAGCACGTCAGTTTTTGCAATACCTCGTACGTACATTCGGATTTCGTACATACGGTTTTCAGCTGCTCCAACAAGAAATCGAGTTCCTGTATGACCGCTTTTACTTTGTCGTCGGTCGTCTCTATGAGCCCGCACCAATTTTTCAACTTGGTTTCCCAACCCGCTGAATTATCATAGGCTTCCTTAACCTTTGCGGTCTCTGCCGCCTCTACACTGTACTTGTTACAGACCTCTTCGAGATCTTCCCTCCATTTCTCGAGACAATCTTTCGGTCCTGAATCGCCATTGCCCGGAGTATCGTCGCAGCACGTACTTTGTGGATCTTTTATAAAACTTTTCATCTGTTCGTATTTATTTGTTAATCATTTGCTTTTCCATGGTCAACTTGACACTAGTTCTGATCGCCCTTTTTTATCGATTTCGATTTTTGCGGGGGGTCTTCGCTTGACTTTTTGCAACAATCCTCGAACTCGGCGCATAGATCCAAACACTCGCCATCGCAATCGCAATCGCAGATGAAGTCGATCAACAACTGTAGGCCTTCGATGGTAGTTCCTTCCGCGGCCGCATCACATTCAATCTGTGCGAGTTCTTCTATGATTGCGTTCAGTTCTTCCCTTGCAACCTTAACTTCTTCTTCGGTAGAACCGATATAGTCTTCGGTACACTGTTTAAGGGTTGTCATTTTCTCCATCACCGCATCGACGAATGCTTTTAAGCTCGCCGTGTTGGTAAAGGTTTGGATACCGGCGATCGTGATTATCGACTCTACGGCATTTTTACCTTTATCGACCAGTTTTTTGGATTTTTCGTTCAGTTCCTCAAGGCACTCTTCAATTTTGGTCCTGTCCCCAGTGTTTATTTTACTGGATTTGGAGAGTACCTTGTTCTTTACACAATTGGTCATGGTACACAGTTCATCGTTCGCTTCGAGGATTTTTGTACATAGACTGCTCAAAAGGGCCGAAGATTCGGTGATGAGTTTTTCGATGTCATCGTCTTTCTTAATGAAGTCGTCAATGTTCTTTTGAATGATCACCGTCTTTTTATATTGCCCCAAGGTGACACAACTCAGCAGATCTTGGTACATTCCATGTGTTTCGGAAGCGCGATCCAAACAACAAATTTTATATCCCTTGGCCGCTTCCTTCGACTGCTGGGTGGTTTCGTCGGCCATTTGATCGCTCGTTGCCGTGTTCTGTTCTTTTTTGATGATGGTGAGGTAATCACATACTACCGTATCCGGAGTCTGTATTCCCCCACTATCGTTACCGTTCTTGCTTGCCATGTCTACTATTTTTAATGATTTTATATCCTATTTACTCCGATAGCATTTTATGGCTGAATCTTAAAATGATGAATTCAGCGGGCCTTACGACCGCCATGCCTATTTCAACTATCATTCTTCCTTCCCAGATATCGACTTCGTTCATAGTCTCGTTCAGGCCTACCTTTACATAAAAGGCCTGCTCGGGCGTAGTTCCCATCAGGGCACCGGCCCGCCATTGCTGTACCAGAAAATTATCGATCATCGATTTGACCCTCGACCAAGTATTGATGTCATTGGGTTCGAACACGAATTGGATCGAGGCCTTTTTCACGGATTCCTCTACCATATTGAAGAACCGTCTTACTGGCACATACCGCCATTCGTTGCTGTTACCGGCAAGCGTTCGGGCGCCCCAAACGATGGCGGGCCCCCTACCCACAAAAGAGCGGATCACGTTGACGGATTTACCTCCGACGACATCAACGTTCAGATTCCGCTGTTGCTCGTCGGTAACTTTCATCATGGGTCGTATCACAAAATCCATATTCACGTTTGCAGGGGCTTTCCAAACACCCCTTGAGGAATCAACGCTGGCATATAGACCGACTACCCCTGGCGATGGCGGCATCTCCAACGGAAAATCCCTTATGGCACTTTGTGCCTGAAAGTAGGCCGCATTGCTCACGCCTTTTAAATCGGCCAATGTACCACTGAAGGAACCTTCGACCGTTACATTGGCATCGCCTTTTCCTTCACCCCCATAATAGTAATCCAATATGGTCTCTAGATTTGGAAAGTAGGTTGCCCCATATTTTATGGTATCTTCCTCCGAAGCGATTTTATCCCTCATGATGTCAATATTTGCCAGCAAATCGGTTTGCCCCGGTTCTTGCCAAATATCCATTACTGCGAATCGATCTCTTAGTTTTTCGCACATATCCATCGAAGCCTTAAAAAGAGCGTAGAAATTATCTTCACTGGCAAGGCCTTGTGCATCGGGATATACATAAAGTGTAATCTCATCAACCTTCTCGGTTGCGTTCAGTCCATTTTGAAGATCCACAAAATCAATACTCCCCGCTTTATCGGTATAATTCCCCACAGATACGATCCAACACGGACCGCCCCCGTTCGCAAAAAATAGCTGCAGGGCGTAGTGCATATTAAATTTTGATCGATTTTCTATGGAGACCAATACTGAATCAGGGGCATTAAGGTCTCCCGTAATGTTTACCTTGAGGCCTTTCTCGGCATCTTGTTCCCCAAAAAAACGCACATAATCGAACAAAGAAGTTATCCTTTTAGGCTCGTTCGTCAACAGGTTTCCCCGCTGATCAGTAGCTTTTGCAGTGTATCCTATAAAAGCGGGGATGGCCGTCTCAACTTGGGCAATGGACGGTGGGAGTTTAGGAATCTCCTCGATTTTAACTCCGGGTGTTTTGTAATCCATAATAACATTCTTTAAGGTTAATAATTTTAGATGCTTAATAGTCGATTCGATGTATTGATAAAGATCTCCGAGAATATTTTTTCCTTTCCTACACGCAAAGCCGAAATCTCAGGGTGGGGCAAGACCAGTGAGGTACCATTTATGAAGGGCACCAAGGCTTCCGTTAAGGCTTTGGGGTTAATGGAAACCAACTTTTCATTGGCAACGGATTCCGGCACCAAATGTGCGTTCGTATCCGTGACCTCCCCTGCCGTAAATACCGTTTCACTGTTATACCGCCAATACGTTCTTCGATTTTTGAACCGGACTTCATAGATAGGATGGGGTACCAAAACATCGGCAGCGGTAATCCTGGTCTTTAAAAAACCATTGATATCCAGTAAACTATAGGGAGAATCGGGTTCGTCGAACCGTATATCTATGATGCCGAATAGATTTTTATCGTAAAACTTTTCGTTGAGATGCACCGTATAGGCAATCTCCGGTCCCGCATTTGCAGTAACCTTCAATAGGTAAAAACCTGCTGGAATTTCATCCGAATCCTCGTCTTCTTCATCTACTCGGGTAAAGTTCAGAAAAACGTTTTCCAATACTTCCGTACCACTTTTTGTAATGGTCTTCATCTCCGTACCGCCCAAATCCTCCAATACAAATACGATATCCGTTACGGCATCTTCCTTCTTCAGGGAATACCTAAAATTGTTCGGTAGCAAAATACGGTCCGCATCGCTCACATAGCCCCTATCTTCAACGTCTTCCCAATGGGTAGGGTCTGACCCATCGGTCTGTTGAATGGCTTCCCGCAGCGTACCTCCGAAATCAATAAGGGCACCCATTTCATGGAGCATCCCCGGTTGGTGCTGCTTAAATTTGTTCGTGAGCTGAAGTGATGTATATATAGGGACGGTTACTTCGTTTAATTCCGATTTATCCTTGTTCGAAAAATAATAGATCGAAGGAAAGACCGATCGAAAACTCAGTGTGGTCACCGATTGGAAAAAGGAAAGCTTAGGTTGCATCGAGAAATTAAGGGTAATGTGCTCCGGCACTTCCAACCGTGGTTTAAATACGGTGTCGCCCGCCTGATCTTCGGCGGTCACTTCTATTCCTATAACAAATCCAAGGGGCGTTCGTGCCATGACCAAGTTGTATGCGTTCATGCTCAAGATGGTATCCTCAAGCGGTCGGAGCGAGAAAAAATCATGGACGTCGTAAATTCCATGTGCCAGCTTCCCCGTCAGCACAGCGTTCTTTTCCTCCAAGTTCCTTTCGAAAAAGGATATGCCATCGGCAGTCGTCAGAAAATAATCGTGTAAAATCTGGACCTCGCCTATTTTTTTAAAGATCACCTCACTCATCACAATCGGCGTTTATCATCGTTTCTATTGTCTTAATCCTTTCGATTACCGGTGCTTCCTGCCCCGTGTTCTCCTGAATTTTCACCAATCGGACCTTGTACATCGAAAAGGGCACTTGTTTTCCCCCCAAAGATCCCCACAGGTGGTTTATCTGCTCGAAAGTGAGGGTATACAGTTCAACGTTCAGGCGTAATTCGTCCTTGGTCTCTTGAGGGATATTGTTGTCGTTCGAAATGGTAGAAAAAGGTGAATTTTTGATCGTATAGGTTTTCTTTGCCTGAAAAAATTGTATGATCAACGACAAACGGTGAAGCGCAAACTCGTACGCATCTTGCAAATCTTGGCCCAGCGTGGCCGATATTAATACATATAGGTTTAAGAATACCGCGGGCTCGACATATCGAATTCCGTTGATTGTTCTGACTGCGTTGGTATTGTTTTTTAAGGTGCTTTCCTCTTCTGTATTTACGAGGGTAATCACGATTTTATTGCTTAGATCAGCTGCCGCATCCCCTTCCATTAGCGCGATATTGTGAAGAATCACATCATCTTGGGTAAGCGAATCGCCAGGTCTTTTGTTCCTGAAGACATATTCGCTTAGTTCGTCCCTCAATAATTTTAATGCAAGACCGATCATAACTGATTGATTTATTCCAAAAAAAAAGCAAATCCCGTGGCCAAAAAAATACAAGGCCAACCGTCGGGTGTTAAACCCAAAAGGATCAAATAAATGGTACAGGGGGAATTACAAGTATAGTGAGGGAACTATTATGGGGAATACCGTTCAATGAAGACATCCAGTATTTCAGTTAGAAGTACTTTTACCGGAAGTTTATTGAAGGCTGTAAGGTTTGAATTTTAATTGAAAAAGACAATCCCCATTTTTGGGGATTTTTTTAATCTCTTGGAATTTAATTTCCCGGCTTGCCTAGTTCGTTTTTGTAGCTTCTACAGATGGGTTGGATACGAACCCCTCTGCCGGACGGGCAGGGTTCACTAATTGGCACAAATTATTTTTTTTGGTCCCGAAATTTCGGAAGGAATTTGGTGCTTGGTCCTGAAATTTCGGGATAATTCCTCGTGGTCTTGTCCCGAAGTATACTTTTGGGTTTAAAGCTGCAACAACTCCGACGCCCGTTTTACCAAATGGGCGGTATTTTTTACATTGAATTTTTC
>RCMY010006374.1_pt1 | contig 10614 bp, 8 predicted proteins | sample 2041341 | NCBI WGS metagenome assembly RCMY01 (sample SAMN09708234, study PRJNA481090) | Marine sediment metagenome, whole genome shotgun sequencing project.
CATGAAATTACGCATAGTTTCTCTTTTGTTTTTATGCAGTGTCTTTCTAAGCTACGCTCAAGAAACCAAAGAAATCAATTCAGTTTACAGAGCTGAAAATGAAAAAATTAACGATTTAGTGCATACTAAATTAGATGTGAAATTTGATTTTGCCAAACGTCATTTACTTGGGGAAGCTTGGCTGACTTTAGAACCACATTTTTATCCTTCCAATGAACTCACATTAGATGCTAAAGGAATGCTTATTCACAAAGTTACTCGAAATGGTAAGGATCTAAAATATGAATATGACGGTGAGAAATTAAACATCAAATTGGGTAATATGTTTGCCAAAGGCGAAGAATATGATGTTTATATCAAATACACTGCAAGACCGGACGAGGTAAAACAAAAGGGAAGTGCAGCAATAAGCAAGGCAAAAGGTCTTTATTTTATTGACCCGGATGATAGTGATCCGGATAAACCAACTCAAATCTGGACACAAGGAGAAACAGAATCAAACAGTTGCTGGTTTCCGACCATCGATTCTCCAAATCAAAAAACAACAGAAGAGATTTTTATTACGGTTCCGCAAAAATTCACCACTCTTTCTAATGGTTTATTGTTAAAACAAACAGAAAATAGCGATGGAACAAGAACAGATTACTGGAAACTGGACCAAAAACACGCTCCCTATTTATTTTTTATGGGAATTGGAGAATACAGCATCGTAAAAGATACATGGAAAAATATTGCTGTTGATTACTATGTAGAGAAAGAATATGAGCCATATGCAAAGGAGATTTTCGGTTTAACACCAGAAATGATTCAGTTTTATTCCGATTATACCGGTATAGAATATGTATGGCCAAAATATGCACAAATTGTTGGTAGAGACTATGTAAGTGGCGCTATGGAAAATACGACTGCCGTAATACATCAAGAAAATGCTTATCAAACAAGCGGACAATTAATCGATGAAAATATTTGGGAAAACACGATTGCGCACGAAATTTTTCATCATTGGTTTGGAGATTTAGTTACTACGGAAAGTTGGAGTAATGTTACCGTAAATGAATCCTTTGCAAATTACAGTGAATATCTTTGGTTAGAGCACAAATATGGTGTAGATGAAGCCGATGCGCATCGCTATGAAGATATTCAAGGCTATTTAGCCGGCGGAAACGAATTAAAAGATTTGGTTCGCTTTCATTATAATAGCCGTGAAGATATGTTCGATGGCGTTTCTTACAATAAAGGTGGAGCTATTTTACATATGCTAAGAAATTACGTCGGAGATGCTGCTTTTAGAGAAGGTATGAAAACCTATCTAACCGATAATATGTACGGCACCGGTGAAGCGCATCAATTGCGTTTGGCCATGGAAAAAGTAAGCGGAAAAGATTTGAATCCGTTTTTTAACCAATGGTTTTATAATAACGGACATCCGAAATTGGATATTACCTATACTTATAGTACCGCTGCCAATATGGTAACTGTAAATATAAAGCAAACACAAGCTAGTTTATTTACTTTTCCTTTAGCTATTGATGTTTACGAAGGTGCTACTCCAAAAAGATACGAGGTTTTAGTCGATGAAAAAGAAAAATCATTTACTTTTAAATACAGTAAAAAACCAAGTTTGGTAAATGTAGATGCAAACCATTATTTATTAGTTGAAACCAATGATGATAAAACTATTGAGAATTATATTTTTCAATACAATAATGCACCAAAATACGAAGATAGAAGAGCAGCAATTGTAAAATTAGCAGAAAACCAAGCCAATGAAATTGTTTTTAAAACGATTACAAAAGCCTTGAATGATACGTATTATGGCTTACGGGTTTTAGCTATTGAAAAAATTGATATTTCAAAAACAACTGCTGTCGAGGCGATCAAAATTCTAGAAAAATTAGCTTCTAGTGATGAAAAAACCTTAGTACAAGGAGCTGCCATTACTAAATTAGGTCTTCTAGAAAATGAAAAATACAAAGATTTGTTTGCAAAATCTTTGCAAAGCAAGTCAAATTCGGTAAAAACAGGTTCTTTAAATGCCTTATATAAAATAGATAAGAATGCGGCGATGACTTATGCCAATTCCATAACGGATAAAATAGAGAAAGAAAACCTGAAAGATGCTTTAGTTCCGTTGTATATTATGGATAAAAAAGAATCTGAACTGCCTTTTGTAGCCAATAACTTAGTTGCCGGAATGTTCTTTAATGAAGATAGAGCAAAGCAAAATATCTACAAAGAAGGGTTTCAATGGGTAGCAGCTTGCGATAGCGAAGAAGCTACCAAAAACTTAGTAAACAATTTTGTGAAAATGGGTAATATGTATAAGGAATATGGCGCTGATAAAGTAGCGAAGCAAGTATTGACTCAAGTTATGGCTGCCAAAGCCGAATATAATTATGCAAATATGGATCAATTGAATAAAATTGTTCAAGATGGTCTAAAAAAGCTAGATTAAGTACCTACAAAAAGTATTTTCCTTTACAGGAAGTAGAAAAAGTAAAAAGGGAATCTGTTTAAAACAGATTCCCTTTTTTTTGTTTGTAATATGTAGGATCACTAATTATTTCAAATACTCTTTAAAAGTCCCGTCAGTATAAAAAATAACAATTCTCTCTATATTTTTATCGGAATTCATAGAAACAGACAAAGATGGAGTAGCAGGGTTAGTTTGAGGTGATTTCGGAGCAGTAACCGATGCATTTGATGTTTGTTCTTTAACTGTCGAATTCTCTTTTCTGTCGCTTGGAAAATCTCCTTTTCCGTTAAGAAGCCAATACAATTCTACTTCATCAAATTCTTTGACCACTTTTAAAACAAAGTCCAAACTAGGTTTATTCCTGCCAGATAACAAATGTGAAATACTCGACCTCGGAACTTGAATTCTATCGGCGAAAGCAGAGGCAGAGATTTGATAATAATCCATTAAAATGTTCAATCTTTTAGCGAATTCCGTGTTGTTTATCATTGTGAAATAATATGGTTTACAAATGTAACAAAATTCAATGATTTGGTGAAGAAATAAGTAAAATATATTGTAATATGAAGTAATTTATTATATTTATAGCTTTATATAATGCTATATATAAATCTGATTTATAGTAGTATAACATGTAAAATAAATAATAGGCAAATTATAGCTTTAGAAACCTGTTTCAAAGGAAGATATTTTAGGTAAATCTGTTTACAATTGTAATACAAATATGCAATTAACTTGTTTACAATTGTAAATAAATCTTTGTTTACATTTGTAACATGGAACAACTGCCTTTAGAAAAATTACAGGTGTGGTATACCAAAAACTACCAAAATAAAATAGTCGGAAGAAGGGTTATAGTAGAACATATTAATCCTTTAATCGAAACATTACCAAAACTATTTAGGAGAGAAACGATTGGAAAATCATTTCTTAAAAAGGATATCCATAGTGTTCGAATTGGAACTGGAAAAACAAAAGTTTTGATCTGGACACAAATGCATGGAAATGAAAGTACAGGAACAAAAGCTCTATTTGATTTGTTTCGGTTCTTTGAAAATCCGGGGACATTAAAATCTGTTCACGAAAAAATACTGAATAATCTTACCATTATATGTATACCTATGTTAAATCCCGATGGTGCCGATTCATATACCCGAGTCAATGCGCAACAAATAGATTTAAACAGAGATGTGCTCGATAAAAAAGCAGGTGAAAGTGTTCTTTTACAAGATATTTTGCAAAAAGAGCAGCCGGAATACTGCTTTAATATGCATGATCAGCGAACTATCTTTAGTGTAGGCGAGCATAATAATCCCGCAACAATATCCTTTTTAGCACCATCAGAAGATATTGAACGCACAATAACAGAAGGAAGAAAACAAACTATGCATGTGATTAATGCAATGGTTGGTTTATTAAAACAGGTAATTCCGAATCAAATTGGTCGATATACCGATGAGTTTTATCCAACGGCAACCGGAGATAATTTTCAAAAAATGGGCTTCAACACTATTTTAATAGAGTCCGGACATTATCCTGACGATTACCAACGAGAGATTTCAAGAAAATTCACCTTTTTGGCTATGCTTCAAGGATTGACCTATATCGCAACAAAACCAAAAAAAGACAATCATCTTCCTTATTTTGATATTCCGGATAACGAACAGTTATATTTAGATTTTATTATAAAAAATGCTCGTTACAAAGAGAAATCTACCGATATCGGACTCCAATTTCAAGAAATAAAAACGGAGGAAGGTGTTGTTTTTCTTCCAAAGATTGAAAAAACAGAAAATTTATCCGCATTTAATGCAAATAAAAAAGTGAATGCTAAAGGATTAATCTTTGAAAAAGAGGAAGATGTAATAAATTGGGTTAAAAATAGAATATATTAAAAATAATCCATTGATTCATTATTTTTTTTAATATAAGCTTATTTAATTCGTAATTTTTTGTGATATTTGCAACTCAATTAAATAAATTAATATGTCAAAGTTTAAATTAGATGAATTAGATCATCAAATTTTAGAAGCATTAATCGAAAACGCGCGCACACCGTTTACGGATATTGCTAAAAATTTACTTGTATCTGCAGGTACCATTCATGTGCGAGTGAAAAAAATGGAGGATGAGGGTGTGATCAAAGGTTCGACGTTAAGTGTTGATTATAATAAGATGGGTTATACTTTTATAGCCTATGTAGGTCTTTTTTTAGAAAATTCGTCCTCTACAGAAGCTGTAATTCGAGAAGTTTACAAAATACCTGAAGTTACGGTTGCACATTTAACAACCGGAAAATTTTCTATTTTCTGCAAACTTCGTGCAAGAAATACGATGCATGCCAAAGAAGTTATTTTTAGCTTGGATAGAATCGAAGGAATTAAACGTACGGAAACTTCAATTTCATTAGAAGAAGTTGTCAACGATAAAAAACGTTTGATGCATAAAATTTTTAAAGAAATTTCTTTCTAAAATTTGAAAAAGTAGCAAAAAAAAATCCTCATCAATTTCGAAATTATATTGATGAGGATTTTTTTTGTTTAAATTAGTTTTAAATCAATTTATTGTAATTTTCTCACTAATTTTAAGCATTGTAATTTAGTACTATTTCTTCCATGGATTATAACTACGAATCAACTAAAATAAATCAAGAAAAACTTTTATTTCTATACAAATCCATGCTTAAACCAAGGATGATAGAAGAAAAGATGCTCATTTTACTCCGACAAGGAAAAATCTCTAAATGGTTTTCAGGTATCGGTCAAGAGGCTATTTCTGTTGGAATTACCGCCAGCCTACAAATGGATGAATTTATTTTACCGATGCATCGGAATTTAGGTGTTTTTACCACAAGAAATATTCCTTTACACCGACTTTTTGGGCAATGGCAAGGAAAAGCAAGTGGATTCTCTAAAGGTAGAGAGCGATCTTTTCATTTTGGCACGCAAGAATTTCATATCGTTGGAATGATTTCTCATTTGGGTCCGCAATTAGGTATCGCCGATGGCATTGCTTTGGCGTACAAATTGAGAAAAGAAGCTAAAGTTACCGCCGTATTTTCCGGTGAAGGGGGAACCAGCGAAGGTGATTTTCATGAAGCGCTAAATGTAGCTTCTGTATGGAGTTTACCTGTTTTATTTTGTATCGAAAATAATGGTTACGGACTCTCAACACCTTCTTCAGATCAATTCAAATGTGAAAATATTGTTGATAAAGCTATAGGATATGGCATGGAAAGTCATATTATCGACGGTAATAATATTCTCGAAGTATATACCAAAGTAAGCGAAATTGCCCAAAGTGTTCGCCAAAATCCTCGTCCGGTTTTACTTGAATTCAAAACCTTTAGAATGCGAGGGCATGAAGAAGCAAGTGGAACAAAATACGTACCACAAGAATTAATGGATGTCTGGGCCATGAAAGATCCGATTGAAAATTTTCAAGAATTCTTAATCAATGAAAGTATACTTACAGAAACCTATCAAGTTGCTCTCAAACAGGAAATTTTAGCAGAAATTAATGCAGATTTACAAATTGCTTTTGCAGAAGAGGAAATAGAATTTAATGCATCAACTGAATTAAATGATGTATACAAACCTTTTGATTATCAAGAAGTAAAGCCAACAGATAAAAAAGAAAATATTCGTTTGGTAGATGCTATTTCTAAAGGTTTATTTCAGGCTATGGAGCGTCATGATGATTTAGTAATCATGGGACAAGATATAGCAGAATATGGCGGAGTTTTTAAAATAACCGAGGGTTTCTTAAAAAAATTCGGGAATGAGAGAGTCCGTAATACACCAATTTGTGAATCTTCCATAATTGAAGCAGCCTATGGCTTATCGGTTTGTGGTATCAAATCGGTAGTTGAATTACAATTTTCCGATTTTGTAACCTCTGGTTTTAATCCGGTGGTAAACTTATTGGCAAAATCGCAATATCGCTGGGCTCAAAATGCCGATATTGTTTTACGTATGCCTTGTGGGGCAGGGGTTGGCGCTGGTCCTTTTCATAGTCAAACCAATGAAGCCTGGTTTACGAAAACACCAGGTTTAAAAGTTGTTTATCCCGCATTTCCGTATGACGCAAAAGGCTTACTGGCAACAGCAATTGAAGATCCAAATCCGGTATTATTCTTTGAACACAAGCAATTGTATCGATCCGTATATCAAGATGTTCCAACCGATTATTACACCTTACCTTTCGGGAAAGCAGCCTTATTGCAAGAAGGAAAACAAGTTACCATTATTAGTTATGGGGCAGGAGTACATTGGGCTCTAGAAATAGTGAAAGAAGAACAAATCGATGCGGATATTTTAGATTTAAGAACCTTGCAGCCTTTAGATATCGAAGCTATTTTTGCTTCCGTAAAGAAAACTGGGAAAGCCATTATTTTACAAGAAGATACGCTTTTTGGAGGGATAGCCTCCGATATTTCAGCTTTGATCACCGAAAACTGTTTTGAAAGTTTGGATGCTCCTGTTAAAAGAGTAGGGTCAATGGAAATTCCTGTTCCATTTGCAAAAAAATTGGAAGAAAATTTCTTACCAAAAAAACGCTTTAAAAAATCGTTAATAGAATTGCTTAATTATTAATAAGCGTTGAATTTTTCTCAAATACTTTAAAGAATATTTTTAGTAACTTTGATATACTTAAATTTAAACTAAACGAATATGAAAAAATTAATTTACTTAACATTGGCTTTATTGGTAATGTCTTGTAGCACTACAAAAACTACCGTAAGGGAACCAGTTGCTGTAAAGCCTAGTAAAAAATTATTAAAAGGCACCTGGCAAGTTACGAATATTCGTTTCGTAGGAGATAAAGGTCTTTACAAAGCAAATTTATTCGATAAAGCAGATTCTCCTTGTTTTAAAGGTAGTGAATGGGTTTTTATTCCAAACAACGGTTCCGGAAAATTCACCATTAATAGTGCTGCTTCGCAATGTAAATCATCAATAAACAGAATTCATTGGTCATTTTATGATTCAGGTGAGGGAAGCTATCAATTTCAAATGAAATATGTTGATGATAAAAATAAAGCCATAGATGCTGCCAATAGAGGATATCGATCTACTATCGATGAATTAAACGAGAGCACCTTGATTATGCGAGTTACTGCGACTTACGAAGGAAATCCGTTCGATGTTGTCATGACTTTTACAAAAACCTCTGAAGATATAACTTTATAAAAAAAATAATAATGAAAAAATTCACAAGCATTTCTCTTGCATTGGCTGTTATTATGTCGCTTACTTTTAGTTGTCAATCCTTACAAAATGCAAATAACACGCAAAAAGGAGCAGGGTTAGGAGTTGCCGGTGGCGCTTTAATTGGCGGATTGATCGGTAAAGATATTGGTGGTGCACTTATCGGTGCTGCCGTGGGTGGAGCCGCAGGTGGTTTGATAGGAAACCATATGGATAAACAAGCGGATAAAATTGAAGAAGCTGTTCCTGGAGCTGAAGTTATAAGAGTAGGAGAAGGAATTCAAGTGGTATTCGATGATAAAAGTGGTGTTAATTTTGCCTTAAATAGTGCTGATTTAACTACTATTGCAAAACAAAATTTAGACGCCATTGCAAAAGTTTTTACTGAATTTCCAGATACAGAACTTATGGTACAAGGGTATACCGACTCTACCGGCGATGATGCATACAATTTAAAATTATCAAAAAGAAGAGCGGACACTGTGGCAAATTACTTGAAATCACATGGCATTGCAGCAGCTCGTTTTGCAAGTATAGAAGGTTTTGGTGAAGCAAGTCCTCGTTTTGATAATACAACGAAAGAAGGACAAGCAAAAAATCGTAGAGTAGAAATTGGTATTGCCGCCAATGAAGATATGATACAAGATGCAAAAGCACAGGCCAACTAACCAAACCTGAACTTTTGTTTCTAAACCGGATAAGTAATTATCCGGTTTTTTTATGGATTGATTTAAGAAACGGAAATAGTCTAATTGTTATAACAGATTTTCAACACGTATAACTAAGAAATAAATCATGAATTTCTTATATTTGAGTATATTTCTAGAGCAATTTCAAAATAGCTTTGAAAGTCATAGAAATTTTGCCTAAAATCACCCTTCATGACACATGAATTCAAACAGATTATAACAGGATTTAAAAAAGCACAAGATATTGGATTACAATCTGTTATCGCTACTGTTGTCGATTTAGATGGATCTTCTTATCGAAAACCCGGCGTACAGATGTTACTTACAGAAAACGGTCAAATGATAGGAGCGGTGAGTGGTGGTTGTGTGGAAAAAGAAGTACTACAACAAGCTGCCTCCGTTTTTAAATCGGGAATACCTAAAATGATGACCTATGATGGTCGATATCGTTTGGGCTGTGAAGGAATTTTGTACATTCTCATCGAGCCTTTTCATCCCGAGGCAGCAATGCTTAAAGCTTTTGAAAACTGTTTGGAAAAGCGCGATTCTTTTGACATACATAGTTATTTTTCTCAAGAAGTTGGTCAACATGAAGGTTTGGTTTCTATGATAGAGTTTGCGAATGGGGATAAATATTATTTTCGTAACAATAAAGGTATTGCAATAGATACTAATGCGTTAAAAACCTTTTCTCAAACTTTAAAACCTTCTTTAAACCTAATTATTATAGGAGCAGAGCATGATGCCGTACAATTATCTCAGGCTGCTTCGTTTTTAGGATGGGATGTTACCGTTATTGCTGGTGTAACAGAAGCAAAAACAATACAAGATTTTCCGGGAGCGAAAAAAATGATCTGTCAAGATCCGGAATTTTTGCGCTTGGATGGTCTTAATCAAGAAACAGTTCTTGTTGTCATGACCCACAGTTATGTCAAAGATTTGACCTATTTATTAGCGCTTAAAGATACTTCTCCGGCATATATTGGCTTATTGGGGCCGGTAAAACGAAGAAATCAGTTGTTAAACGAATTTATCGAGCGATATCCTGCGGTTCAGGAATCGTTTCTAGATTTAATTCACGGTCCGGCAGGTTTGAATATTGGTGCGGAAACTCCGCAAGAAATTGCCATATCTATTTGTGCTGAGATTTTAACCGTTATTCGAAAGCATCATCCGAAATCTTTACGCGATAAAAAAGGAAGTATTCATTGCGATATTTCTTAATACCGTGAGAGACAAATCAAAACATCGTATCGCAATAGTCATACTCGCCGCGGGAGCATCTAAAAGAATGCCTGAAATCAAGCAATTATTACCTTGGAAACAAACTACCTTAATTGGTCATGTTATAGAACAGTGTATTGCTTCTAAAGCAGCGGAAACTTTTGTTGTTTTAGGCGCACATGCTGACGAGATTTCCAAAGTGATTACAAACCAAAAAGCACATATTCTCTTTAATGAAAAATGGGAGCAGGGCATGGGAACTTCCATTGCGGCAGCGATGCGATATTTTAGAAAAATAGCATAGATTTTGATGCTTTTTTATTCGTTTTAGTAGATCAACCTTTACTAGATTTTACTTACTTTAATACCTTAATAAATAAGTATTTAGAATCAGAAAAAAATATCATTGCAAGTCAATTTAATAAAGGAGCAGGTGTTCCGGTGCTTTTAAATAAAATATATTTTAAAGAACTCAAAAAATTAGATCAAGATTACGGTGCAAAACGAATACTTACCGAAAATTGGGAGGATGTTTTTGTTATAAATTCAGAAGGTAAAAATCAAAAATCAAGATGTAGATACGCTGGAAGCCTATAAAAATCTATTTGAACAGTTTGGAAAATAACAATTGAAATAGCTCCAGCTTTCCTGTTATTTTAGCAATTATATGTAACTTACCTCGCTTAAAAATAACTTGTGGATTTTCTAAACGAATACCTTACTTCTTACCATTTATCGCTATTCGATTTCGTCTTAGCTTTTTTGGCAGCTTTTATTTTAGGACTCGGAAAAGCAGGAGTCAAAGGTTTAGGAGTCGTTATCGTAACCATTATGGCCATAGTTTTTGGTGGCAAAGCTTCAACGGGCGTTTTAATTCCGTTAATGGTTTTAGCAGATATTTTTGCCGTAATTTATTACCATCGCCATACCCAATGGAAATATCTAGGAAAACTACTGCCAATGATGGCTGTTGGCGTTTTACTAGGGGTTTGGTGGGGCAACGATATCTCCGAAG
>RCMY010013542.1_pt1 | contig 10614 bp, 12 predicted proteins | sample 2041341 | NCBI WGS metagenome assembly RCMY01 (sample SAMN09708234, study PRJNA481090) | Marine sediment metagenome, whole genome shotgun sequencing project.
CGGACCCGCCAGAACAAGCTGCTCCATTTCCCGAGCGAGCCGCTGCGTGTCGGCACCTTCGCCGACGTTCGGGTCACCGAGGCCGCGCATCAATACCTGATGGGCGAGCTCGTCGAGGTCACCGACAAACCCAAACACCGCACGAAGATCCCCGTCCTCAACGGCTGAGCAGTGCTCCTGTTCATCGAGCCCACCCCGCCAAACGGCGAAGGCTGGCTCGAACGAACGATCGACATGCCCGGTGGGCAGGTGCGAACCGCGGTGACGCAGGCCGGCCACAGCGTGGCGATCGAGTTGGACGACGCCGAATCGGATGGCGCCGAGCTCGGCGAGGTCCGTGCCGCCGCCGGTGGTGTGGTCGGCGGCGAAGCCGTCGGTGAGCTGGACCTGATCGGTGGGGGAGCGGGCTCGCCGGTGTCGACGTTTCACGTGCCCCGGCACTATCGGTGGGGGACCGAGAGGCTCACCTTCCGGGTCGATTCGTCGTGGCGCGAGGCGGGACCGTCGGTTGCTGTGTCGCTTCGGCATCTCGGCTCGCTTCGATCCCACCCGCGTGCGTTGGTCGTCGATTGTGATGGCCGAACCACCCTTGATCTGGAGGGCGCTCCGGTCTCGGCGATCGTGATGGCGGCTCCGAGGGAGGCCCAACACCCGGACACGGCGGAGCCTGCGCACAGTGTCGATTGGCGAGGGTGGCATGTCCTCGAGGTCGACGATCCGTTCGCCGGCTTGTCGCTCCGTGTGCTGACGACACACAGTCGTGCTTGGTGGACCTAGTCAGCGAGCTTGATGTAGCCGGCAAGACCGAGCTCACCGAGGGGTGTGAAGCCGAGGGACTCGTAGAACGCTGCCGTCACCGGTTCCTCGTCGGTCATCAGGGTGATCTGGCGGACGTGTTCGTGGACCCGCAAGCAGCGGCCGACCATCACCGAGCCGACGCCGGTGCGTTGGTGGTCTGGCCGCACGATGACGTCCTGGATCACGCAGATGTGGACATCGTCGGTGAGGCAGCGGGTCAGGCCGACGAGTTCGCCGTCGGCGGAGCGGGCGGTGACGACGTAGTCAGATCGGTCGACGGCCCTCGCGAGCCCATCGGGATCGATGGCGTAGGAGGTCCAATCGACCGATTCGTAGAGCTCGGTGAGCTCTTTGATCGGGACCACTTCGTCGTCGGAGAACTCGATCGCAGAGAGGGGAACTGGGTCGATGCTCATCGTCGCATCGTATGGGCTGGCCGTGTGACCGATATCCGCCATCGTTTGTCGCGAATTGCTGCGATCCTTCGGCGGTGGATGTCCTGAGCACCGAACGAACGCTGGCCGACGCTCGGCGCGTAGCCATCAAGGAATCGCTTCCGCTCCTGGTGCCGGCCGTACCGTTCGGGTTCGTTCTGGGCGTCGCCATCTCCGAGTCCCCGATGCCCGATTCCGTTGGTGTCCTGACCTCGTGGGTGATTCTGGCCGGCGCTGCGCAACTGGCGCTGCTCACGTTGGTGAGTACGGCGTCGATCTGGGCGGCCATGGCCGCAGCGCTCGTGATCAATGCGCGCCACGTCATGTATTCGGCGGCCTTGGCGCCAACGTTCAAGTCGCAACCGCGATGGTTCCGGTGGGTGGCGCCGTTCATCTTGATCGATCAGGTTTTCGCTCTCGCCATGCAACACGCGGGCGATGAGCCTGCGTATTTCCGTCGCTACTACACCGTGGTGGGTTCGCTCTTCTTCGTCACCTGGCAGGTCGTTACGCTGCTCGGGTTGGGATTCGGTTCGTCCGTGCCCGAGGGTTGGCAGCTCGGATTTGCACCTGCGGTCATGTTCATCGGGCTGGTGGTTCTGGGTTTGACCAATCGACCGGGCGTGATCGCCGCCGTGGTCGGAGCCAGTGTGTGTTACGCCACGATCGGGCTTCCCAACCGTCTTGGTCTCCTCCTCGGGGCATTCTGCGGCGTGATCGCCGGCTACATCGCCGAGACCCTGGCTGAACGGCGCCTGCTGCAATCGGCGGTCATCTCGTGAGCTACCTAACAGCCTTGTTCGCGGTGCTGGCCGTCGGCGTCGTCACCTACACGATGAGAGCCGGTCTGATCCTCGCCCTCGCCGACACTGCGTTGCCGGCGCCGATGCTCCGGGCGCTGCGCTACGTCGCTCCTGCGGTGCTTGCGGCCCTCACGGTCAGCCTCCTGGCCAACCCCGAAGCCGCAAACCGTGGCATCACCCTGGCCGAGATCGCCGGCATCGGTGTCGCCTTGCCGGTGGCGTGGAAGACCAAGAACCTCATCGCCACCCTCGTCGCGGGCATCGGTGTCTTCTGGGTGGTGTTGGCGCTGGGCTAGTAGTTAGAGGCCTGCTCGTTCGGATTCCCGTGCCTTTGCGCGTGTCCTTCACTCCTGTTGTGGTCCTGCCGATGAGAGCAGCAGGACAACACGAGGGAAGAAAGCATGAATCCGATCTTGTTCCAGGCAGGTGGCGGCTTCGCCGCTCTCGTGCTCATCGGCTACAGCATCACATCGTTCTTCTCCGGCGCCGCACACATGAATGGCGCTTCCATGCGTGAAAGCATCAAGCCGCTGCTCGAGTCAGTCCGCGCAAAGAGTGACAAGAGCCGATCCGATCTGGCTGATGCCTCTCTTATGGTTGGCGTGGCCTTCGCCGTGGCGGCGGTTCTCTTGGAGAGCGCCCTGTTCGGCAGCATTCTGGCCATTGGTCTGATGGTGGCCAGGAAGACCGTCCAACAAGTCACGAGTTCTGAGCACCCGTTGATGTCACTTGGTTCCCAGTTCAGTGCCGACCTGACGATTGGAGTCATCGTTCCCATGGCGCTTGCCCACATCCTCATGGGCAACTGGCTCCTTGCCGGTGCGCAGATGGCGCTGTCGCTGTCGCTGAGCTGGCCCACCGGTGGCCCGGGGCGACGTGCCGGCGTGTGGAAACCCAGTTGGGTTGGCGCGTGACCCTCAACTCTCGCCGGGATGGTCGGGATCGAATAGCCCGTCTGGGTTGAAGGTCCCTTGCGGGTCGAGCCGATAGTTGGCGAAATCCTTGTTGAATTGAAGGTGCACGTCGTGCTCTCCTCGTCGATTCTTCTCGATCGACAACACGACTTGGCGCTTGGCTGACTCCATCTTGAGAGAGTCGTAGCGAAGGTGTCGGTCGGCCGTAGCGTCGACCTTCTCGTTGAGCACCATGGCGATGTCGCATTCGTGCGCGAGCGAGTCGGAACCTCGGAGGTGATCGAGCCGCAGACGGCGAGTGGCGACTCCGGTTTCATCTGCTGCGGCGAGCGCGAGCACCGTGATATCCGCCGACACGGCGAGATCCTTGAGCGCTTCCGTTGCCCGCATGACCTGTTCGCGAACGTTCGGCACACCCTCGACGGGCAACTTCTGCAGGTAGTCGACGACAAGCACTCCACCCCGCTCGACGTTCTGAACGGTCAGTTCCGCCACCCAAGACGTATCGCTCCATTGGGTTGACGCTCGGTAGAGGTGGAGGTGGCCGGCATCGGCATGGAGAGACTCGAGGCCATCGTTGATAGAGGGATGGAAGTCTGAGAGCTCTCGCAGCGTGGCGGAGCGAATGACCAATCCGCGCACGGCGGAGCGGATCCCGAGCAGGGTCGTCGAGTCCAGCTCGGGGTGGAGTGCCGCGATCTCCTGCATCAACAAGCGGGCGAGCAGTGTCACCTCGTCATGCTCGTAACACACCACCATCGCAGAGTGTCCTGCGGCGGCGACTGACCGCGCCCATTGGAGGGCCGTCAAGGTCTTCCCGACCCCGGGCCGTCCTCCGAGCAGGACAAGTTCTTGCGGCATGAGCCCGCCGTCGAGAACCCCGTCGAGCGGATCGAAGCCCGTCGGCGCAGCGCTGCCGCCGATCGAACTCGTGTCGCGAGCGAGATCGTCAAGGAGTCCCCTGACTGAGTGTGCGCCCGAGGTGCCGGCCGTCGTCATCGATGAGTCTCCTGACTCGAATTGCCTCTGGCGTGTCCGCATCGGTGTTGCCTGATCATCATCCAAAGACCTCAGAAATCTGAATGACTGCGGGGCCCAGGATCACGATGAACAGGGCTGGCAAAATGCAAAGCCCGAGAGGAAAGATCATCTTCACGGGCAGTTTGTAGGCCGCCTCTTCGGCCCGCAGCCGCCGCTTGATGCGAAGGCTATCGGACTGCGTCCGTAGGGTCTTCGCCAGCGGCACACCCATGCGTTGGGCTTGTCGAAGCGACAACACCAGGCTGCGGACGTCCTCGCTCTTGGTTCGTTCCGACAATCCCTCGAGCGCTTCGAGGCGGCTGACGCCGAGTCTAATGTCCTGCAGGGAGCGCGCAAACTCGCCCGCAAGCTGCCCGCGATCGCGGTCACCGATCCGAGCCATAGCAGCTTCGAATCCGAGGCCGGCCTCGACGCTGACGGTCAGCTGATCCAGAACGTCGGGAAGCTCCCGCTCGATGGTCTCGACTCGGCGATCGCCGCGACTGGCGAGCAAGAGATCAGGGAGGAACCATGCCAGTGTCACCCCGGCGGCAAAGTACCCAACCGTCGACAGTGACGGATCGGCAAAGGCGCCAGCTCCGAGCCAAAGCGTCAGGATGATCGCGAGCAGCATCTTGACGCCAATGACTTGCTCCGGTCGGAACCTGCCGATCAACCCCGCCTTGGCAAGCCGTTCGTCGAGTCGGTCAAACCACGTAGAGGGAAAGAACCGAAGTGCGATCCGTGCCAGACGTCGCAGGATCGGATCCAAGATTCGTTCTGCGGCTGGCCGGTCCAAGACCGCGCCCCGATAACCCGCGGACGACCCCGATCGTAGGTTCTTCTTCACCGCTTCGGGGTTGATGTTCCGGTCACCTTGGAGTGACCACCAAAGCAACGGGATCGAGGTGGCCAGAGCAGCGGAACCGAGCCAGACTGAATAGTTCATTTCGCTCCTAGTAGTTCAGCTTCACGAGGTTGCGCATCCAGATGCCGCCCAAGAAGATCAGCACGATGCCGACGATCAAGGCCCAGAGTCCGCTACCCCTCAAGAGTTCCCCGCCGTAGTCTGGATTAACTATCTGGATGTAGAAAAAGAGGCTGACCGGGAGAGCGATGAGGATGTAGGCAGACATTCGCCCTTCGGCGGCCAGCCCTCGTATCTGTTGCCTGACCTGATTTCGATCCCGTACGACGCCTGCGATGTTGTCGAACACCTCGGCAAGGTCTCCGCCGAGCTCGCGATTGATGGCGACGGCTTCGGCGACCCACTCGAAGTCATCGTTCTTCATCCGGAGCCCGACGTCTTCGAGCGATGCGACGGCATCGCGTCCCACGCGAGATTCGATGACGACTCGCTGGAATTCCTCCGATGTCGGTGCGGGGCTCTCCTCGGCGACCAGGTCCAAGGTCTGCGGGATAGCTCGTCCCGCTCGAAGTGCGCCGGCCATGACGGTGAGGGTGCTCCCGAGTTGGTCGGCGAACGCAGTCCGCCGTTTGCGGAGCCGCCGGGAGATCGTGGCGTATGCGAAAAGTGGGGCGATGGCGCCGAGCAAAACACCCAGGAACAGACCGCTTAGCGAGAGGCCGATGAGGAAACCGAGAAGGCTGCCGACAAGGGTGAGGACGAAGACTTCTCCGGGACGGATCTCGAGTCCAGCAGCATCGAGGGTTCGGTCGAGGCTCGCGCCTCGGTCGCTGCCGGCCAGGTACCCGTCGGCTGCCCCGGTGATTCGTGCAGAGAATCCGGCCACGCTGTCGCCGCCGTGCTGGACCGACGCCAGCCGAACCCGCTGAGCAGGGCGGACGATAAGGAATGACAACACGGCAAGCGCAACGAACATCGCAGCAATTCCGATCCAGAAGATCCACCCCTGGCCGAGCCATGCGACGTCGGGACCCACCCTGTCGTTGAGCTGCGAGGGAAATGCGAACTCAGGCTCGGGATCGGCAGCCGTTGCCGCTTCTGCGATTCCCCCGAGGTCGAGGATCTGTCGCGTGATTGCCAGGCCTCCATCGGTGGCGACCGAGACCACGACTTCGCGCTCGCCGGTGCCGTCGGCCTGGAACACGAGCTGATAGCGGCTCGTCAAACGTTCGCCGATCTCGGAGTAAAGAGCGTCGAGTGAGTCGGCCGACTCTGCACTGGAGAAGCTGCCTCCGATGGCGCTGACTACGGCTTGGAGCTCGTTGAAGTCATCAGTGCCGGTTGCCAGCCCAACGGCGTAGAGCGCGCTGTCGGCTGACAATGGCTTCGTCGATGGTGGCACTGCTTCCGTCATCGACACCATCGGTGATGACGACGACGTATCGACTGGCGTCGTCCTTTGCTCGAAACTGGTCGGCGCTCCGGACGATCGCGTCCCACAGCGAAGTGTCGCCGGAGAATTCGAGGCGATCGATCGCCTCGATGAGTGTTTCCCGGTCGGTGGTGAGGGGCGTTGCGACAAGGACTTCCGTGCCGAATCCCACCACACCAATCCGCGTTTCGACCGGAAGCTGCTCGATCATCGAGCGAGCGGCGGCCTTGGCCTTGGCCAGCGCATCATTTGGCCGCATCGACCCTGAGGTGTCGATCGCCAGCACGACCTCGATGTCGTTTCTCAGGTCTGTTGTCCCTGCCGGTCTGGGGTTACCCTCTTCTGTGATCGCGAAGTCGGCGTTGCTGAGCGGGCCATCGGCGAAGCTGGGCGGGATAGCCACGGTGAGGACGATTTCTGGGTGGCCGGCAGTATCCACCGCAAGAATCTGTACGTCATCGTCCTGGGCGTGGGCAGGTGCCGCGACGACCGTGATCAGGAGTCCGACGACCACCGCGCTGAGGAACTTGCGCAATGGCTTCACCGATTGCGGCGGCCGGCTACGGCGTCGTTGAGATTGGTGCCGAGCATCGCGTCGGTCAGCTCGACACCCATGTATCGAAGCTCGTCGCTGAACATCGGGCGAAGCCCGGTGGGAACGAGATCTCCCGCGTATAGACCGTCATCGTCGAATCCCCGCTCGTAGTCGAACTTGAACAGCGTGCTCAGGGTGAGAGTGTCACCTTCCATGCCGTTGACTTCACAGATCTCCACGACTCGGCGTGTGCCGTCTCGCATACGGGCGAGATGAATGACGAGATCGAGTGCCGAGGAGATCTGTTCACGGATCGCGCGAATCGGTAGCTCGATGCCGGACATCATCACCATTGTCTCGAGGCGGGCCATGGCGTCCCGGGGGGAGTTGGCGTGCAGCGTCGAGAGCGAGCCCTCGTGGCCAGTGTTCATTGCTTGGAGCATGTCTAGCGCCTCGCCACCTCGAACCTCGCCGACGACGATCCGGTCAGGGCGCATTCGAAGACTGTTGCGGAGCAACTCCCGAATAGGAATTGCCCCTCGGCCTTCGATGTTCGGCGGACGTGACTCTAGCCGGATGACATGGCGCTGGTGAAGCCGAAGTTCGACGGCGTCCTCGATCGTGACTATACGATCGGTCTCTGGGATGAACGAGGAAACCACATTGAGCAGCGTGGTCTTTCCTGTGCCGGTGCCGCCACTGATGAGTATGTTGCGTCGCCCTCGGACGCACGCATCGAGGAATTCAGCTGACTCTCGACCCAGAGTTCGCATGTCGACCAAGTCGCTGGCGGTGAATGCAGTCTTGGCGAATTTGCGGATCGTCAACATCGGGCCATCGACGGACAGCGGAGGGATGACGGCATTGACGCGAGAGCCATCCGGCAGTCTCGCATCGACCAGCGGCGTCGATTCGTCGATCCGACGACCCACGGCTGAGACGATGCGTTCGATTACCTGTCGGAGATGGTCAACGGAGACGAATCGCGCCTCCGTCAGGTAAAGCTTGCCTGCGCGTTCGACATAGATCGAGTCGTCTCCGTTTACCATGACTTCGGTGACAAGAGGGTCGGCCATGAAGGCCTCGATCGGACCGAGCCCGAGGACATCGGCGCTAATCGATTTGACCAGTTCGTGGCGCTCCTCGCTCGACAGCTCAGTCAGTTCATCCTCAAGAGCGACATCTAGCTCCTTGACCACGTAAGAGTGCAGTTGCTGCTCTGACATCGACGAGTCGAAAAGTCGCTGGCCCAGCCTCGCGAACAGCGCCTCGTTGGCCCGGGCCTTGATGGTGCCGAGCGGATCGAGATGACGGTCGTGGTCGGTTCGTGGGGCAGCGTCGAACATCGCGCTGGCGACACTGGGGCCGGAATCAGCGGCGGCCGTAGCCTTCAATCGTTTTGCGAGACTCATGTCAACGTCCTCTGGAGAAGAATCTGCCCTTGGAGCGCAAGGATGCGCCGTCCGGGAGGAAATGGTTGGCCAGTGCCCGCATGGCCTTCGTAGCGTCGTCGTTCTCACCCGAATCGATGTGAGCGACGCCCTGGTTTGTCGAAAGCGGGAAAGACCGCGACGTGGGGATCGTGAGATTTGCTGCCATGCCCAGGGTTGATTCGATGTCCGACTGGGTCACCCCGATGCGGGCATCGGCCCGATTGATCACAAGGTGGCGGGTTGGTTCGACAATGCCGAGTCGATCGAGAGCTGCCAGCTGTTTGGAGATGGCTCGGATGGCGGGGACGTCTGGTGTGACGACGAAGAGCAGATCGGTGGCGAACTCGAGTGCGACCAATGCGAAGTCGTCGATGCCGGCTGCAGTGTCGATCACTACGAATCTAAATTCTTCACTCAGGGCGGCGATGTGTCTCTTCAGGTCATCGAGGTCAATGTCATCGCTCGCCGCAAGCGCCTCAGGCGGAGGCAGGACGGCTAGCGACGACTGATGACGCGTAAGGAAGACCTTCATGGTCGTGACGTCGACAGGCCCTGGTCGAATGGCGTCGGACAAATCATGTTCTGGCTCGAGGCCGAGGGCGGAGCACACATCGCCGAACTGCACGTCGAGGTCGAGCAGAATCGCTTGCTTCTCCAATCCGGTTGCGAGGCCGACGGCAAGGTTCGTGGCTACGGTCGTCTTGCCGGTGCCGCCCTTCGGGCTCATCACTGCGATCACCCGCGAGCGACTGTGCCCAGGCGGGGCCGCGATGTTGCTGTTTCGCCGCTCGACGTGGTTCAGCACGCTGTCAATGTCGCCCCGCAGGTCCTCATCGCTGCGACTCGGGAGATCGATGACCTCGCGCGCGCCGCTACGGAGGAACTCGAGCGCCTGCTCGGCCGAAGTTATTCTTCGGAGAACGACTATTCCTACCTCTGGGCGGTGGAGATCGATTGCCTTAACCAGATCGACGGCGTCCTCGTCGAAGACGTCAGTGCCGATCGCGACGACGAGCGGATCGGTCCTGCAGATGGACTCAGCCGCTCGATCAGGGTCGGCCCAATCATCCCACTCTCGGCGAACAAGGTGGTGTTTCCGGTAGAGCGGCGCGATCCGATCGTGATCGGAGTCGTTCTCGCTGACGATTGTGATGCCGCTCATCCGCCCGCCCGCTCGTCCAGGTAGATGAGGTCGCGAGTCTGGATGGGGCCGTCTGCCTCGGGAACCGTGGATCGCTCGACCGCGAGCCAAAGCAGACCGAACTCGGCGGTGAAGACGATTCGTTCAGCATCGACTGCGGGAACGGCCAGCGTAACCAACAGCTTGTTTTCCGGGGCCTCGGTCAGGCGATCTCGTTCTTCGTCGCTGTTGAAGCCAACCGAAACCTCTTCCTGCACCGCAGTCACAAGGACCTGGTGGAGGATGATGTCGGTGGTGTTCGGCGTCTTGCCCTCGACCTCGGTAGCGATTGAGTCAGGCAGAGCAATCTCTTCGCCGTCTACCTCGACGATGTTGGCGGCGAGGTCGAATGGATCGAATGATGCAAAGACAGCGACAGTGTCGCCCGGATTCAGGAGGCCACCGACGGCTCTCTCTGGATCGAGCGCAATCGTTACCTCGACAGCGTCATCTGGAATGTCGACACCGGCCTCGCGATTGATGAGGTTGTTGCGATCGACGAAACGACTGCGCAGTAGCTGTTCGCCAGGCACCAGATCGACTCCGACCACCATTCCAGCGAGCGACGGTATCGAGTCGACGGCGTTCGCCGGTCTCACCTTGGCCGGTACGACCTCGACGGTGATTGCGCTCTCGATCTGCTCGGCAGGCGTGCCCGCGGGGATAGCGGTCTCGACGACGAACACCTCCACCAGCTCTTCTCCCTCAAGCGCACGCTCCTCGGCGTTGTTCACGTAGGCCACGAGGGCGACCGTTCCGACCGCCGCCATGACGAGGGCTATGAGTATTCCAATGACACTTCGGCGCATGAGCGACCTTTCAACGACCGATGCGCATCAGGCACTCGGTTCAACGACAAGTTTCTAGCCCACATTCAAACACCGGGCCACGAGTGGGGTTTCCTAGCCGAAGGAGCCAGAGTCCCTACGAACAGGAGCCAAGTTCCCTACGATCGACGGCGCACGCTTGGATCACCTGGACGTTGCTCGGGCCGCCCGTTGTGGAACAACACGAGCCGACAGCGAGCATCTGGTGGAACTGGATCGTGATCGAACGTTGAGAAGCCGGGCCGGTCAGGTTAAGCGAGATGATTCTCAGGCTCGCAAAGCCGATCACGTGAAAGTCGACGTTGTTACCGCTCGAATCTTCTACGTAGTTGACGATCGGAAGAATGATCGGCTCGCCGATGAGGTCCTG
>RCMY010005628.1_pt1 | contig 10612 bp, 5 predicted proteins | sample 2041341 | NCBI WGS metagenome assembly RCMY01 (sample SAMN09708234, study PRJNA481090) | Marine sediment metagenome, whole genome shotgun sequencing project.
GATCTGAAATCTCTGCAATTTCGCTGGGAATTGGTGCCGTACTTTTAGGCGTTACATTGGATTACTCGTTGCACATCCTGACCCACATCAGAAATAACGAAACGGTAAAAGAGCTTTTTGACAGTGTTTCAAAACCGATTTTAATGAGCAGTTTAACAACAGCATTGGCATTTCTATGTTTGCTGTTTGTCGATTCCCCAGCGCTTCAAGATTTAGGCGTTTTTGCAGCCATCAGTGTTATGGGGGCATCTGTTTTTGCTTTGGTGTTTATTCCTCAAGTTTATAAAGGAAGTGCTAATAAGAGTACGAAACGTTCTATCGTTGATAAAATAGCTTCGTACGACTTTCACAAAAACAAGATCCTCATTGGAAGCATTGCCGTCCTTCTCATAATAAGTGCCTTTAGCTACCAACGTGTGACTTTTAACCAAGATATTTCCAATCTGAATTTTCAACCGGAAGCCATAAAATCTGCGGAAGCGAAGTTGGACACCTTGATCAACATTTCATCGAAATCATTGTATTTGATTGCTTTTGGAACCAACGAGCAAAAGGTTTTGGAAACCAACGATGAAATTTTCAATCAACTTCAAAATCTAGAGATAGAAGACCAAATCTTAAGTTATAATTCTGTTGGCGCTTTGGTCGGTTCAGACAAAAAACAACAAGAATCCATCCGGTTTTGGAGTCAGTTTTGGACTGCAGAATTAAAAATGAAAACCCAATCTGAATTAATTGAAAACGGAAATAAATTCGGGTTTAAACCAACCACATTTGAGGAATTTTACGCACTTCTAGATCACGACTTTCAACCTTTATCAATTGATGATTATAGAAATATTAATGTGATCCCGATCTCTGATTTTATTGCCAAGGATGAAGATTTCATGACCATAACCTCGGTAGTTAATGTGGAAAACGATCATATTGAAGAGATTAAAAACACCTTCAAGAATTATGATAACACTTTAGTTATTGACCGACAAGCCATCAACGAAACGATGTTGGGTCATCTTAAAAACGATTTTAATAAGCTGTTGGTGTATTGCGTCATTGTAGTTGTTCTATTGCTGCTCATTTTTTATCAAAACATCAGATTAACCTTGGTTACGGTCATTCCAATTATCATCACATGGTTTGTAACTATCGGTATTATGGGACTTTTTCATTTAGAATTCAATATTTTCAACATCATCATTTCCAGCTTTATTTTCGGATTGGGAGTGGATTACAGTATTTTTATGACCAATGGGATGCGGTCAGGAAAATCATCCATGACCACTCATAAAACCTCCATCATTCTGTCCGTTTTAACCACGATCTTGGGCGTTGGTGTATTGATTTTTGCAAAGCATCCAGCTTTACATTCTTTAGCAACCATTTCTATCATTGGAATTCTTGCAGCCATGTTTATTTCGTTTGTATTGCAGCCGATATTGTATCAGTTTTTAATCTCGAAAGAATCTCACGTGGAAAAATCTCCCGCAGATTATGCAGATTAACGCAGACATAAGTTCAAGAAAACCATCAGCGGAAATCAGCGCCATCTGCGGGAAACAAAATCAGCGGGAAATAATCCGAAAAACTTTAAGTAATTTGTCAACCAAAAGCCTTCATTATGGGAACCATCAAAACATCACCAATTACCAGAGTAAAATCCATCAGTAAGGAAGACTTTATTGAACACTATTTCAAGCCACAAAAGCCTGTTCTAATTGAGGACCTCGCTAAAGATTGGCCCGCTTATGAGAAATGGAACTTGGATTATATCCAAAGTTTAGCTGGAGATCAAATTGTTCCTTTGTATAATAATGAGCCGACCAAAGGCCGTCAGAACTCAGTTGTTCCGGCTGAAAAAATGAAACTTTACGATTATATCGAAATCCTCAAATCACAACCTACAGATTTGCGGATGTTCTTTTATAATGTGTTACAAAAAATGCCACAATTACTGAACGATTTCAGCTATCCTGATATCGGGCTACAATTTTTTAAAAAATTACCCGTGATGTTCTTTGGAGGTAAAGGCTCTAAGGTTTTGGCACATTATGATATGGATTTGGCGGATTTGGTACATTTTCATTTTCACGGCCACAAACAGGTCACTCTTTTTGCTCCAGATCAAGCGAAACATCTTTATAAAGTTCCATTTACCGTTCATAATTTGGAAACGATTGATATGGACCATCCTGATTTTGAAAAATATCCTGCTTTACAATTGGCAGAAGGAATTTCTGTACAAATGAAACATGGCGACGCTTTGTACATGCCAAGTGGCTATTGGCATTATATCACTTATCTGGATGGTGGTTTTTCCATCACCTTACGTGCGTTTCCAAGAAAAATAGGCCGTTTGGCAAAGCTATTTTCAAATATTGTTTTTATGCGGACTTTTGAAAATGTCATGCGCCGTACCATGGGTCAAGGATGGGTAGATTACAAAGAAAACCAGATGGTGAAACGCATGAACAACAATTACAAAAAAAAGTATCCAGATGCATAACAAGCATCACATAATACATTTCTTTATTAGTAGCTTACTTTTTTTGGTACTCAGTTCGTGTGGTGTTAAAAAATCGCTTAATACCCTCCCAGACGTTAGTGGCTATAATGCTAATATTCCTGAGCGCACAAAAATCAATGACTCCACTTTTTTTGTTGGAAATAATTTTCTAACCAAAAACAAACAAGGCCTTTGGGAACTTTATGTGGAAGGCGATCCGTTAGAACGCGGCCTCATTTCTGGACGTTTATCTGAAGAATTGATCTATAAACAAGAGGCTGTATTTTTGAATAAAATAGAAAGTTTGGTGCCTTCAGAAGGCCAACAAAAATTCCTCAGAAAATTTTTGTCCTGGTACAACCGTAAAATGTACAAACATGTACCAGAAGAATTTCAATCGGAGTTGTATGGGATTTCACGTTATATGTCAGATGATTATGATGCCATTGCTACGCCTTATCTGAGAGCTTTATATCTCCATGGCGCGCATGATATTGCCCATGCCCTAAAAGATCTTGCATTAGTAGGATGTACGTCTTTTGCGGCTTGGGATGAAAAAACGGAGGACGGCGGACTTTTAATCGGTAGAAACTTCGACTTTTATGCTGGCGATGATTTTGCAGAAAATAAAGTGGTCTCGTTCATCAATCCGGATGAGGGATACAAATTCATGTCTATCTCCTGGAGCGGATTTATAGGCGTCGTTTCGGGCATGAATGAAAAAGGCTTGACGGTAACCATCAACGCAGGAAAATCTAAAATTCCTTGGATTGCAAAAACACCAATTTCCATCTTGACAAGAGAAATTTTGCAATATGCCTCTACTATTGAGGAAGCTATTGCAATAGCCAAAAAACGAGAGGTTTTTGTTTCAGAAGCCATTATGGTGAGCAGCGCCAAAGACCGTAAAGCGGTTTTGATAGAAGTTTCGCCCAAGGATTTTGGAGTTTATGATGTAGATAATTCAGATGAATTAATTTGTTCCAACCATTTTCAAAGTGATACTTATAAAAAGGATCGTCGCAATAAAAAAACCATTCAAAATAGCCATTCGCAATACCGATATGATCGGATGGCACAATTACTTTCAGAAAAGGAAAAAATCAATCCTGAGAAAGCGGTTTCAATATTAAGAAACACTAACGGATTAGACGATAAAGCTATTGGCTATGGCAATGAAAAAGCCTTGAATCAACTTTTGGCACATCATGGCATTGTTTTTAAACCTGAAGAATTAAAAGTATGGGTTTCCGCTAATCCGTATCAATTGGGCGAATTTGTAGCTTATGATTTGAACACTGTGTTTAGCGACCGACAAGGAAATCCTTCGGCAGTTACGGTATCCAATCCAAACCTGAACATTCCAAAAGATCCGTTTCTGAATACGGAAACCTATAAAAATTATGAAATGTATCGGATTTTGGAAGCCAAAGTGGAACATGCCCTGAATCATAAAGAAAAGCTTGACGACAGCACGCTCCAGAAATTATCACAATTAAATCCGAAGTATTGGAAAGCCTATTATCTTGCAGGACTTTATTTTTACAATCATAAAGAGTATCAGAAAGCGTTCAAAAATTTTGAAGTAGCTTCCAACAAAGAAATAGCAACCCGGTTGGAAGCAGATAAAGTGGCTAAATATCTTAAAAAATCCAAAAGAAAATCACGATGATTCCTGAAATAGAAACCAAATCTGCAGTAGAAATTAAAACTTTTCAGGAAGCAAAACTCAAAATTGCCCTGAAGTATCTCTCCGAGAATTCTCCATTTTACAAGCGTCATTTTGAAAAACATCAGATCTCAGTTTCAAAGATACAAACCCTTGAAGATCTGACAGAAATTCCCGTGACCACTAAAGATGATATCCAACAATTTAATGACGATTTCATCTGCGTTTCAAAATCTAAGATCATTGATTATGTAACAACTTCCGGAACTTTGGGAGATCCTGTAACTTTCGCGCTAACTGATGCCGATTTGGAGCGTTTGGCTTATAACGAAGCCATTTCTTTTGCTTGTGCAGGTGTCACCTCAAATGATGTTTTACAATTAATGACCACCATTGACCGTCGTTTTATGGCAGGTTTGGCTTATTTTTTAGGCGTCAGAAAGTTAGGTGCAGGCATTATAAGAGTTGGTGCGGGAATTCCTGAATTGCAATGGGATTCCATTATCAAATTCAAACCCACCTACCTCATCGTTGTGCCTTCGTTTTTATTGAAACTGATTAAATATGCCGAACAACATGATATCGATTTAAATACGTCCGGAATAAAAGGCGCCATTTGTATTGGAGAGTCTTTCAGAAACGACGATTTCACCCTAAATACCTTAGGTGAAAAAATTACAGAGCATTGGCAAATTGATTTGTTTTCGACGTACGCCTCCACTGAAATGAGCACGGCCTTTACCGAATGCGAAGCGCAACAAGGTGGGCATCTCCATCCTGAGCTTATCATTGCTGAACTTTTAGATGATCATGATCTACCCGTAAAAGATGGGGAAATTGGTGAACTCACCATCACCACTTTAGGCATTGAAGCCATGCCACTCTTACGTTTTAAAACAGGTGATATGATGAAAGCACATAACCAACCCTGTTCCTGCGGAAGAACGACGCTGCGTTTGGGACCAATTGCCGGGAGAAAAAAGCAGATGATTAAATATAAAGGCACCACCTTATATCCGCCAGCGATGCAAAATATTCTCAATAATTTCAACGCCTTGGAGTGTTTTGTTATTGAAATCAGCCATAATACCATTGGAACTGATGAAATTTTGATCAGAATTGCATCAAATTCGCCTTCAGATGAATTATTGAACCAAATAAAAGATCATTTTCGAGCCAAACTACGGGTTACTCCCAAGATCGAATGGTCTGATAAAGAAGTGATCGATGCCTTACGCTTTCCTAAATTAAGTCGAAAACCCATTCTCGTTATTGATAAACGAAAATAATGGCCTATTTTTAACCTGACCATGACAGAAAAAAACAGCATTCTAAAAAGACCTCATAAAAAGCCAATCCTCTGGGATGCTTTTTTCAAGGCAACGGATACCCAAAAACCTTTGGTCATATTTTGTCATGGTTATAAAGGTTTTAAAGATTGGGGCGCTTGGGATTTAGTGGCAGAAGCGTTTTCGGAAGCGGATTTATTTTTCGTAAAATTCAATTTCTCCCATAATGGCGGTACGATGGACCAGCCCATTGATTTTCCAGATTTAGAAGCTTTTGCAGAAAACAACTATTCAAAAGAACTCGAAGATTTGGATGCGCTCATCAAGTTTTTACACTCCACATCCAACCCTTATCAAGCTGAAATCAATCCGAACAAGCTTATTGTTATCGGACATTCTCGAGGTGGCGGAATTGCGACCATAAAAGCATCAGAAGATCAAAGGATTACGCAGTTGATTACTTGGGCAAGTGTCAGCGATTTCGGAAGGAGAACCGCCACTTCAAGCGAACTTGAACAATGGAAAAAAGACGGCGTGAAATACGTGCTGAACGGAAGGACCAAACAACAATTACCACACAATTATCAGTTTTATGAAGATTTCAAAGCGAATGAAACACGCTTAAACATTGAACAAGCCGTTAAAAAGCTGAACATTCCGCATCTCATTATCCATTCAAAAGAAGATCCTTCCGTACACTACACTGAAGCTGAAGAGTTACATTCCTGGAATCCTAAAAGCATCCTATTTCCAATAGAAAATAGTGATCATGTCTTTGGCGCATCACATCCTTGGTTGAAAGGCGATCTTCCAAAACCTTTGAAAACTGTTATCCAAAAAAGCATTGCTTTCATTAATAAATAAGAGTTCATTTACAAACAATGCAGTTAAAGATATTTTCGAATGGGTACGCCCATGTTTGAAACATTTGATAATATGCACACAATACTGAATTGTCAACACTTTTGGTAAGTTCCTCTAATTAAGAATAATACAATTTTGATGAGAAAAAATATTTTAATAGCCTTTTTGATTCTTACCCTTTCGGCTTGTGCCACTTATAAGCCACAGTCTAAAATTCCCGAAAAAGAAGCATCAACCTCAAAAGAACCCGTACACACGTTTTTTGTTGTTGGTGGCTTAGGAACTGCAGAAACGGACTCCAATCCTGAGATTCAAGATCTTCTAAAATCCTATTTGGATAAAGCCAACAAGAAAAGCACCTTGCTTTATACGGGTGATTATCTTCCGACAGAAGCAGATAAAAACGAAAAGGAATCTTTTATAAAATCACAAATTGAAATCGCCAAGGATTTTAAAGGAAAAACCGTTTTTATTCCTGGCAGTCATGAGTGGAGCAGCAACAACACCAAGGAAATAGAATGGGTTGAAGACTATTTAAAAGATAAGAAAATTAAAAATTTTGAAGTGCAGCCAACAAATGTCTGTCCTTTGGAATACGTTGAAATTGATGAAACTCTAGATATTCTCTATGTCGATTCCAATTGGTTTGAAACAAATTGGGACCAAGTTGAAGGCATGAACAAAAAGTGTCCAGACATCAATACCAAGCGCAGGTTTAACGAAGAATTTGAAGGTTATATCAAAGATTCCAGAGGAAAAAACTTAATGATTGTCATGCATCATCCCATATTTAGCAATGGTAAATATGCGGGGTACCGCACCTTTTTAGAAAGTATAACGCCACTGCCAATTGTTGGTAATATTGTTAACGAAGTTATTGATTTAGGAGGTTTCTCAAAACAAAGACTCAAATCCCATCGGTATAATTATTTGCGAACCGTCATCAGTTCGTTGGTACAGGATAATGATCGGGTGACTATTGTATCCGGTCACGAACAAAGTTTACAATACTTGGCCAGTGATAACATTCGTCAAATTATAAGTGGTTCCTTAGGCAAACGTACGGGCACCAAACTATCAAAAGGAACCATCTCCAATATTGGGGGTTCTTTAGATTTTGAAGGTAAATTCACCTATGGGGAAAATGGCTTTGCCGTCATCAACTATTATGAAGATGGTACATCTGAAGTTAATTTTGTGACCGAGAAAGAAGCCTATGTTTTTGACCTCAACAGTAAATTTCCAGAAAAAATAGAAGAATACCCAATTCCGACATTTTCAGAACACACAAAAACACTGCCCATCACTACCGACAAATATAAACTTGATAAATCCGGATTTTATAAATTTGTATGGGGTGAGCGATACCGTTCTTATTTAGGAACACCAGTTACGGCAGATATTGCCATCTTGGACACTTTATATGCAGGTTTAAAAATCACCAAACAAGGCGGTGGGCACCAGTCTTTTTCTGCACGTCTTGAAGATGCAGAAGGTAAGGAATATGCCATGAGAGGACTTGAAAAGGATGCTTTAAAGTTCCTTAGGTTTAAAGTTCCGGGAATTGCCTATGTAGAAGAAGATTTTAAAGGCACCTTTGCTGAAACCGTTGTTTATGACTTTTTCAGCACCACCCATCCCTATATGCAATTGGTCATTGATCCGATAGCAAAATCAGCAGGTGTCAATCACGCTAACACACAATTGTACTATTTACCAAAGCAACCAGGATTTAAGTTCTTAGGACCTAATTATGGCGATCAATTATATTTTATTGAGGAACGCCCAATGATGGAACAAAAAGATTATGAGGGCTACAATCGGGCAAATCCTGAAGAAAAAGGAGAAGCGGTCAAATTTGAAAGCACTACGGATGTTTTGGAAAAGCTGAATAGAAGCGAAAAATATAGCATAGATCAACGTGCTTACATCCGCGCCCGATTATTTGATATGCTTATTGGCGATTGGGACCGTCATCAAGACCAATGGCGCTGGATACAATATGAAGTCAGTGAAGATGACATACGATTTATTCCTATCCCTCGAGACAGAGATGCCGCCTTTTCCAAATTTGATGGCGTTGCCATTCCCATTATCAAAATGCTCATGCCCGACGTGAGGTTTTGGCAATCTTACGACACGGATATAAAGAATGTGAAATGGTTTAACGCCGAAGGCAATAATCTGGACATCGCATTTTTGAATAAACACGATGCATCGGTTTGGGTGGAAGAAGCCAAAATAATCCAATCAAATGTTACCGATGAGATTATTGACCAAGCTTTTACACGATTGCCAACTGAAGTTCAGGATGAAGCTTCTGATGACATCAAACGCAAACTCAAAGGCCGATTGAAAAACCTTGATGGTATTGCCAAACGATATGGTGACCGGATGCAGCAAATTGTGGTCATCCATGGCACCCATAAAGATGATAAAATAGAAGTGACGCGTCTTCCACAGGGCAAAACCAAAGTGGTGCTCAAACGCTTAAAAACTGATGCTCCAAATCCAATTTTCTTTGAACGTACGTTTGATAGAAAAGACACAAAAGAACTCTGGATTTATGGGTTAAATGATGACGATAAATTTGAAGTTTCGGGAGAAGGAGATCGTGAAATTATGGTGCGCTTGGTTGGTGGTCATGGAGACGATGTCTTTGATATCAGCAATCGTAAAAAATTGAAGGTATACGATTGGAAACATGAAGAAGCTGAGTTTACGAATAAAACTCCTTCAAAACAATTCACCCAACTTTATGAAACCAACACTTATATTTACCGCGAATTTAAGGAGAATAGTAACGTATTCTTTCCAAATTTAGGCTTTAAAACAGATGAAGGTGCGTTCTTCGGATTAAAAGACACCTACACCAACCACGGTTTTAACGGTGAGGATTTTAGATATAAGCATACACTATCGGCCAATTATTTTTTCAATTTCGGTGCCGTAGAAGCCAACTACTATGGTGTCTATGCCAACATCATTCCTAACTGGAATTTTGAAATGGTTGGGTATTATGCCAGTGCCCAATTTGCTAACAACTTTTTTGGTTATGGTAATGACACCACCTATGATGAAGATGTGGTAGGCAAGGATTTTAATAGGGCGCGCATAAAACAAATTAAATTAAGAAGCGGGATTGCCTACCGAAGCATCCATTTACATGCGCTTTTTGAAAACTATAGAGTTGAAGAAGACCCGAATCGCTATTTTAATACAGATAATTTCATAGACGGTATTTTTGAAACCCAAAACTATGTTGGAGCAGAAGCCGATGTGCTGTATGAAAATGCCGATGCTTTGGACTTTCCAACCCGTGGGCTTTATTTTAAAGCGGTTTTAGGATACAAGAAAAATCTGAAATTAGATAATAATCAATTTGGTTACGCAGTTTTTAAATTCGGTTTTGACCGTAAATTGATTCCCTCTGGTGACTTAGTACTAGGCTCAAAAGCGGAGATCAGGACCAATTTTGGAGACGATTATTTATTTTATCATGCCCAGTCTATCGGTGGCGACACCGGATTGCGAGGCTACAGAAATGATCGTTTTGCTGGAAAATCGTCATTTTATCAGAGTACCGATCTTAAATGGCGTTTAAAAGAATTCGTCACGGCTGTAACTCCAATAACCTTGGGGGTTTTTGGTGGTTTTGATTATGGTCGTGTCTGGGTGTCCGACGACATGTCAAACACGTGGCATAACTCCTATGGTGGCGGATTTTGGTTAGGTAGTTTAAATGCACTATCCGTAAACGCAGGTTATTTCGTATCTGATGAAGATGCCATCATCCAAATAGGCCTCGGTTTTGGATTTTAATTAATCAGTAAAAATATCGGTTGCCATGAGTTTTGAGATCATCCTTGTATTTATCATTCTTGGAGTAACCATTCTGCTCTTTGCAACAGAAGCATTGCCTATAGATAAGATTGCCTTCCTTATTATCGTAGCACTTGTTTTAACAGGTCTGACCTCTCCTGAAGAGGCTATCAGTGGTTTTTCCAGCTCCGCCACCATCACCATTTTGATGCTCATGATTATGGCAATCGGTCTCGAAGACAATGGTGTTATTGATCTTTTGACGCAATCCATCAAGAAATTAAAAATTCTACCAATGGTATTGATGGTTCCGGCGTTCATGCTTATCTCGGCATCCATTTCATCATTTATTAGTACTACGGCAGTTGTCGTCATTTTTATTAAGATTATTGCGCAACTTTCTGAGAAGTATAATTTCTCTGCTCCAAAATTATTAATGCCCATTTCTTTTGCTGGTATTTTAGG
>RCMY010005630.1_pt1 | contig 10610 bp, 6 predicted proteins | sample 2041341 | NCBI WGS metagenome assembly RCMY01 (sample SAMN09708234, study PRJNA481090) | Marine sediment metagenome, whole genome shotgun sequencing project.
CTCAAGTTGTTCGAGGGGGATCTTTGACTCCCATCACATAATGTGAGCGAATAAGGCGGTTTTTACCTCAGATAGACTGGCCGTGCTCATCGCAGTCATCCCTGTTGTAGTCTCGAATACTGGTGAGCACTTCAGATTTCTGCCAGTCTGCACTCTCATTGCCCTGTAGATACGCTTCGCGCCACAAGTCGTAGACCACGACAGAGTCGCCACCGGATGCTACACCCGTTGTGCGCTTGTCTCGATACAGTCGTTCAACGTTCTTTATCGAATAGCGTGGCTCTCCAATCTGTACTGCATGCGTGACAATCGCATACAGATCCACGAAGACATTGTTGCGCAGCAACTCATCAAGTTCACGCTCACGGGTACCGTAAGTGCCCATCAGGCGTTTGCAGGCGGTAATCTCGTATGGGGCATAGTGATAGATGTGCATGGCCGGATCATCACGCCAGCGCGTGTATACCCAGTCGATGAAGTATTCAAAAGCGAGGCGTTCAGCATGAGTATCGTGCGCCCACCAGTCGCGAAACGCTCGGGTTCCTTGTTCATCCAGATATGTGCATCCCCACAAATATTCCAGTCCTTCACCTTCCAGTGGAAAACCCTCGATGTCGAAGAAGACATCGTGATCGGAGGGCTCGGGTAGGGCGGCCAGACCTGTCGCAGCATCAAGCTCAGGGTCTCGCAGTTGAAACGCAGGTACGTCCTGCATCGCACTCTGGCACTGCAAGGCTGCCTGACGGACAAGCCATTCCATCTTGTCAGCATCAATTCCGGCCACAGTCTGGCCGCCTGATTCTGCGAGTGCTGTCATGGTGGATATACCTGCCTGGCCGAGACGTTCAATCTGTCGTCGTGTGATACGAGCCACACGACTTGGATGATCGACCGCTTCGAGTCTCTCAGAGGCGTAATCGGACCAGTCCCCATGATCCGCATGCTCGGCTGGGTCGGGTTCCCTGTCAGCTGACCAGGTGGCCTGATCAGCAAGAAAGGCCTGTTTGACCGCCCGGTAGTAATCAAAGCAGTCGACCAGTGGCACACGCTCATGATTGCCGTTGCCCAGTGCAACTACGATATCGGTGGCCTGGTACTGCTGGATCGCTTCCAGCATATCCACGTAACAGCAAAGTTGCAGTACCATGCCCGGTTTGATACGCCGCGCCAGCTTTGTATCCCACACCTCGTAGTGGAAGTCACCAAGGGCACTTTTGCCGGGGACCTTTACCAGAAAGTCGGCGTGACCACGAAACGGGCCAAGCTCAAGCGTTGCCTGCGCAATGACATCGGTACCCGCCTGCAGCAGCTGCTTCGTCAAGGCTATCTTTGCACGGTAGCTCTCTGCACGACCTGATTCATCTCGTGAGAATTGGGCGTCTTTCAATTCAGAATCGACGTTGACGACGTTCCTGCCTTCGCCGCGAAACTGTGCCTCCTGTGCGCCTTCGTGCTCCAGCCCGCGTTCAGCCAGACGCAACAGCATCTCATCGGGATTGTCCTTCTTCGGAGCAGTGTCAGCGCGTTCCACGGCGTTTCGTGCCATCCACGAAGCGTAGGGACTGGCCGACCAGCGAGATAGATCAGTTGGGGCGAAAATCAAAGTGTTTTCGAGATATTGCATGACAGTGTTACCGTTTAACTGGTCTTGGCGTAGGCGTCGTGGAAGCTTGGAGCATGCACTTCAGAGGATCACGACCAGACTTGGGTGGTTAGGATGACCTGCAAGAGCTAACTTGCTCTTGACTCCATACTGACTTGGTCAGGCATTGTGTAGAAAACCAATGGGCCGCCCACTATGCTTGGCATTTCGTATTTGTGCTTCCGCCTTGATATCGGCGCACAACTGCTCAAGCGTAATATCACTGCTCCGGATAGTTGCTCGTTTGAGTACGACAGCGTAGTCACCGGGTGCGTAGGTGTCACCCTGCAGACCACAGTGATGAGTGATGACATCGCTTACCGTGACTTCCAAACCCAGAATGGTGGCTGTTGTGACCAGCAACTGGTTAGCCTGGGCGGCAGTCAGGTAGTGGAATTTCACCTTGAAGTCGAAACGCCTGAGGGATGCGGTGTCCATGTTGTCCATCAGATTGGTGGAGCAGACAAGTAAGCCGTTGTGGTTTTCCAACGAGGTCAGAAATTGGTTGGTCAAGCTGACCATGTGCCCACTTCCTTGTTCCTCCCGGTTTCGCAAGAAGGTATCCACCTCATCAAATATCAGCACCGCATCCTCTTTCTCGGCACGATGAAAGGCCCTTGCAATTTTCTTTTCCGACTCTCCAATATACTTGTCCTTGATATCGGAGGCCTGAATCACATGCGCCGGTCGCTTTAACTGATCAGCCAGTTTTCTGGCCCATGCTGTTTTTCCGGTACCGGGCGCGCCGTACAGGCAGAACTTCACATTCATACCGGCGTTTATCGTATTGGCCAATGCGCCCAAGTCCTCACTGGCATTGATCAAGGAAAAATCATAGGGCAGCGTCGGGATTTTCTCACTATTGGAGTCTTCCCCGGGCAGTACCACCGGAACACCTCCCTTGATGGCAATCTCATTGTGCAGGAGTCTGGTTGCCAGTGTTCCGACTTCCTGTTCGCTGGTGGCTCCGGACAGCTCGGCGACGCGGCGAATCTTCTTGAGGAAGGCCGGTCCGACTTCACCGCGTTCCAGAAAGGCGTCCAGCAGTTCACCATTCAGCGGTACGTCGTTGAGGATCCGCTGCGCGACGCGTTTCTTCGCGTCGAACTCCGGCACAGGCACTTCGATAACCATGTCGAATCGTCGTAGATAGGCGGGGTCGACATCTTCAACGGAGTTGCTGATCCAGATCGATGGTACCGGATTGGATTCCAGCAGTGCGTTGAGCGATGCCTTGGATATTTCCTCTTTTACTGAATAGCAGGGATCGAGAATGTTCTCGACCTCATCGAAGATCACCAGTGATTCCTGAGTTCGTTCGAGCACAGCCTGAATCAACATATAGGAAGACATGCGCTCCTGTTCGCGAAGGGCTTTTCCGTTTCTGGCAATCGAAAGTACTTCGTAGGAATTGAGCGAAAGTTTGCTGCCCATGTACCTGGCCAGCTGCGTCTTTCCGGTTCCCGGACGGCCCCAAAGCAGGATATTGCAGGCTTTTGCTTTCTGTTTACTGGCACCCTTGAGGTAGTTTTCAGCGAGCGTCAGTTGGTCCGCGAGGTGCTCGAGATCGCCTTGGGAGATTTGTGGTTCCGGTGAAGGCTGCGTCAACCCGGACAGAACGCCAAGTGGTCTTTCGTGATTTACAAACAGGTTGGAAACAATGGCCCCCGGCATCTTCAACATATCCTGCATGGAGATTATTGAAATCGGGCACCGACCGATCAAGCCGGATTTTCGCAGTGTCGAGGAATCTTGCAATGCGATGACAATATCCTCGATAGGCTCGGTTGTGACTATCGATATCATTTGATAGGCGTCCTGCTCCGTTGGACTGTCATTGACCAGGTTCATGGCATGTCGCAGAGGTGCGCTGTTATCCAACAGGGCTGCCAGGCACAGGAGGTCTGTCTCGGTCTCGTTCAGGGATAGCAACGCTGCGGCGTCATGAACATTGACCAGCAGCGTATCCTCATAGTCTGGTTCTTCCGCTTCGAGAAAATCTGATTGTTGCTTGACCCAGGCTCTGAACCCATCAATATCCTCACTATTGACGAATTCTCTTATTTCTCCGTCGAACAGTGGGTCAATACACCAGGTATCGTGACTGTTCAATAACTGCTTGTCGATGTTTACTTCACACAGAATACGTACCACAAGGCGGGCAACCAATGTATTCGCCTTGTTGCTGCCAGCATACCGGCTGACTCGAACAGAGGGTTTGTTCTCGTGCAGATTTGATTCTGTCTCTTCCCTTTCAGCACTCAACGCTTGCGACGTGACCGTCTCACTAGCTTGTTGTGTTTCAGCGACTTCCGTGTACAGGCGAGTCGTGGCTTGCAGGCGATCCAGAAGGTAGTGACGCAATGGCGCCGGTTGCAATACCTCGACGCGATCAGTGCGACCAAGAAGCCACTCGATCAACGCGTAAGTGGGGGCTTGATTGGGCACCGTCAGCATGTAGTTCCCGTCGTTGTTCGTCTTGATGAATGCCTGTTGCTGGTTGCCCAGCGCGAAATCCTGAAGGTCACGAATCAACGCATCGTTATTGTGTTCCCGAACGCCCAATACCAGTTCGAACTGGCGACTGAGTGCATTCTCCAGCTCCGGGATGATCACATCCATATAGCCCATATCCAGATAGTCACTGACACTGAAATCGCCCGGTACATTGTTGGGTATGCTACTGATAGCCATTGAATCAAAACGGTTGAACAGGTATTGCTTGATCAGAGGCCTTGAATCGTCATGGCTATCGGTATGAAAATCGCCTGTCTCCACTGCCAGCAGGTATATCTTCGGCTCTCGCACCACCACACCGTACGGATGCAGTTCTCTTGTTCTGAGGTTGTACTGAACGGTGAGGCATTGCCCCGTCACCATCGCCTGCGTGACCAGGCTTAATCGATGAGTTAAATCAGGACCGCGTTGGTGCAATCGTTTGCCTCTCGAGGCGAAGGTGATGCGCTCCGCCAGCAAACTGGCTGGGTTCTCAAGTTGTATAGCCTCTTCTCCCGGTGCAATCAAAGCATCAGTCACTCGACGAGCCGCCAACATGGTTTCCTTGCCAACCTGTTCGTTGGGCAGCAACTCGCTGAATACGCGACTTGACAGCAGTGCAAGACAGGCTTGTTCCAGTTTTTCCGAGTCCTTATCAGCCAGGTAGCTTGTATCATTGGCAGGCTTGCCACCGACAATGACGGTCAGTCCGCCTGACTCTCCATCTGTCGGACTCTTGTCAGATATTGTTTTGCGAGATTGATTATTTGCCATCCGAGCTGGTCACGTCCGTTTGATTGATAGCTGTCGTAGCGGCGCCAAAAGGAGCTGATACAGGCACTTCCATGCATACGGTGGCGCAGATCACTGAGTTGGGAGATTGGTCTGTTTGCGATTGCAAAGCCAGTCACAAATGTATCTTTTTACACGCGCTGCTTGATGGTGCAGGCAGATTAGATACAGTGGTTTGCGCTGTCTGCCGAGGCTGTATGGGTTGTTGACCTCTCTGCCAATACAGTCACAACAGTTGCATTGGAAGCAGAGGTTGAAGCCCATCTGGACGTTATATGAGCTATTTAGAGAGAGATGATACTTGTGCCTCAATTGATTCCACCAGTACCCTTCAGCGCAATTACCAACGACGGCGAGAGGGAGGTTTTAGAGAAACTCATGGAGCAGTTGCCAGACGATGCACGTATCTATCACAACTTCGATCTACTGACTGCAGAGTTCCGGAATGGTAGTGGTGCAAGAATCAAGCTGAATGAAGGGGAAATCGATGCGATTGTGCTGCTTCCGGACAGCTCGATTGTCGTCGTGGAAGTGAAGGGGCGGGGCCTGCGATATAATCGGGATATCAACCAGTGGCAGAGAAGTAAGAACGGAGGCTGGGAAGCGGAGAACAGTCCGTTTCATCAGGCGAGAAGTAACGCGCATCGTTTGTTGGATTGTCTGAAAGTGAGCTTGGGTGAACAGGCTGTCAGGACTCTGCGCTATGGATACATGGTGGTTTTTCCGTTCGCGGAGATTTCAGGCGATTTCGCTCACGATATGCACCCGGCGATCTGTTGCAATGCCTCGCAAATGCATCAACTGGGTCGTTTGCTGAAGACTGTGCCAGAAAAAATGGCACCGAAGTCCAGGCCCGCCAACAGCGCTGTTAATAGTGCTCTGTCTGTAAAGCAGATTCACAACGCGATTCTGCCTGAAATGAGACTGGTAAACTCGCTGAAAGCTGCCGTGGATGCTGAGGTCAAGACGCTGCTGAGACTGACCAAAGCGCAGAGTGCCAATCTGAACATACTGTCTCGAAAAAAGCGTGCTCTGATAGAGGGCGTCGCGGGCTCTGGAAAAAGCGTGCTCGCCATAGAACAGGCACGCAGGTTTGCTGCACAGGGCAAGAAGGTTCTACTCTTGTGTTACAACAGCGCACTGGCCAGCTGGATAGCTGATGGAATCGAGAAAGAGAGTCAGGAGAATCCGGTCGATGGTTCAGTTGAGGTCAAGACGTTTCATGATTTTTGTGCCAGATCATGCACAGCTGAAAATATCGAATTCAAACCGGGAGACGATCAGGACTTCTTCTGGAAAGAGCAGGCTCCGGATTTGTTGCTGGAATGCACACAGGTCAATCGACATTTCGACGCCATTATCGTGGATGAAGGGCAGGATTTTCATGGGTTATGGTGGATGCCCATTCAGGAATGCCTGAAATTGGATGGGGCTCTGTTCGTATTCTGTGATCCCCAGCAGGATATATTCAATGCCAATGGATTGTCCGATCTGGGCCTGGATAACGACACATTCACTTTGCTGGACAACTGTCGCAATACGAAGAAAATTGCCCGATTCTGTGATGACATTGCAGAGATCGTTACACAGAGTCATGACAATGCGCCGGATGGAAAGGATGTTGTTTTTGAAACCATTACCAGAGAAGAAAGTCGAGTCGACTACATCAGGGAGTTGCTGAACAAATGGGTGGTCGATGATGGCATCTGCCCTTCTCGAATTGCTGTACTGAGTCCAAACAAGCCAGAGAAAACCTGTCTGAAAGACGGTATCAGCCCATGCCGAGTGGGTCTGACTACTGATGCTTCACAATGGCGAAAAGGTGACAAGGTCCTGCATTCTACCGTGCGTGGATTCAAGGGACTTGATGCAGAATTCGTGATACTGGTGGATCTGCCAGCCCCTGGTGTACATCGGGTGTTTGGCTGGACGGACTACTACGTAGCAGCTTCCCGTGCTATTGCCGTGTTGCATGTTGTTGCGAAGGAAACCGGGTTCAGTCGATTGCCGAATGCCGCCTGATACTCGCATATTTGTTCAAGCTTGATGATTGTCTGCCGTTACCGAATTCGGGACGATAGGGAATCATCAGATAAAATCATGTCCGAGCGCCATGTAAAGCCAATTGAGAGCAAGCAGACATCCACCGCTGCGAGGGCACTGCCAGATGAAAGGCGCTATGCGAAACGTTTGATGCTTGATCGAATCCAGTCAAGCATTGAATGGGTTGGGAGTACTCATCTTAAGGCCTATGTCGAGCGCAACTGCAGTTGGGCAGAGTATGGTACAGAGAGTTCGCGAAGTCGGACCATGGATAACTGGCTGCGGGCACTACGCGATCAGGCGCAGGATACGCAAGATTTCGAGTTTGATAATGAGCCCGGCAAAGGCTTTCGTTATCGCGCCTTGAAGCGTGACAGACTCTCGCTGGAAACGGCTAATCTGGTTCTGCTTGCCGAGCGCCTTCTGAAACCCTTCCTGCCTCGAGAGCATATCGAGTCAGGGCTGCAGGCATTGTTCCAGAGTGCTCATGCCAAATTGCACGAACATGAGAAGAAATGCGGCAGGACCGGTGATGCCGTAGGTGCACTACTCGAACGCATCGCGGTTGATCAACGTGGACAACGCCTGGGTGGTGCTGACGAAGCATCAGCGATCGTATCCGTTGTGACAGAGGCTATTCTGAAGAGACGATGCATCGAAGCTCGTTTACAAGGTCGAAAGCGACGTCTTCATCCTTACGGTCTGTTGTTCCGTGATCCGAAATACTATCTGCTGGCAGTGGACGATCAAGAGCTGAGAAAGGCAGGTGGCAAGATCGAAGCTCTGGAGCCTGAGAAATTTCAATGTAGCCGTTTCGACCAGGCGGAAGTATCGACTGCTTCGAATCTTGTCCCTGATGCTTTCGCTTTGACTTCATGGCTGCGAGAGAACTACAAAGGCGTTCCGATACGCGGCCTCAAGTTATCTGAAATGGGGCCCATGACCCTGAAGCTGCGCCTGTTCGTTGATGCATCCAGCGCACTGGTGCAGGATCTGAAAAAACATCCTATTGCAGACATGCAGCGAATCCTCGGAACTGGCAAAGAGCGGGAAGAGACGAGATTGGTGGCAGAAAACGTCTGGCCTACTGTGGAGCTGATGAACTGGTTGTTGGCAAGGGGGCATCGTGTAGAAGTGTTGGAGCCCGCATTTCTGCGCCAGAGAATGGTTGATGAAGTTGCCTCTATGTCGAGGCGATATGAGAACGGGCGGTCACCAGAGGACCGAAAAAGCGCTTGAAATTTGGTCATCCGTGAATTTTTGCCACTGCGGCACGTGGCGTTAGGAGTTGAGTCTGGTGTAATTCACTGAATATAGGAATGTAGCGAAAAAAGCGGAATCCGGGTAATGCGAGATACAGTTGAACCGGTCGCCATGGTCACGCTCAGGTCGTTGCCGCGTCATCAACACATAGGAGATTTGACATGAAAAGCAGCATCATTTTTCTCGAACCTGATAAGCCTGTTGACAATGAGTACAGTGAAAGATTTCGTCAGGCGTCGACCGCTGAACTGATTGAGACCTTTAACGGAGATATTGGCAAGACAGGGTGGGTAAATGCTCGTGGGCGCTTCCATGGAGCACTAGCGTATGAATTCAGCAAACGTGGGCTCAGTATGCTCAATGATGCGAAATTGAGTCTCGACCACAAGGTAAGGCTCAGTGACGACGGATTGTCGTTAGAGCAGATTGAGAACCCCGACGCCCCATGTTAGCGGTGCACGTTGCCAGATCGTGGTCGATCAGTTAGCAGTTCTGAAGGGCGAGCTCGCTCGAGTTGAAGGGCACGAAAATAAATTTCGTCGCTGACTGAAATAATTGCTGCATTCGAAAAGCAGTGTTCGCGCGTAAGGAAAGAACTGGAATTTGACCTTTAGTAGTCATATTTTCAGTGTTTCAAGTTTACCACCGCAACGCCGCTAGTTTTCCACAACGGTCTTGGTGCCACTAGTACGTTCGCATCAAAGTTCTCGACACGGATGCCCAGGAGGCCCTTATCAACATCAATTACATGATCAATCGCTTCGCCCCAGACATGCCTGTGGTCATGACCGCAGCCATGCTGGCTATGTCGCTAGTAGCGTTCAACGCTCATGCGGAGCTATCTGTCGAGGAAAGTGGTACCTTGCAACAGGCTCTGGTTTCAGAAGTCGATCCCAATGTGGGCTGGCGTGATTTTCTACTCCGCTCTCATTTGACCGAGGGATCGAATAGCGATCCAAGGCGCGGTGAAAATTATACCTTCCTGGTAGCCAGCGGTTCTACCCCAGTGGGCGGTAATTTCTCAGATAGCTGGATCAGCGAGCGTAATGCGGCCTATGAGATAGCCGTGATCAGTGCAAAGGCAACGATTGCGCAGCACCTTGAAAGCGTTATGAATTCGACGAGAGGTATAGAGTCACTCATGCCTGCCAGGGACGCTTTTGTTCCCGAGATTCGTGACGCAATTGATCAGGATGCCCAGTTGTCACTTGTTCAGAAGGAACAGAATCTGGCGCATCACGAGATCGACGAACAGATCATGAGATACGATCCAGCGTGGGATGGCACGCAGAAAAGTGACAAACAGAGGGCTGATAAACTTGTGGATTTGCGCCAGGTACTGACGCGCAAACTGGATGGCAAAGCTGACGAGTTGGTCAAAGGTGCCTTGCCGATATTCTCCGCAGAAGGGTATGACGATCGTGGACAGTATGTGGTTCTCGTGGGTCTGGCATGGTCGCCGAAGACCATCGCCATGGCGAAGAGCTTTCTCACCCGTTCCATAAGGCGCTCGCGCTCTGCTGCATAGGTCTGTTGTGTGTTTTTACGCTCTCCAGAGGGCGTGTTGTCGCGTTCCTGATTGGCCGCGTTATCGTTCTGCGGGCCTGTGTCGCTTGCGGAACTTGCAGGTCCGGTGTTTTTTTCTAGATTCATGATGGCGATCTGGGAGAGAAATCGCTTGGTGAGCTCAGGCGACACGCAGACAACCTTGTCATTGATCACACCAAAGTTGAACACTGCCTGGCCTAGAACAGGTCCTGCAGGCATATCAATGAAGCGCGTGAGAAGCACATCGCCTTTGGCAAACTCTTGCACAAAATCAGGGTCATGAATCGTGTGAGACGGGCCGTCACCATTAGCAGGTGTGATGATAAAGCTAAGCGATGTCGGCTCGTCCACCACGCGCCAGAGGGTCGAGGTTGATTCGGAAAGTCGCCGTAGGTAACGAAGGCACAGACCGCTGTCAACACGTTCGGACGCCTGCAGATACTCTTCAAGCAGAGCGGGATCACCGTGACTATACCCGAAGGCTTCTTCGGCAAGCCATACGAACAACGTCTTCTGCTGTGGTGTCGTGAAAATCGCTTGCTCAAGCTGTGAAGCACTCATGCCAAGGGACAGCAGAGCCGGCTCTAGCCACATGGATACAACCGAAGACAGTCTGATGTGATAGTCCTGCCTGTTGCTCTGCCATGCCTCGCGGCTGGGCAACTTCGCACCCTGTGCTTGGCTTTGCTCGGCCTGGTGGTCATCAACCTGTCCCTGCGCCTGACTTTGGCGCTGCTCGCCTTCTTCGCTATGGAGCATTCCGACGCCCTGGCGCTTTTCGATCGTGCCCTCCAATTCATCACGCTTTTGATCAATGGTGGTCTTC
>RCMY010005631.1_pt1 | contig 10609 bp, 7 predicted proteins | sample 2041341 | NCBI WGS metagenome assembly RCMY01 (sample SAMN09708234, study PRJNA481090) | Marine sediment metagenome, whole genome shotgun sequencing project.
GGTGAAGATGGCCCCACCCATCAGCCGATCGAACACCTTGCTTCGCTTCGAGCGATGCCGAACATGTGGGTGTTCCGCCCCGCTGATGCCGGCGAGACGGTCGAGGCATGGGAACTGGCGCTCAACCGAACCGATGGACCGTCCTGCATTCTGACCACCCGCCAGGACCTCCCGGTTCTTGTTCGGTCAGGGATGGAAGGCTTCGTCGCCAAAGGCGGATACGTGTTGCGAGATGGCACGGACGTAGTCCTCATCGCCACCGGGTCCGAGGTGTCCCTCGCTCTCGAAGCAGCCGAAGCTCTAGCTAGCGAAAGCATCTCGGCCCGAGTGGTGAGCCTTCCCTGCTGGGAGTTGTTCTTCGACCAGGACGATGGTTACCGCGCAAGCGTGCTCGGTACCGGGCTCCCACGTGTTTCTATCGAAGCAGCGTCAACATTCGGCTGGGATAGGTTGTTAGGTGCCGACGGAACGGCCATCGGCATCGATCACTTCGGAGCATCCGCACCGGCTGAGGTTCTCGCTGAGAAATTCGGACTCACTGCTGACCATGTCGCCGGTGTCGTGCGCGAGATTGTGTCCAGGCCGCGTTAAGCAACGCCAATCCGGAGATACTTGATATCGGACCAACGATGCGGGTCGAGCGCGGAGCGACCGTCGTAGATTGCTCGGATCCCCGGCAGGTCCGATGTGGTCCAAGAAGTGTATTCGTCGTGATTTGCTTGGAGGATGGCTCCCGATACTGGTGAGCCCGGCTCGTATGGCGTGAAACCCATTGCCTCAAGTTCTTCTCGTGAGTACAGAGGATCATCGACGACGACGCGGGCGCCGGCACTCTGAAGCCGGGCGACAGTGTCGAAGACTCCCGAAAAGGCTGTTTCTTTGACACCGCCTCGATAGGCAGCCCCAAGAACGACGATTACCTGGCCTTCAAGTCCTCCGAGAGCGTCGGACAGACGAGATACTGCCCGGCTCGGGACAGCCAGATTGACCTCGCGAGCGACCACGGGTAACACTGCTTCAGAGTCCACTGATGTGTAAAACCGCGGATATACCGGAATACAGTGGCCGCCGACGGCGATCCCGGGACGGTGAATATGCGAGAAGGGCTGACTGTTCGACGCGTCGATGACTCGGCCGATGTCTATGCCAGCTGTTTCGGCGAATCGGGCGAACTCGTTCGCGAGAGCGATGTTTACGTCGCGGTAGGTCGTCTCTGCCAGCTTGGCGAGTTCGGCTGCCTCTGCCGAGCCCATATCCCAGACTCCGTTTGGTCTTGAAAGGTCGGGCCTATCGTTGAATTGGAAGACCTGTTCGTAGAACTCGATGCAGCGATCGGCCGCTTCCTGGCTGGTTCCACCCACCAACTTCGGGTACTGCGCAAAGTCGGAAAAGATCCGGCCGCTGTACACCCGCTCCGGGGAATGGGCAACGAGGAACTCCCCGGGAGCGAGTCCGCTCTCCATGGCAAGCATTGGTTCGAATCGATTCCGGGTGGTCCCAACAGGCAAGGTTGTCTCGTAGATGATCAGTGTGCCTGGGGTGAGCGCTCTACCGATGTCCCTCGTTGCACTATCCATGGCACCGAACGCAGGAACGCCGTCAGCATCGACCACCAGTGGAACCACTACCACTACCACATCGGCCTGGCGCACCGCCTCGGCCGTGTCGGTTCCAACAGTGAGCTGTCCGGCGGCTATGACTTCCTGGAGATACTCGTCAAGGAATGCTTCGCCGGGGAAGGGAGGGACGCCCCGCTGGATGGTCTCGATCGCGGCGGCGTTGATGTCAGAACCAAAGGCCCGAACCCCTGATCGGGCGATTTGGACCGCCAGAGGGAGTCCAATCTTGCCAAGGGCGACGACGGCGGCGATCATTCGACTTGTCCCAATACGTTCTCGGCAACGAGTAAAGCAGCTAGTCCGTCCTCGGCTGTCGCAAATCCCTCCAGCACGCCCGACCCGATCGCCCGGACAAACGCCGAGAGCTCGCTTACGAGAGGTTCCGGCTTGCGAATAGCGAATCGGATGATGTCGCCCTCTGAAACCCCACGCATATGGGCCACATCCGCCCATTCGGTCGGGATCGCATTGTTGTCGTAGTACGTGAGATCGCTCGTCAACATGTCGGCCTCGAGGGCCCCTTTTTGGCCAACCACGAGGACCGATCGGCGCTTCACCGGCGTAACCCAATTGGTCTGAATATTGACAGTGATCCCAGTGTCGGTCTGGCCAGCGATACTGACGACGTCTTCGTGTTCTCTGCCCATTTGATGGGACACGAACCCGGCATATCGGGTTAGGTCGCCGTCGGCCAGCCAACGAACGATGTCGATGTCGTGGGTTGCGAGGTCCTTGATGACACCAACGTCCATGATCCGGTCAGGAAATGGTCCGATCCGTGTCGTGGAAATGGCGAACACCGCACCCAGGTAGCCGTCAGAGAGACGCTTCTTGAGTTCCATGAGTGCTGGGTTGAAGCGTTCGACGTGGCCAACGGCCAAGATCAGATTGGCACTCCTGAACGCATCAACGAGCTCGCGCGCCTCCGCCGTGGTCGCGGCGAGCGGCTTTTCAATCAGAGCGTGTACTCCGGCAGCCGCGCATACCAAGCCCACCTCGCGGTGTCGTTCAGTCGGAACGGCGATTACAACCGCGTCAACACCGAGAGCGATCAGCTCCTGGGGAGATCCGACCAGCGGTACCCCGCGCATGACCCTGAAGCGGTCTCCCAGCGCATCGGCCGCTCCGACGAAATCAACCCCATCGAGGTCTTGGAGAATCCGGGCATGATGGCGGCCCATCATGCCTAGCCCAACAACTCCCATTCGCACCGTCATAAAGCGATAGCGCCTTTGACAGTGTCGACTACGGCTGCCAACTCGTCCTGCTCTAGGTCAGGCCTTACCGGGATCGAGAGCACCTCTTCGGTGATACGTTCGGTAACGGGCACCGTTGCCTTATAGGTGGCGTACGGGGCTTGGCGGTGTGTGCCCTTCGGGTAGTAGATACCAAAGCCAATTCCGGCGGAGGTCAGGGCTGCCATAACTGCATCCCGGTGGGGGGTCCGAATGGTGTATTGGTGGAAGACATGCTTTGCCCAGGGAGCCGTCGATGGGACCACAACGTGCTCGCCTAAAGCAGCATTGAGTAAGCGTGCGTTGGCGATACGTCCTTCTATCCAGGCCGGGAGTCTCCTGAGCTGAACCCGGCCAATCGCCGCTTCGACTTCGGTCATACGTTCGTTGAGTCCAATTATCTCGTGAACGTACCGCTCTTCCATGCCCTGGCTGCGGAGCAAGCGCGCCGTTCGGGCCAAATCGGGGTCGGATGTGGTGATCATGCCACCTTCGCCGGTCGTCATGTTCTTGGTTGGGTAGAACGAAAAGGCTCCGAAGGCACCAAAGGACCCGACTGGCTGTCCATTGACGGTCGCTCCGTGGGCTTGGGCGGCGTCTTCCACGAGAGCCAGTCCGTGTTTGTTGCATAGCGACACGAGTTCGGCCATAGGCGCAGGATGGCCATACAGATGCACGGCCATCACGGCAACGGTTCGACTAGTTATGAGCGGCTCGACGAGGTCAGCAGTGATCGAGTAATAGCAGTCTTCGACATCTGCAAAGACGGGCGTTGCCCCGGTGAGGGCGATCACGTTGGCGGACGCAGCGAATGTGAACGACGGCACAATCACTTCGTCCCCTGGGCCGACGCCAAGCGCCAGAAGGCCAAGGTGTAGAGCTGCCGTGCCCGACCCAACTGCCACCCCTTCGGCGGTGCCCGCAAAATCTGAGAATTCATTTTCGAAAGCGGCAACTTCGGGACCAGATGCGAGATGCCCAGAGCGCAAAACGCTCACTGCGGCTTGGATCTCTTCCTCGCCGATTACCGGACGGGACAATGGAATCATGCGTCGACCTCTTTCAGCTGACCGTTCAGTTCATGGAAGCGCTCGCCGGTATCTGGATCGATCCAACCATCGCCCTCAGGTGTGCACCTCTTGCCGGATTTTCCTACCCAACCAACCTGGCGGGCGGGGGCCCCGACCACTAACGCGTGCGGCTTCACATCAGAAGTTACGACGGCGCCGGCGGCGACGATCGCCCAGGCTCCAATCGTCAATCCCGGAAGGATTACCGCCCGTGCTCCGATGGCAGCCCCATCTCCGACCGTGGTTCCGGCCGGTGACCAGTCGTCAGTGCCTTTTAGATCTAACTCAGGCGTAACTGCTCGAGGGAACATATCGTTGGTTAACACGGCAGCTGGGCCGACGAATACGCCGACACCGAGGGTTGCCGGGCTATAGACGAGCGCGTAATTCTGGATCTTCGAGTTCCTGCCAACGATGACGCCGTGATCAATGTATGCCCCTCGGCCGATGATCGAACCGTCCCCGATTTGAGCAGCTTCTCGCACCTGCGCTAGGTGCCAGATCCTCACGTCATTCCCGACGAGTGCAGCATCAGATACATCTGCAGATGGAGCGACAAAATGAGGCACGCCGGTACTCTAACACCGCGCCTGTTTTGACTTATCTTTGGGAAAGGGTCGTCGGTCAGCGGGCCCTATTACGACCCTGCTAAGAGGTCGGCGATCCGTTCTGAAGCGCCCCTGGGAAAGGCCGTTTCAACCTTCTTCAGGTCCACCGGGCCTTTCTTTAGTGCCTCCAGCGCCAATTCCACATCGAGACCGACCACGGTGTTGGCTCCGATTTCGACGGTTTCGACCCACTCGGTCTCATCCCGAAGCGTCACGACGCGGGTTCCCAGTATGACCGCTTCCTTCTGGAGGCCCCCGGAGTCCGTTAGGACCGCAACTGCGCCGGCTACCAGTTTGAGCATGTCTGAATAGCCGAGGGGTCCGATGCTATGGATATTGGCCGGGAGTGAGAGGCCCTGGTCGGAGATGGCTTGGCTGGTGCGTGGGTGCATAGGGAGGATCACCGTTCCGGGCACGGAGCCGAGCACCGCTAGTGCCTGAGAAAGCCGATCTGGTGTTGTGTTCTCGGCGCGATGGAGAGTCGCCGCGTAGTACTCGCCGCGGGGGATATCTACTTGGTGTTCGGTTGCTGAGTTCACCGTGTCGTAAACAGCGTCGGTCATCACATCCCCGACTACATGAACGCCATCGGTGATCCCTTCGCGTTTCAGAAGTAGTGCGGCGTTTTGGCCAGGGCAGAGCAGCATTGAAGACAACCGGTCAGTGACGATGCGATTAACCTCTTCCGGCATGTCCATTCGGCCAGATCGGAGGCCCGCTTCGACATGGGCGATTGGGACATGAACCTTTACTGCGGCCAGCGACGCCGCAAGGGTGGAGTTGGTGTCACCGTACACCATCACCCAGGTCGGGTCCTCCTTGAGGATCACCTCTTCAATCGCGCCGAGCATTCTTCCCGTCTGTTGTCCGTGCGGCCCTGAACCGATTTCGAGGTTATAGCGTGGCTTTGAGATCCCGAGTTCGGCGAAAAACACGTCCGACATCATTGGGTCATAGTGCTGACCGGTGTGAACCAGGACCTCGTCAACGACATTTTCCAACGCACGAGACACTGGTGCTGCTTTGACAAATTGGGGCCGAGCACCAACCACAGTGAGAATTTTCATTCAGTCAGTCTAAAGCGCACCCCAGGGACGCTCTTCTGTCCTGTCGCACGGGCAGGTCCGCTGCCGAGCTAGCGGAGTCACTTCGGTGACTATCAGCTAGGGTAGCGGGGCCGTTTGAGCGCCACTTTTCTGCGAGCGGCGCGCCCGCCTACGAAGAAGACTGAACATCGATGGCTCTACCCGAAACGACGTTCGAGAGTTGCGGCCATTCGGTCAGGATGTCAGGTCTCGACGACGATGAGTATGTCTATGGCCTGATCAAGCAGGACCGTCAGTTCTACGAATTCGACCTTCTCGATTTCGTCAGACACCTGCCGCTGGGAGCCGGTGCCGCCATAGACGTGGGCGCCAATTTGGGAAACCATACGGTCTTCTTCGCGCTCGTAATGCAACGTCGTACGCATGCTTTCGAGGTCTCAGCCAAGAATCGAATCGCCTTGAGGGCCAATGTTGACGCCAACGGTATCGGCGATCTGGTCAGCGTCCATGACTATGGTCTCCACTCTGAGGACGCGCTAGGTTCGATCGTCGAGAATCCAGAAAACATGGGCCAGACACGGGTCGTCTCGATCGGTTCCGAAGATGATTCGGCCGTTGTTTTGAAACGTCTCGACTCCGTGATCTCAGAAGACGAGCGAATCGCGCTCATCAAGGTCGACGTCGAAGGCGCTGAGCTTGACGTGCTTCGAGGGTCCGAAGCCATCCTTGACCGCGATACTCCGATCTGTCTGGTCGAAGGGCATCCCGGGCCACGTTTCGATGAACTGGCTCAGTTCTTTGCGGAGCACGGGTTCCGTCCCGTTCAGATTCTCGGGCGTTCCGAAAACTGGGTATTTGTCCACCATGACCACCTCAAGTTTCTGCAGCCCTACGTTGATGCCTACGTCGTTCGCACCCAGAACAGGATGCTGGCTAACAACGAATCCCGGCTTCGCAGTATTCAGAGTCGGGCAGATCAAAACACGCAAAGCGCCGCTGCTCTGAAAGCTGACCTCGATCGCGTCCAGGGTCAAATCGCCAGCCAAATCGCCGTTCACGCACAGTCTGGTGCCGAGGGAATTGACGACGTGAAGTCTGCACTTGAACGATCGGCTTGGGCAGCGGGCGCCCTAGGTGACGAAGTTCGGGCCGTCCGCCAGGCGCAAACGGCCTCTACCGCTCAAATTCGAGATCTCGCGAAGCAGGTTGGTGATCACTCTCGGCGAAATGAGGTCAGGTTTGACAAGATCTCGGAGCGTCTCGCCCCCGTGCGAAACCGGGTGATGCGGCGGACCAAGACAGGGATCAAAGCCGCCGCTCGGCGACTAGCGACCAACGGCGCCACACGGAGGATGATCATGATCGGCGTGCCGAGACCGATCCGCCGAAGGGCCGCCGATCGGCTTCTCGGTCGCAAGCCTGAAGCCCAGAAAGCTCTCGACAAACCCCCTCGAGTTGTGACTCCGCAAGAGGACCCGCCCAATCCGTTGGGTCCGACGCCTCCGTACGATCTGGCTGCTATTTGCACAGCTTATCCGGGGGGCAAACGCGTATACGGCGGTGAGTTCGTAAAAACGCGGGTGGACAAGTACGGGGAGATCGGTCACCGAACGCTCGTGATTGAGTCGAGTTCGGACAACGATCAACCTGGGTTGGACCGATGTGACGGTACCGATGTTTTGCGGATTTCTCCGCGACACCTCGGTTTCTTTCTCCGATTCCTCGAGCCGTCCGTGAATGCCTTTCTGGCGCATTCACCATCGCCTGAGACCCTGGCGGACCTGGCTGAAGTTGTCCCCCAGGATCGCCAGGTCCATTGGTTCCACGGATATGAAGTCCGGGACTATCGGCGTCTCTACTTCAACTACACGACCCCTGAGTTGGCTCGATTGAGGAGCCGGCTTGACGTCGTCAACCGCGAGCGCTTGCGGGCTGCTGCTACGTGTTTTGGGGACCCCAGATCCTCGAAGGTGTTCGTCTCCGAGTTTCTCAGGGGCGTCGCCGAGACCGACACCGGGCAGAAGGCGGCCAACTCTCATGTGATTCCGAACTTTGTCGACGGCGAGTTCTATCGGTTCGCTCAAAAGACGTCCGATCAGGCTCGTCGCATGTTGCTGATTCGATCCTTCGCTAGCCGCAACTATGCCAATGATATTGCAATCGAAGCCATTGCTCTGCTGAGTGATCGCCCAGGCTTTGATGAGATCCAGTTCACGATTCGTGGATTTGGTCCCGAGTTCAGATCGCTTACTGACCGGCTGTCGAACCTCCGCAACGTCGACGTCGAGGAAGGCCTTCTCAGTCGCGATGCAATCGTTGAGCTACACGCTGACCATGGAGTCTTCATCTGTCCGACCCGATTCGACACTCAGGGTGTATCAATGGGGGAGGCGATGGCCAGCGGCTTGGTGGTAGTGACAAACGACACCGCGGCAATCCCCGAGTTTACCGATCCCGACTGCAGTGTCCTGGTACGGGCAGACGATCCTGCTGCATATGCGGAGGCGCTATGGGCACTCTACGAACATCCAGACAGGCTGCCAGAGATGTCGCGGAATGCCACCGAGCGGGTGCGGGCTCAATGCGGCTCCGAACAGACTATTCAGCGCGAGCTGGTGCTAATCGAGCAGGCGAAAAGGGTGCGGGAGGCGACTCAAAGTGTTTGAATCTGTGACGCTGGTCATTCTGTCCGATGACCCGGAGGCGACCGCCTCAGTTGAGCATGGTGAACTCCTTGTCGCCTCGGTGGTCAACCGCGAACTCGTTGTTTCTGGCGCCGGGGAGGACATCCCGGACCGGCATTTTCGCCTGCCTGCGAAGCCCTACCAAATCTCGAATACCTCGGATAGTGGCGATTGGCACGCCGTGGCCAAATGGTTACAGGTGGTAGTTGGGGAGGAAGCAGTGGTCGTCGTCGACTACGACCACGCCCTGCGTGACTTGGTCCTCTACGCTTCGGCTGCCCTCGGAATGAGATACGCACTCAGGTTTGCTGCCGCTCCTCAGCGCTTCGGCGCCCCCATCGTCTACGCAGTAATAAGCAACGCAGCTGCGATGGTTTTTGAGAACGACGAGGTTGCCGAGGAGTTTCATCGCCATTACTTCGCCCCGTATGTGTCAGCAAGATCCCTGGTCGAACTTCGCGACCTGCTGTTGTCGGCTCGGAGTCCGATCAGCGAGATCGAGCCCACTTCGTCGGTCCGTTCAACTGCAGTTCCTCCGGTCCGAGTTCTCATCGTGGCGTACTTCTCCGGACCATGTCGGACCGTCGGAGTTCAGCGTCCGAACTATTGGTTCGAAGAGTTGGCTGGACTTACCGATGGAATGATCGAACCGCACATTGTTTCTACGACGGACTGGGGCGAGCCGGTCGTCAACGTTCACGTTGTTCCGGATTACAACGTGGCCACGCTGGTAGAGCCAGAAGGTGCTTATCCGAACTGGGCGGCAGATTTTGTCGCGAATGAGCGGGTCGATGCCAAGTCCTTCAACACATTGTCCTATTACTGGCGATACGGTCTTGAAAAATACTTCAACGACTCCGCTAGTCATTTTGACGTAGTCATCCTTTCCGGGAATCCGTTCTCGTGTTTCGACTTCGCGGCCTACGCGAAACGGCGATGGCATGCGAGAGTTATCCTCGATTATCGGGATCCCTTTGGGAATAACCCGCGATTTCAGTACACCGATGAAGCACGAGATCAAGCCAAATATGCTGAGCGCGGGTACAACTTCCAGGCTGATGCGATTTCGGTTGTCAATGACTATTGCATTGGCCTCGTCGAGGGGGGGTCGGATGCTGACATCATCAACATCCCGAATGGTTTCGATGAACGGATTCTGGAGACCGTTCGCAGTATCGATCTACCCGGTGACAAAATCAACATTGTTCACGCCGGTTCCTTCACGCACGATAGGTCACCCGAACACATCCTGGCTGCGCTCGACCCGGAGAAGCATGCCTTCCATCATGTGGGCAACGCCTCCGGAGTGGAGTTGCATCTGCTAGCGAACGACGTAGTCGTACAACATGGGAGGCTCCCGTACGTTGAAGCCCTCGGCATAGTCGGCGGAGCGGACCTCGGCCTCGTGTTCTTGTCTGAGCAGAATTTTGAGACCACAACCAAACTCTACGACTATCTGGCAATGGGCATCGATGTCCTGCTCTGCACGAATGGAGCGGTCGGGTCTGGAGCGGTGGCCGACGTACTGGAAGGGCAGGACGGGGTGTTCTGGTGTCGAAACACCGCTGAGGACACGGCACGGTTCATCGCTGAATACATACCTGCCCACCGGACCACCGGTGGTACCTCAGGTGAACGGTTCACTCGACGGTACGGGACCCGACTCCTAGCAACGAAGATTATCGACCTCCTCCACCGATGACAACGGCGAGGCAATGCCGGTCCTGCTTGGGAACTCCCACTTGCCCGCTACGCGTGGATCTCGTTTCCCTTTGACGGTTGTACATCTGACTTAGGTGGCGCTTAGGCTTTCCGTCTACCGGCCAGATCGGCCCTCTGGTTCTGGCCGACTACGAGGTCCTCGTAACGAACTATTCGAGCGTCACGAGTTGGTGGACGCTTGACGAACTCGAGGATTGCGCGAGGAGAAAACTGGGGATATTGCCGTATCCAATCTTCGTCGTACGAGCTATCAGCGTCTCGTTCTGCCTTCTCGACGAGGCTGGTTGCTGCATCTCGAATGTCCCAGACCAGTGCGATCGTTTTGAGCGTTGCAGAGCATCGTACGCGAGTTGCAGCAGGTCTGGCCGCACTTCCTTTAGACCCCACCTATCGGGTCTCCTGAGATGCTCACCGAGCACTCGCAACGTCCGATCATCAGCCCTCTCACACGCCGCGATCGCCCAATCTTCTGGGCTGAGTCTAAACCAAATCTCTGGCCTGCCGAACAACATCGTTACCAGTGGAAGCATTGGCGAACCTGGCTCGATGATTGTCCAACGGTCTGAGGAGATTGGCCAGCCTTGTATTCCCAGACCGACCGAGAGCAGCGATAAAGACATGAGGC
>RCMY010005632.1_pt1 | contig 10607 bp, 9 predicted proteins | sample 2041341 | NCBI WGS metagenome assembly RCMY01 (sample SAMN09708234, study PRJNA481090) | Marine sediment metagenome, whole genome shotgun sequencing project.
TAATTATTATTTTGGAGAAACCACAATAGTACATTACAAAGGAGAAAGCACGAACAAAGATATTTTTTATCTCAAAAATTTTTATGGTGCGATGCAACTCTTTTATGAAAAGCATTTTCAAATAAATTGGTTTTTAAAAAGCATTTCGAAAATCGGATTTAAGTCTGTTATCTTATATAAGTCATTGAAAAATAAGAAAATAAGTCAAGAATTGTTGCAATCGAATAAGATTGCTTATATTGGTAAAAACCATCAAATTTTGGAAAGATTAAAAAATTTAGCATCTTCCAACGTTTTCGAAATGTCAAAAACGATACCAGATAAAATTAATTTTCGCCAAATTATTTTTGACGCTCATTTTTTATCGTTTCATGAAATAATTCAACAATTTCAAAAAGACGAATTAAAATCAATTTCCAAACGAATTATTCCAAAAAAGTGCAATTTTTATATTGGAAGTGACACTTCCCTTGAAAAAGGAGAAGTAGTACAATTTTAATCTTTTTCTATCCGAATTCTCACATCTACTGCTATAATTTCATCGGTTGTTGCGATTAACGGATTGATATCTAATTCCGCTATTTCCGGAGCAATTTCTAATAAGGAAGCTACTTTTAGAATATTTTCAACAAAAGAATTTATAGAAATCCCTTTTTGACCACGAATACCTTTTAAAATGGGAAAAGCCTTTAAATTTTCAATCATTTTTAAAGCTTCTTTTGTAGATATTGGAATCATTCCAACTTGAATATCTTTCAATACTTCAACAAAAATACCGCCCAAACCGCATAAAATAATAGGAGGGTAGTTTGCTTCTTTTTTTGCTCCTATAAAAAGTTCTATTCCTTTTTGCATTGGCTGAATTCGAACTGCTTTAGCCTCATTTAGTTGCATTAATTTGTCAAAATTTTCACGGAGTTCTAATGCCGTTTTTACATTTAAAATAACACCTCCGATATCCGATTTATGTAGTGGGCCAACTACTTTTTGAACCACAGGAAAAGTCAATTTTTCAGCAATTTTTAGCAGCTCTTTTTTAGTGCTAACCTCAAATTGTGGAACAACTTTTATTTGTGCGGCTTGTAAAATTTGAAAGGCTAACTCTTCTGGAAGATAACCGCTAGAACAAGCATCAATAATTTTACGAATAGAAGCTTTGTTGATTTCAAGGTTGGAGTTTATTTCTGCTTCTTTTTTCGGTAGGTTGTATACTTTTCCTAAAGCATTTCCGAATAAAACTTCATCTTGAAAGGCAATATTACCTTTTGCGATAAAGCCAGCTATTTCTTCTTTTACGTTGATAATCGATGGTAAAATTGCATAAATCGGTTTTTTGCAGGTTCTTATTTTGTTATGGATTACATCGTATACATCAAAGACAGAACGTAATCCCGGACTCCCAAAAATTACAATCATGGCGTCGATATTCTCGAATTTGTTTTCGCAGTAATCTATTATAGTTTCCAATTGTTTTGCCGAACCAGTTGCCAAAAAATCTATGGGATTGGATATGGAGGATCCATCAAATAATTCGGATAATAAATCGTCTGCGAATTCTCCTTCCAATTTCGGAACTTGTAACGTGTTTTTCGATAAAACATCGGTGAGCATAACTGCCGGTCCACCAGCGTGTGTAATAATTGCGAAGTTTTTCCCTTTGGCTTCTTTTTGCATTAAAATTCCGGCGACAGTAATCAACTCATTTCGACCGTAACAACGTAGAATACCTGCTTTTTCAAATAGAGCGTCCACAAAAACATCTGAATTCGCTAATGCTCCAGTATGTGAAGATGCTGCTCGGTTTCCTGCTTCTGTGCTGCCTGCTTTTATCGCTGCAATTTTGCATCCTTTACGGATAAGCGACGAGGTATGTTTTAAAAATTTATTCGGTTTTTTAATACTTTCGATATAGAGCATTTTCACTTTTGAACTTTCTTTTGGATGAAATGTAACATCCAAATGCTCTAAAATTTCTTCAACACCAATTTGTGCACTGTTTCCAACCGTATAAACACTTGAAAATGTGAGTCCGATACTTGCGGCAGCTTCTAGAATAAATACCGCCGTTGCTCCAGAACCAGATATAAAATCTATTCCGTTTTTATCCAATTTAGGAATCGGTGTTGTGAATACACCGGCGAAATTTTGATTGATTAAACCGATATTATTTGGACCTAAAAGGCTACCTCCAGAATTCGAAATTAGTTTGGTAATTTGACTTTCCAGTTTTGCTCCTTCTGCATCTTTTTCACTAAACCCAGCAGAAAAAATAATAAAACCTTTGGTGTTTTTTTGCTGGGTAAGTACAGTAACAATCTCTACAATATATTTGGCAGCAACTGCGATAATTGCCAAATCTACTGTTGGTATTTCAGTGACACTCGAATAGGATTGCACACCCTGAACTTCTTTTTTTTTCGGATTAACAACAAAAATTTCCCCTGTAAAATGATGGTCGATTATGTTTTTTAAAACCCGACCACCCGGACTTTCCAAATTATCTGAACCGCCGATTACTACGATGCTTTTTGGTTGGAGTAAGTTTTTGTGTAACATGATAGACTTCAATTTCTTCCCGTAAAGGAAAGTAAAAAAAATGGGCTTAATGCTGATATTTGTCAAGGTTTTAACGAACAAAATTTTGTTATTTTGACGATAACTTAAACAAAAAGAATTATGTATGAGTTTTCAAGGGCGGTAAATTCGAGGCACGCGCAAGACATAAAAAATTTAATGCAACAGTCTTCTGGTAAAATTTTGATTTCATTTGCTGGAGGAATGCCAAATAATGATTTGTTTCCGGTACGTCAAATTGAAGAGATTTTTGAAGGTTTACCGATAAATTTGAAGCAATTATGTTTTCAATACGGACCGACTTCCGGTTATCCGCCTTTGGTAAAAACTTTGGAGAATTACTTGGCAAAAAAGGAACTCCCGGTTGAAACAAATAAAATATTAATAACCACGGGTTCTTTACAAGCCATCAGTATTATAACGCAAGAGTTTGTAAATGAAGGGGATATAATTCTTACTGAAAACCCATCTTTTGTTGGAGCCTTATCCGTTTTTGAAACCAATGGTGCTGAGATTCATGGAATTCCGATTGATAAGGATGGGATAATTATTAAGGAATTACAGAAAAAATTGGCAAGCTTAAAAAAGAAGCCTAAATTTTTATATGTAACTCCTAATTACCATAATCCAGCGGGAATTATTTATAGTTTACAACGTAAAAAAGAGCTGTTGGAAGTTTTATCAGGAACCGGAATAATTTTATTAGAAGATGATGCCTACAGCGATTTGTATTTTAAAGAAGAAGAAAAGTATCTTACGAAACCAATGAAATCATTTGGAGTGCCAGATGTTGAAATTATTTATACGGGTTCGTTTTCAAAAATTTTAGGTCCCGGATTTCGATTAGGTTACATGCTTGCTTCTTATGAAATATTTGATAAAGCAGAAACTGTGAAACAATCTTTAGATGCCTGTACTTCAAATTTTATGCAAATTTTAGCCAATGAATTTGTGGAACAAGGAAAATTGGAATCTTATTTAAAGTTTTTACGGAAAGAATATTTCGAGCGAAAAAAAATTCTGCAAAAAAGTTTGGAAAAATACATGCCTAAAGAAGTCACATGGAATGAACCCAAGGGAGGATTTTACATGTGGCTGAAACTACCAGAAGATATTAAATCAACCGATGTTTTTAACGAAAGTGTTACAAAAGGTGTTGTTTTCGTTACCGGAAGAACTTTTGATCCGGCAAATGTAAAAGATGATAGAATTCGACTTTCTTTTTCAAATATGCCAAAAAACACCATCCAAAAAGGAACAAAAATATTAGCAAAGGCCATCAAAAAAGTGATTTTAGCACAAGGTGTTTCGGCTTAATTCTTACTTATAGTTATTACTTTCTGCTAAATGTTCCAATGATATTCCTTATATCAGTTACGGCATTTTCGCTTTCGGTTAAATAAGTACCAACAAAGAGATAGTAACCTCCTTCATTATCAAATAAAATAACTTGATACATTTCTTCAGTCTCATTAACATTGTTCTTTGCAAAAAGTTCAAAACCTTTTAGATTGTCTATTTCTATTTCATTAATTCCATTGTTCGAAATTACAGAATAATCTTCTGGATATTTTTTCAATCTTGAAACACAAAATAGTTTTTTGTTTTCAATTTCAATTTTAGCAAATGATTTGTCAGTTAATAAGGTCGCTTTGTCGATACTTTCAGTTGGGTTTTCAAATCTTGGTTGAACAACATTCCATTTCCAATGACCGAATGAAATTTTAAAGAACCCACATTTTCGTTTAACGAATAATTCAAAGCGTCTCTTGGATTACTTTTCAATTCAGAATCCACAATGGTAGTTAAAATACTTTCTTTAATTTTTTCTGCTAATTGTAAAGAATCTTTTAAGGAAACACCATTTATAATCGTACTGGATTTTTCATTACCGTAAATTAGAATTTACTTTGAAAAAAGCATTCCGTTTGCTGGTTGATCTAATTCAATAAGTAATCCGTTGAAATTAGCGACTTTAATCTCCTTTTTGGTTTTTAATTCCATTCCTCTTGTTTTTAGCATTTCGAAATTAAATCCCTTGATTACTTCCGAATATGGTCCAGGAATTTCCATGGTCATGATCATTGAGGTTTGGTCAATTGGGTTTTGGAAACCTTTGAAATTAATCGAGGACTGAAATAAAACTGGTGGAATCATAAAGATATTTGTTCCCTCAATTTGGACGTGATTTTTAGATTTCTGTTTTGGTAATTCTTATCCAAAACTAATTAATGAAATCGATAACAGTAAAGTAGTCAGTTTAATTTTATTTATCATCGTTTTTTATGTTCTAATTGTACCCAACTTTTTTAAGCTAACAAATCAAGAATTTATAGCACTATTTTCATTGTTTTTTGCCAAATCTTTTCCCAATTGATACGCCTCTAAATTTAAACCGACGAGCTTTTCGCTTTTTGTTTGAAATAATGTTTTTATCGCTTCAACGATACTTTCATCCGATAAGGAAATTAATGAAGATGCTGCTCCTAGTAAAATTATATTCGCAACTTTTGAATTACCTAAATTTTTTGCCTCTTCTGTGGCATTTATGATAATATGATTTGGATGTTTTTTGATTTCATCGATAATTTCAGATTCTTCAGGATAATCGAGAATATTCCGAAAAGGATGCGTGTCGGTAATAATCCAACCCTCTTTTTTTAAAAAAGGAATATAGCGCAAAGCTTCTAATGGTTCTACAGAAATTACCATATCTGCTTTTCCTTCCGGAATTAAATCGGAAAAAACCTCTGTATTTGAGATTCTTACATGTGATTGTACCGCACCTCCTCGTTGACTCATACCGTGAACTTCGGATTGTTTAACATATAAATTCTGTTGCAATGCCGCAGTATCTAAAATTGCAGCGATTGTTAATATTCCTTGTCCGCCAACGCCAGACAAAATAAGGTTTGTTTTCATCAGTTCTTTTTTATTTTTTTTTATTTGTCAGATGGAATTCGCCTCTGAACATTTTGGTTGGTATCCAAAATCGTTATGGCTCATTTCATAATTTTAAATCTTTTTAATCAAATGTCCATAATGGACTTTCATAAATATAATTTTAATGTAAAGAGGCAATTTTATCTTTAATTTCTTCTTTTTTATCCCTAGAAAGCCGAACGCAAGGTCGCTCAGAAATGATTACGGAAATACCTTTATACAATATTTCATCTCGTAAAACAGTCACGTTCAACGCATGATTTTTCTTCAAAGGAATTATGGTTTTTACGTGTTCAGGAGGAACACCTATACCCAAACAAATTTCTTTTAATCTGCCAACTGCCGAAGAATCTTGTCCGCCAGTCATCGCAACGGATGAGTTGTCGGAGATGATAACCGTGATAGGAGAATTTTCAGAAACGGCATCTAACAAACCTGTCATTCCGGAATGCGTAAAAGTAGAATCACCGATTACGGCAATTGCATTTTCAACGCCTGCATCTGCCGCACCTTTTGCCATCGTAATCGAAGCACCCATATCAATTAATGAGCTAATCGTTTTTAGCGGTGGCAAGCTACCGAGAGCATAGCAACCAATATCACCAAAAACTTTTTTCGCGCCAATTTCAGGTACTAAGTCGTTTATGGCAAGGAACAAATCGGTATGACCACAACCTTCGCATAATTGGGGAGGTCGATTGGTCATCATATCAGGAATTTTTTCATTTTTTTCTAAGGTAATTCCTAATGCTTTTGCTACGATATTCGGATTTAATTCTCCGGTTTTCGGTAGATGGCCTGATAATTTTCCTTTTATTTTTGTGTTTTCTTCGAAATAATCTCGTAAGATTTCTTCCACCATTGGGTAACCTTCTTCAATAATAAGTATCTCGTCGCAATGTTTATAAAGTTGTCTGATTTTTTCTTTTGGAAGTGGATATTGTGAAATTTTCAAAATGGAAGGCATCAACAAGTCTTCTTCCAAATTTTCCATCACATAATTATAACCGATTCCGCAGGCAATAATCCCTAAAAAATTATTCTTTTCTAGATGCAATTGATTGAATGGGGAGTTTTCAGAACTTAGAATTAAATCGGTTTTTTTAAGAATTAATTTTTCAAATTGTTTTTTTGCATTCGATGGAATGAGTGTAAAAGGTGTTGTGTCTTCCGGCAAACAAATTTCATTTTGATTTCTTGGTTCTCCGAAAATAACTCCAGCTCTTGAATGAGATAACCGAGTAACCATACGAAGCAAAACCGGTAATTTTGTTTCTTCGGAAAGTTCAAAAGTATACGACATCATATCATAAGCTTCTTGTTGATTCGACGGTTCTAAAATTGGAACCATTGCAAATTTACCATAAAAACGAGAATCTTGCTCATTTTGAGAGGAATGCATCGAAGGATCATCCGCTACAGCGACAACTAAACCACCATTTACACCAGAAACCGACATGTTCATAAAAACATCAGAAGCGACATTTAAGCCTACATGTTTCATAACAACCAATGCTCTTTTTCCTGCAAAGGACATCCCCAAAGCGGCTTCCATTGCGGTTTTTTCATTGACGGACCAACTAGAATGAATTCCTAATTTTTTGGCAGTTTCTGATTGTTGGATGTATTCTGTAATTTCAGTAGAAGGCGTTCCCGGATATGCGTAAACACCAGAAATACCTGCATCGATAGCACCTTGAGCAATTGCTCCGTTACCAAGAACTAAATTCTTCATAATCTTTAATTTGTCGACAATTATCAAAATTAAAGAATACTTCGGTTCTACCGCATGACAAAAGTCATGCAGTTATTATTAAGCTTCTAGAAAATTATTTTAAAAAAATGAGGTAAATAAAATGATCTTATGCTTTATCATTTCGATCCCAGCTGTTTTTAGCGCGAATGTTTTTGTACAATTTGATGCCTAGCATGAGCAAAACAGAAACACCAACAATACCAACGACGCCAAAAATCCAACCCAAAGTAGTTTTTAAAACCACTAGAAAAACGCAAGCGAAGAGGATGATTGTTGCTACTTCGTTCCAAATCCGTAAAGCGAAAGAAGAATATTTTAAATTTCCTTTTTTAATTTGGTTGTACATGATTTGGCAACTCCAATGATATGCAAATAAGAGGGTAACAAAACCTAATTTTAAAAGCATCCAAGTTTCATTTAACCAAAAAGGTTGCAATACGAGCAACCAAACGGCAAAAATAGTTGCTAAAATTGCAGACGGCCAGGTAATGATATACCAAAGTCGTTTGATCATCAATTCATATTGTGTGAGCAAAATTGATTTTTCAATTTCTGGTTTTTCTTCAGCTTCTTTATAATATATAAAAAGTCGGATAATGTAGAATAATCCTGCAAACCAGGTAGTTATAAATATTATATGCAACGATTTTATGTAAAGATATTCCATATTAATTCACGCTTTTTGGTTTCTTTTCCCATTCGCTTATCCAATTGCGTACTGTATTAACCCACTCTTGATTGTCATTTAAACAAGGTATATGTTTGTATTCTTTACCTCCAGCCTCGAAAAATTGATGTTCGCCTTCCATGGCAATTTCTTCTAAAGTCTCTAAACAATCGGTAACAAAAGAGGGAGTGATAACGATTAAGCTTTTAACTCCTTTTTGTGCTAATTTTTCAAATTCAAAATCGGTATAAGGTTTTAACCAAGGATCGCGCAGTAATCTTGACTGAAAAGAATTACCCCAAGTTCCTTCTTTCAAATTTAAAGATTTTGCAATTTCTTTTGTTGTTTCAAAACATTGATGTCGGTAACAAGTTTCGTGTGCTTTGCTCGCAGCATCGCAACAAGAACCATCTAATTTGCAATGGCTTTTTGTGGTATCACTTTTGTAAATATGACGCTCTGGAATACCGTGATACGAAAACAACATATAATCGTATTTGGTGTCTCCTAATTCCTTTTTTATGTTATTTGCCATTGCCGAAATATAATCGGATTTATTGTAAAAAACCGGGAAAGTTTCTATCGACATTTTTGGGAATAACTGGTTTTGAACTTCCAATGTTTTTACGACAACGGTTTCAAAGGACGACATTGCGTAATGCGGATATAAAGGAATTAGTAAAACCTCGTCAACTCCTTGGGCTGCTAATTCTTTTAATCCGTTTTCAATCGACATCGAACCATATCGCATTGCAAGTGCCATTGGCAGCTCTACTTTTTCTTGTAATTTGTTAAAAAAACGTTCGGAAAGAACGATCAGTGGTGAGCCTTCTTTCCACCATACTTTGCGGTAAGCAGCAGCAGTTTTTTTCGGACGCGTATTTAAAATAATGCCTTTTACCAATAAAAAGCGTTTCCAATAAGCCATGTCAATGACTCTTTCATCCATCAAAAATTCATCTAAATATTTTTTAATGTCTTTAATTTCGGTAGAATCCGGAGACCCTAAATTAACCAATAAAACGCCTTTTTTTTGCACAATAATAATTTTTAAATAGGACGCAAATATAAAGTTTTATGTCCGTAACTTTTTAAGAAATAGACAAAAAAAGATACGTTTATTATATTTTTCAACGACATTTTTTTTAGAAAAAACGATACTATACCGTAGAAGAAATCTTAAATTTGTGGCAGTTTAATTTTTTGAAAAGTTTTAAGAATAAGCAAATGCGAGAGTCTTTTATAGGAATTTAGAAATAATGAAATTGAGATTTTCAAATGATAAATGTCATATTTTGTTTATAACATCTTTCTTACTTTTGTTACATAAGTTACATCTTTGACTTCGGTTTTAAAACTTTATTTTAGTTTATATTATGATGCATACACATACGAAAGAAAATAATTTTTACGTAATAGGATTGAGTTATAAAAAGGCTGATGTTGCTACAAGAAGTAAATTTAGTTTAAGTAAAGCTGATAGGGATAATTTACTATTGGAAGCAAAAGAATTAGAAATGGAGGGGGTTTTAATTCTTTCTACTTGTAATAGAACGGAAATCATTGGTTTTTCGCAACATCCGTATCAGCTTATCTCTTTATTGTGCAAATATTCCGGCGGAACTGTGGAAGAATTTGCTAAAGTTTCTTACGTTTATAAAAACTCAGATGCTGCCGAGCACTTTATAAGAATAGCCACCGGTTTGGACAGTCAAATTTTAGGCGATTATGAAATTGTCGGACAATTAAAAAATTCCTTCGCGCAAGCAAAAGAAGCCAATACTGTAAATGCTTTTATAGAAAGATTGTACAATACGGCATTACAAGCCAGTAAAGAAGTTAAAAATACTACCAGTTTAAGTTCAGGAATTACAACCGTTTCCTATGCAGCTATTCAATATGTTCGCGATAATTGGAAAGGCAACCCAAAACAAAATGTATTAATTTACGGTTTAGGAAAAATTGGTGATAGTACCGCTCGAAGCGGAGTTAAATATCTCAAGAAAAGCACGATATCTGTTATAAATAGAACAGAATCAAAAGCACATGAATTGGCTAAAGAAGTAAAAGTTCATGTAAAAAATCAAGAAAATCTGCAAACTGAAGTTCAAAACGCTGATATTATTATTATTGCCACCGGCGCAGATAAACCTACAGTGACTGCCGATCAATTTATAGCAGATAAAAAACAATTGATTATTGATTTATCGATTCCGAATAACGTCGATAATGCGGTTAAATTAATGCCAAATAAAACGGTTATTGATGTTGATATGTTGTCAGACAAAACAAAATTGACCTTTGAAAATCGCCAACAGCAAATACCTGTTGTGGAGGCAATTATTGAAAAATATAAAAATGAATTTTACGAATGGTTGAACTTTAGAAAAGCTATACCGGCAATAAATTCATTGAAACACGCTTTAGAAGGGATTCAAAATGACGCAATCACTTCACAGTTAAAAAAATACGACAATTTAAATATTGATCAAGCTGAAGAAATTTCTTCGTTTATTATAAACAAAATTGTTTCTAAATTTGCTGCACATTTAAAAGAAGATCAAACACATCCTGAAGACAGTATTCAAGTGATGGAACAAGTGTTTAAATCGACTGTACTACAAAATTAAATATGACAAAAATTATTAGGATAGGTACTCGATCTAG